>JAAUXY010033470.1_pt1 | contig 36757 bp, 24 predicted proteins | sample 7278121 | NCBI WGS metagenome assembly JAAUXY01 (sample SAMN14350117, study PRJNA611818) | marine sediment metagenome | isolation source: surface marine sediment (1.8m) | place: French Polynesia: Moorea | collected 2018-08
CGGACGTGCGCCTCACCGGAGTCGAACGGGCCGCCGCCGCGGACGGCGTCGCGCATCCGGTCATTGAACGACCCGACGCCCGTGCCCATGCCCATGTTGGCCTGCGTGGCCTGCTGGAAGCGCGCGTTGTTCGCGACCTCGCCGAAGTTCCAACCCTCGCCATAGAGGTAGATCGCACTGCCGTCGACGCCGTCGTCTTTCATCGTCAGCGACTGCAGCATGTCACGCGCTTTCTCGATGTTGGCCTTCGTGTGATGGCCCATCAGGTCGAAGCGGAAGCCGTCGACCTTGTACTCGGTCGCCCAGGTCTTCAGCGAGTCGAGCATCAACTTCTCCATCATGTTGTGCTCGGTCGCCGTGTTTGCACAGCAGCTCGACGTCTCGATGTAGCCCGCGTCGTTGAGGCGGTGATAGTAGCCGGGCACGACCTTGTCGAGCACCGACTTCTCGCCGCCCTGGCTGCCGCTGGTGTGGTTGTAGACGACGTCCATGACGGTGCGCAGGCCGATGCGATTCAGGCCGGAGACCATCGCACGGAACTCGCGGATGCGCGCCGCCCCGTCCGGACGAATCGAGTAGCTGCCCTCCGGCACCGTGTAGTGGAACGGGTCGTAGCACCAGTTGAAGCCGTCCTGGTCGCGAATCGCGTCGATCGCGGCCTGCTGCTCCTCGCTGTTGGGCGCAAAGCCGGACAGGTCACCCGGGTCCGCATGCGTGCTGCGATCTTCGGGAATCGTCGCGCAGTCGAAGGCCGGCAGCAGGTGCACGTGCGACAGGCCGGCGCGTGACAGGCGGCGCAGGTGCCGCGAGCCATAGGTCCACGGCAGTGCGAACGCCGAGAACGTACCCTTGAAGGCCTTCGGCACCGTGTCGTCGTGGATGCTGAAGTCGCGAACGTGCAGCTCATAAATCGCGATGTCCTCCGGGGCCCTGAGGCGCGGCTTGCGCAGGCGGTCCCAGCGCCACGGCTTCAGGTCACGATCGTCGAGGTTAACGATCTGCGTGCGTTTGCTGTCCATCGACAGGCTGTGTGAATACGGGTCGGTCACGAAGAACGTCTCCACCTGCCCCGAGTAGCGTGCGAAGACTTCGATCTCGTACAGGTAGTACTTGCGATTCCAACCCGGGTTGCCGACCGCACTCCACGTACCGGTCGCCGTGTCCTCGGTCATTGCGACGACCTCACTGGCGACACTCGTTTCATCGGAGCTGTCGAACACGTGCAGATTGACCGAGCGCGCGGTCGGCGCCCACAGCCGGACGGTCGGCGTCTTGCCCTCCCACGACACGCCCAGCTCACCGTCGTACGTAAACAGCTCATCGAGCACGCCCGGATGCTGTACGCCGGTCGCATCGACCGCCCCGCCTTCGCTGTCGGTCGCCGCGAGCGCGAACTGTGTTTTCAGGATCGCAGGCACGCTGGCGATCGCGGCAGAATCGAGCGTATACACCGGCATGCCGGCCAGGTGCCGGAACTTCTCGGCGATGGCGCCGTCGACGACGCCATTGCGCATCAGCGGTGCCGTGCCATCCGCACCTTCGAGACCGTCACCGGTAATGACGAGGCTGGCATCGGCGCTGTAGTGCAGCGTGACGTTGTTGCCGTCAGCAATCGGCCAGGCGAAGACGCCGGGCGCCAGCCAGTAGGCGCGTGCCTCGTCGATATTGCCCTTCGGTAGTTCGCCACTGATCTCGACGAGATGTGTCACAGGATCATACGTGAATACGACCAGCGCGCCGTCGCTCGGGACGATGAGCTGCATGTTGGCGCCGTTCCGAACACCGCCGGCGCCGTAGTTCTCGTCCCAGCTTTCGTTATGAGCGACCTTGAACTCGTAGGTGCCCGCCGGAATGTCGCGGGTCGCAAACGTGTACAGGCCGTCGCCATCGGGGTCCTGCAACCAGGACCTCAGGCACCACGGCTGCCAATCGCCGGAGCAGCCAAGCTCCGACTGGAAGCTGCCCGGGATCGACGCGATCACCGAGTTGCGATTGCTCGTGATCCAGTTCGTGCCGCGTTCGAAGTAGAACTTGACGTCGGCGGCTTCGGACAGGTTGAGCGGGATATTGCCGCCGTTGCGTTCCGCGTTGAGTCCGTAGTTCAGGAACCATGTGCCGTTGAGCGGCGCCTTGTACTCCCAGTCACCGGCAGGCACGTTGAAGACGCCCTGCCACACCGTGTCCTCGGCGTCGTAGGTCAGGAACGTCGCGCTGCACGGCGGCTGCCAGTCGCCTGGACAGCCGAGCTCTTCCTGCAGGCTACCGGCGACCGTGACCAGCGCCGGTTCGATGACATGAGTCTCGTGGTCGTAAATGATCGTGATATCGCGAGGCGACTGGAGATCGAGCTGGAAATTGTCCCCGCCATCGCCGTAGCTCTCGTCCCAGGTGTCGTTCAGAGCAACCTTCCATTCCCAGAAACCGGCCGGGACGGAAAATGTGCCCTGCCACAGCGATGTGCCGGCCACGTTGCTCAGCTCCGTGGACGGACAGTCCGGCTGCCAGTTGCCGGGACAACCCAGCGATTCCTGCAGGTTGCCAACGAGCGCGACACCCGCGGGATCACTGGTGTGATCAGCGTGCGTCGTGGCGGAAAGTAGTAGAGAAGCTGCGAGCAGAACGCCAAAAAGCGCAATTCGGGTCGAACCGATGAGTATCGACGACATGATATGACCCCCCCAGATCATCCATTTTTATCCCTCGAATAACGGTAGGCAGGGGGTGCATTTCAGTCAATGCAATGTATTCGTATTCATTGCGGCGCCCGGCAGCGACGTGCCAGTTTTGGGGACATTCTGCTTTTCCGGGAAAAGCAGAATGTCCCCCTTTTTTTTTCCTTTTCCCGGAAAAGCAGAATGTCCCCTTTTGTTACGGGTCGCGCCGCAGGTTGCGGTAACCGTCGTTGACGAAAGATACAACGCGGCCGGCATCGTCCCGCTCGAACAGCAGGGTCGCGCCGAGGTCACCGTCCTTTCGCTTCGCCCTGAAGAGGTCGCCTTCAACACGCACATAGGTGGCGGGATCGTCGCCAGGCCTGTCGCTGTAGAGGCCTATCGATACGAGCTCGCCGCTCGCCGTCGGGATGATGTAGGCACCCATCGGGAAGTCGGGCCACGTGTAGGCGCCTTCAAACTCCATCAAATCCGAGATCTTGTCTTCAGCTTCCTCGCCGCCCGTCTCGGCCATCGCAGTCACTGCGCCAGCCGTCAGGCTGTGCACGACGGACACGATTGCCTCCGGCGAGACGTCATTGACATTGACCATGGCGGTCACAGCCACGTTGTTCCTGGTATCCATTGCAAGGTATGAGCGGTGGCCGAGGCAGTAACCCCCGTGCCCTACGACCGCCGTGTCGCCCAGCTTGTCGTGACTGAAACCCAGGCCGAACGTACCGCTTTGGGGGTCTCCCGGATCCATCCAGTGCACACGATGCATGTTTCGCAGGGTTCTTCGTTCCAGCACCTCGGGCTCACCCGTTTCGAGCAACCTGAACTGCCACGCTGCGAAGTTGCCGAGATCGAGCACCGACGCCGCGAATCCCGCTGCCGGCGAGAACGCATTCAGCTGATAGGGCTCTACCGCGCGACGTTTCCCGGTCGCATCGTGTTGCGTATACCCCGTCGCGAATCGACCCTGGTCACCGTCCAGCGGCAGGTCCGTTGACACGGTATCGAGACCGAGCGGCTGCAGGATCCGAGTCTGCACGTAAGTCGCGAATGACATATCCGACACGGACGCAACGACCTTGCCGAGCAACGACATGCCGATGTTGGAGTACTGGTAGTTGGTAAACGGGGTGTACTGCAGCCCCAGGGAATTAACGGTCTGCTCGAGATCGTCGACGTCCGGGAAATCCGTCGAGTTCCAGTAGGTGCCAATACCTTCGCGCGGAAGACCGGAGGAATGACTCAACAAGCCCCTGATCGTCACCGGCTCGACGACCAACTCGTCGCTGTTCTCAAGCTCCAGCTCGGGAAGATAGTCAGACAGTTCAGCATCGAGATCGACACGCCCCGACTCGACCAGGTCCATCACTGCGATTGACGTAAACAGCTTCGAAATCGAGCAGATGCTGAATGTGGTCGAGGGCTCGGCCGCTCGCCCGGAGGCGACGTCGGACACACCGTAAGCGTGCTCCCAGACAAAGTCCTGATCATGGACGACCGCAACCGTCCCCGCCGGCACCAGCTCGCGGACCATCTTCTTGTCGAACCAGGCTTCTGCGGCGCGCAGTCGCGCGTCGAGTTCTAAAGATTGGGGGGTTGTATCCGCTTGCGCCGTCATCGCCATCGTGGCGGCGATGAGGCAAACGATAGTGCTTCGAATTCGCATAACTTGCTCCCGTGAGGATTACTCGAACAGGTCGGAGCGGTATCTTACCGCCTATCGAGTATCGACTGGTCAGATTTGCCGGACCGGGCCGCTTGATCCCTTTCTGGACGGCAGGCTGTCGCTCTCTCGCATTCATCAGCCCCTCGTGGCCGCATGGCTCTGAGCGAAACCGAAGTCGTTTACAAGAGCTACCCCTGGTGCAGTGATTTCTGGCCGTTGAGACACTGAGTTTGCAATCTAGAGCGTTGGAGATTAATAGCAGTGACTGATTTGGAACCGCTTCTGGCCGCACAGCAAATTCGGGGTAGACTGACGGCAGCTGATGCATTCCGGACTGTGACGATGAGCTTCATCTTGGCAACAGAGGGCACTGTTTGATGCGCTCGATTGCCCTGATTCTGCTGAGTCTTCTGTCGGTTTCAGTACGCGCGCAGGAGTTTCACACAAGTCCCAATTGTTGGGAGACGACTCGAATATACGCATCCGGCAAGATGACGCGGGTTCAGGTTTCTGTAGAGAAAATCGATCCGACCGCCGCATTCGAAGGGACCATTTCCCCAAACGGCGCATATTCATTCGACATCACAGGCCGCGCGAAGGACTCGGACCCGGACTGGTTTCCACGTCTGATTATCTTCAACGAGCGCCCGTACTTACTCGAAATTCGGTTTCCGAATACTAAGACGATCTCCAAGGCAGAGTGGATCAATGAGAATCTGATCGCCGTCCGATTGTGGTGGGGACGAGTAGCGGGATCCGACTTTATCGTCGACGCTGAGAAGGAGGAGATTATCTACCAGCAACCCATTCGTTGGGGAGATTCAGCGTTTCAGCACTTCAAGCAGTGCAATCATGAACAGTGGAAAGGTGAAGCGCATTGCCAGTGTTCATTACCTCGAACAGAGAGCACCCCGAAGTCGGGCACTGGCAACTAAAAGTGATTATCTGTAGGTGACTGCGAGCCGCCATCCACGTGCTTTGGAGTAGGATGATGGTTTCCGACGCTTAGCAAATGGCCGCATGGATAGAGTTGAGAACCCGGACGTAGCGAAGAAGCTGCAGTCGTACCCGAAGGAAATTCGTCTCAGACTGATGCAGCTTCGAGAGTTGATTTTCGACGTTGCCACGAACAATTCGGATGTTGGCGAAGTCCAAGAGACGTTGAAATGGGGAGAGCCGAGCTATCTGGCTGACGAAGGCAGCACAGTGAGAATAGGCTGGAAGGAATCAAGGCCTGAGCATTTCGCGGTGTATTTCAACTGTAATTCGAAGCTCGTAGACACCTTCAAGGAAGTCTATTCCGGCTCATTCAATTTCGAGGGGAACAGAGCAATCGTCTTTCATAAAGACGACAAGATTCCGACGGCAGCTCTGGAGCACTGCATACTGTTGTCACTGCGATACCACAGGATCAAACACCTTCCATTGCTGGGCGTGTGATCTTTTTCGATCGCAATCGGGGTCGTACTCAAGCCAGCCAAAACCCAGGCGACGGAACGTGAACCACGGTTCGTCGGGGTCCATTTGCTGGTTGATGACTGATCTCGATTGGGCAATGCTCCACCCTTTGGGTCGTGCGTCGACGAGCGTCCAGGCTTGAGTCTCCGACCATCCAGAGCCATCCGCGAACTCCGTCGCCTGGTAAAATAAAAGGTAAGTACTCGCAAAGGAGTATGTTTGGAGAATCGTTGGAGCGCTGTACCCTTCCTCTCCTTTGAAGCGTAGACGAGTAGATCCGTCGCAGTTCTCTATTGAAATTGCTTGTTGCCACTCACCGTCGTTGTCCATGTCCGGAATGTTTCGGGTGGCTACGTTGCCGGTCCACCGCCCCTCTGGCAGGGTTGCCGGAAGGTAGGTCCATTCTTGGGGTTCATTCACGTTAGGTGCCGCGCAGCCTGAGAGGACTGTGACAAGTGTACAGAGCCCGGCCAGTACAAAGATTCGTTTCGGCATCACGAAGGTCTCAACTCTCCAAAACAGTCATCGACACTCTATTTTTCCGATTGCGTTGAATCAAGATAGCGGCTCTAGAGTGGGATCAATGCGTGCTTCTGGCCGTTTGCAGAGGCTCGCAGATTCCCTAAGCGGTCCGCTAAAGCGACGACCTTTTGAACAGCCGGCCGTTCGGTCTACGGCACCCCTGACTCACGATATCGCCCGTGACGGCGACTGCGGCTCAATGAGTCCTTGCCTCTATCCTACATCCTGATTCACCAGAAACCAGCTTTCCGCCGTCAGCGCGGGTCTGTTAGTGTTCACTTAGGCCCGACGGTCTTTCGCGACCGAGGCAAGATTCAAGACCGACACTGCCAGCGAATGGCGGTTTTCAGGCGGAGCGCACCGGTCCGGCCCCGTCGTCCACGAGAGACACCATGCCAGCGCATCAATGCCCTAAATCCGTAGGATTGCTTCTGTTGCTGTCGTCGGCAGCCTTCGCGCAGGCGCCGGTGCAGGTCGAGCCGGTCTCCGACCGGACCATCGTCAACCAGATTAGTGTGACCGGCACCGTCACGTCGCCGCGACGGGCCGTGCTCAGCACGGCGGTTGCCGGGCTCGTGGCCGAGCTCGTGATTGATGAGGGACATCGCGTCGAGATCGGCGAGCCCCTGCTCAGGCTGGACGCAGAACTCGCCCAGCTGGCGCTGGAACGCGCCGAGGCCGAAGTGCAGCAGGGCGAAATCGCCGTCGACGATGCGAAACGACGGTTCACTGAAGCGGAAAAGGTCGGCGCCCAGCGAGGCGTTGCCCGCACGCAGATCGAATCGCTTCGCTCCGAGGTAACGAGCGACGAGGCAGCGCTCATGGCCGCACGGGCGGCCGCGCGTGAGCAGCGCGCCATAGTCGAACGGCACACGCTGAAGGCGCCCTTCGCCGGCGTTATCAGCGAGCGCAACACGGAGCTCGGCGAGTGGGTGAACCCCGGCGACGGACTGCTCGAGCTGGTCGCCACCGACAACCTGCGCTTCGACTTCCGTGTCGGGCAGGAAAACTTCAGCGCGATTTCCCCCGACACGCCCGTTGAGATCGCATTTGACGCGCTGCCCGGTCGCTCCATACCGGCTCGCGTTGACACGATCGTGCCGATCAAGAACCCGGGTGCTCGCACCTTCCTCGTCAGGGTCCTGGCCGACAGCGCTGACGCAGGTGAGGCACTTGCGATCACGCCCGGAATGTCGGTCCGCGGCAGAATTCAGGTGGACACCGGACGCAGAGGCATCACGGTGTCCAGAGACGCAATCCTGCGCTTCCCGGACGGTCGCGTGACGGTCTGGGTCATCGACGACACGGGTGAGCTACCCATCGTTCATGAACGGCTCGTGCGCACGGGCTTCGAGTTCGGCGGCTACATCGAAGTCATTAACGGTCTCGCAGAGGATGACCTCGTCGTCGTGCGCGGCAACGAGACGCTGCAGGAAGGCCAGACCGTCACGATACTGGACGGGAGCCGCTGAGCATGTTCGAGGCCTTCGTCAAGAACGGCATCCTGATGACGGTCGTGGCGCTGATCATTTCGGTGCTCGGCGTGCTGGCCGCGATTCGTGTCCCGGTGCAGATGATTCCGGACCTCGAGGTGCGAACGGTGTCTGTGCAGACATCCTGGCCCGGTGCGACGCCGCAAGACGTCGAGAAAGAGATCCTGATCGAGCAGGAAGAGTACCTGCGTACGCTGCCCAACATGCAGCGGCTGGAGTCCTCGGCGACCAGCGGCAGCGCCGTCATCGAGCTGGACTTCCCGTTCGGCACGGACATGACGCAGACGCTCATCGAGGTCAACAACGCGCTGAACCAGGTGCCCTCCTATCCCGAGAACGTCGACGAACCGCGCGTCTACGCCAACTCTTTCTCGGCAAACTCGTTCATGTATTTCGGCATCTCGCCGCTGCCGGGCAACCCGCGCAATCTCGACATGGTCATGATGCGCGACTTCGTTGTCGACAACGTCCGCACGCGCCTGTCCGGCGTACCCGGCGTATCGCAGGTCAACATCTCCGGCGGCGCCGAGCGACAGATCCGTATCCTCGTCGACCCGACGCGACTGGCCGACCGACAGCTGACGATCCTCGACCTGCGCAACGCGATCCGCGCGCGCAACCGTGACGTCTCCGGCGGCGAGCTGGACAGTGGCAAACGGCGTTACCTGCTGCGAACGATCGGCCGCTTCGACTCGATCGAGTCGCTCGAAGACCTGATCGTCGATCGACGCGGTGACTCGCTGATTCGCCTGGGCGATGTCGCCGTCGTCGAGCTCGATCACTCCGAGATCCAGGGCTATGCCTTTTTTAACGGCGAGCCCATCCTGTTTATGTCGGTCAATCGCGAAGCCGGCTCGAACGTCATCGACATCAAGTACGGGATGCTGGACGCCGTCGAGCGGGTGAACCGGGAGGTGCTGGAGCCTAACGGCATGCAGATTCGCCTGATGGCCGAGGATGCCGGCTACGTCGAGGCGTCGATCAGGAACGTCTGGCTGAACCTGTCGCTGGGTGCGCTGTTCGCGACGGCGGTCATGTACCTGTTTTTGCGCTCGGGTCGCGCGACGGCGGTCGGCGTGATCGGCATCCCGATCTGTACGATCGCCGCGTTCATCGGGCTGCTCGCGATGGGACGCACAATCAACGTCATCTCGCTGGCCGGCGTCGCGTTCGCGATCGGCATGACGCTCGACAACAGTATCGTCGTCATCGAAAGTATCGAGCTGAAACGCCGTCAGGGGCTGGACCGTTTCCGTGCCGCCGTCGAAGGCGTGAGAAGTGTCTGGACGGCCGTACTGGCATCGACGCTGACGACAATCCTCGTGTTCCTGCCGATCCTGTTTATCGCCGAGGAAGCCGGACAGCTCTACTCCGACGTCGCGATCGCGATCTCGGCGTCTATCCTCGCGTCGATGCTGGTCGCCATCACACTGATCCCGACGGCCAGTGCGCGGCTCTCTTTCGGCACCGAAAACAGCAAACGGACCAGCAACGCGTTCGGCGAGCGGCTGCTGGTCCGGATTGACGGCCTGATCGCGACGCCAAGGCAACGACGAACGACGATCGCGACGACGCTGGCGATCTGTGCCGCCGTCATCCTGTTGCTGACGCCGCCCGCCGAGTACCTGCCGGAGGGCGAGGAAGCTAAGACATTTGCATCGATGAGCGCGCCGCCCGGGTACAACATCGAGACGATGCAGGAAATCGGCCTCGAGGTGCAGGACTATTTCCTGCAGTTCGTCGGCGACGATCCGGACCGTTTTGATCGCGGCGAGGCACCGGTACCGGCGATCAAGTACCTGAACACGCGGATCTCGGCGGGGGGCTTCCGCATCATCTCGGAGCCGATCCGGCGGTCGGACATCGACGAGCTGATGGACGCGATCACGGAACGCTACCGGCAGTACCCGGGCATGCGCGCGTTCGCCGCGCGCGGCTCGATCATTTCGAGCAACGACGGCGGCACGCGCAGCATCAATCTCGATGTCTCGGGCCCGAGCCTCGGTGTCATCTATGACGCGGCACTGGCCACGGTGCGGCGCGCCGAAGAGGTGTTTGGCAACCCGCGCATTCAGTCCAGCCCGTCATCGCTGGCGCTGTCGCAGCCGCTGCTCGAGGTTCGGCCCGACTGGGCGCGCGCCGCAGAGCTCGGGCTTGCCGCCGGCGACATGGGCTACACGATCGCCGCGCTGACCGACGGCGCCTTCGTCGACGAGTACTTCGAGTCCGATGACAAGATCGACATCTACCTGTACGGAACGTCCGGCGGCCGGGCCGATGTCGACAGTCTGGGCGGCATGCCCATCTACACGCCGCAGGGCAGCATCCTGCCGCTGAGCGCGATCGCATCGATCCACGAGACGGTCGACACGAACTCGATTCGACGCATCAACGGCCAACGAACGGTGACGCTCAACATCATCCCGCCCGCCGACGTCCCCCTCGAGCGAGGCGTGGAGATCGTCCGCAACGACGTCGTTGCCTACATGCGCGACAGCGGGGCGTATCCGGCTACCGTCAATATCGACATCTCGGGCGCGAGCGACCAGCTCGACGCGACGAAAGCCGCGCTTGCCGCGAACCTGCCCGTCGCGCTGATCATCGTCTACCTGCTGCTGGTCGCGATCTTCAAGCACTGGGGCTATCCGCTCTTGATCATGACGACGATCCCGCTCGGCATCGCCGGCGGTATTGTCGGCCTGGCGTTGCTGAACCTCGTCGGCGGCGCGCTGGCGTGGATGGGTCTCGGCGGACTGCACCAGCCCTTCGACATGATCTCGATGCTGGGTTTCCTGATCCTGATGGGCACCGTCGTCAACAACCCGATCCTGATCGTCGACCGCGCGATGCAGCGCATGCGAGACCACGGAGCTTCGGCGATCGACGCCGTCCGCGACGCCGTCGCGTCACGCTTAAGACCGATCGCGATGTCGACACTGACGACCATCTGCGGCCTGTCGCCGCTGGTTTTCATCCCGGGCGCCGGCACGGAGCTCTATCGCGGCGTCGGGGCGATTGTCCTGTTCGGTATTCTCGGCGCGGCGATCGTTTCACTGACGATGCTGCCCGCGCTGACCATCTCGGTGCTGCAGTGGAACGAGGGCAGAAAGGGCGCGCTGGCAAAAGCGATATAAACGGGGACATTCTGCTTTTTGGTCGAAAAGCAGAATGTCTCCATTCACGGCACTTTTCGACCAAAAAGCAGAATGTCCCCATTTCGCCATTTCGCACGGTGGAACCTTAGGCTGATCCAATGCATCTAACGGGGTAACCTAAGCCCCTTCGGAAATCGTAAGAGCCGCACAATGCCCCTAGCCGCCGAACTCAGGCGCCGCAATGTCTTCCGTGTCGCAGCCGCCTACCTGATCGTGGGCTGGCTGCTGACCGAAGTACTGACGACGATTCTGCCGGAGCTCGGCGCGCCTGAGTGGTCCGAGAAGGCGGTCATCTACGTCTTCGTGCTCGGCTTTTTCGCCGCGGTCATACTGGCGTGGTTCTTCGAGCTCACGCCGGAAGGCATCAAGCGCGACGAGGACGTTGCCGGCGACGCGGGTGAAAGAAAGCAAAGGCATCGGCTGGTCAACTATGTGACGCTGGCCGGCATCGCGCTGATGATCGTCTTCGTCGCCCTGTTCAGCGCACAGCAGGTGGGTGAAGACGCAGCCACCACATCGGTGGCCGTGCTGCCGTTCGTCAACATGTCGAACGATGCAGACAACGAATATTTCTCCGACGGTCTGACCGAGACCTTACTGCATATGCTCGCGCAGATCCCGGACCTGAAGGTCGCCGCGCGGACCTCCAGTTTCGCGTTCAAGGGCCAGAACATGAGCGTGCGGGAGATCGCGGACGCGCTGGGGGTCGCCTACGTTCTCGAAGGTAGCGTCCAACGGGCCGGGGACCGGGTCCGGGTCACGGCGCAGCTCATTAACGCCAGCGACGAATCGCACGTCTGGTCAAACGTCTACGAACGCGAGATCGACGACATTTTCGGCATACAGGACGAGATAGCAAAACGTGTCGGATCCGCGCTGTCCGAGTCGCTGCTGGGCACGGACGCGGCGCTAAGCGGAGGCGTCCAGACCCTGGACCCGGACGCGTACGACCTCTACCTGCGCGCGCGTAAGGAGCGCCTGACTTTCTCATACGGCGGTCTGAAGGTCGCGGAGGACCTGCTCAAGGGTGCGCTGCTCATCGATCCGGACTTTGTCGAGGCAAAGACCGAGCTGGCCACAAGCTATATCAGTCAGTGGGAAACCGGCCTGATGGAGGCCCCGGAAGCGATCTCGCAGGTCAGCGCCATTGCGGACCAGGTACTCTCGGAGCATCCCGACAACGTCGTCGCACGCGCGGCGAAAGTCTATGTCGAGGCCGTGTCGCAATCCATGCAGGGCGACTTCCGATCCATGCCTGACGCGACCAGGGAGCTCGAGTCACTGGTAGCCGACGAACCGGAGAACTTCCAGGTGCGCCTGTTGCTGGTTCGCGCCTACGTGAACACGCTGCAGGACTTCAACGCTCTGTCGGTGCTCGAGGCGGCACTGGAGCAGGATCCGTTCAATCCACAGATCAACTACGAACTGGGCACCCTGTATTTTCGATTGGATCGCCCCGAAGCGGCGCGCATCGTTTTGGAGAAGTCGCTCGAGATCGAACCCATGCAACCGAACGCTCGTGTGCAGCTCGCGCACATCGATCGCGTTCAGGGGGATGGTGTCGGCTTCGTCAAGAACTTCCTGACGGCCATAGAGCTCGATCCGCGCGACCAGGAACTCCCGGGGACGCTGGCCCAGTTCCTGTACCAGATCGAGCTACTCGAAGAAGCTGACGATTTCAGGCGGCGTGTGCTGAACCTCGCTCCAACCAGTGCGATGGCCTACCGCCTCGAGCTGCTGCGGGCGATGGGCAACGCCAACCCCGCAGCGGCGGAAGCCTCAGCGCGCCGAGCGATCGAGAATCGTGTCTATGACCGAATGTACGCCTTTCACGGTGCCGTCGAGTACCTGCTGCGTGCGGCGATCGCCAGCGACACGGTGGATGCGGAACTCGCCTGGCTGGACGAGCAATTGCCGTCGATACTGGACGTCGATGCCGAGACGGTTCCGGGTCATTTCCGGGCAGCGCAGGGTATTGCCCTCGACGCCTGGTACGTCAGTCTGCCGCTGGACGAAACACGTAGGCGCCTTGACGTCCTCATCCAAGCCGGTCAGTCCATGGGCTTCGATCCCACCGAAAACCCGATGACGCACTTGCGGATCCTCGCGATTCGCGGCGAGATACAGGAGGCGATTCGTGTGGCGCTGGACGGTGTCTTTTCCCGTTCTGTAACAACGAGCCTCGGTTGGAGAGAGACCTTCGCTACGCCCATGTTTTCCGAGATCGTCGCCGACCCCCGCGTGCAGGTCGCGATGCAGCAATGGGAGCAGGAAGAAGCCGCTATTCGTAGCAACGTGTCCGCTTACCTGCAGGATATCGCGGGCGCGTCCTAGCGACGGGTGAAGGCACCGTTGCCCACAGTGAAAACCAGACTTCGCTTCCTGCACTCGGGCACCGAATTAAAGGTCTTGCATTGAGTTCCGAACAGCCCTCCAAAACGCGCTGGGTCAGGTTTCGCTCGTTCTTTCTGAATGCTGCGCTAATGATCGGCGTCTTTGTGGCCGCCTCTGCATGGCAGTCGCGCAACATGCTGCCCGCGGATGATGCGGCAGCACCCGAGCTTCGTGCCTTCACGTTGGCCGGTTCGACCTACGATCTGAGTGTGAGCGCCGGACGCCCCGCTCTGGTCTATTTCTTTGCGCCGTGGTGCAAAATCTGCGGCGCCAGCGCCGATAACCTCAAGCGCCTGCGACGCTGGCGGGACGCAGAGTCGTTCGAGATTGTCGCGGTCGCGCTGGACTGGAGCAGCGCAGAGGAAGTCCGTACGTATGTGGAGCGTCACGAACTCGGCGTGCCGGTGTTGCTCGGACACGCAGGGATTCGGGAGGCGTGGCAGATTTACGCGTACCCGTCCTATTACGTGCTCGACGCTCGGCACCGCATCGCGCGCCGCGATATCGGCTACAGTAGCCAATTCGGGCTGTGGTGGCGGGCCTTTACTGTGAAGTGATGGCGTGGCGATCCGGAAGACGCGAGGCAGTGCTCAAGACATGACCATGAAGATGCAGCTCCGCATAGGCGGCGTTCCCGAGCACTTCAACCTGCCCTGGCAGCAGGCGATCGACGCACGTGCTTTCGACGAGCTCGGCATCGAGGTCCTTTTCAGCGACTATCCGGGCGGTACGGGCGCCATGGCGGCGGCGCTGGCGGCAAACGAGCTCGACGCCGCCCTGCTGCTCACCGAGGGGGCCGTCGCCGACATCCTGAGCGGCAGCGATAATCGACTGGTCAGTGTCTACGTCGATTCACCGCTGATCTGGGGCATCCACGTCTCGGCAGGCAGCGACATCCGTGACGCGAGCGAAATCGCGGGTAAGCGCTACGCGATCAGCCGTTACGGATCGGGTTCGCACCTGATCGCGATCGTCGATGCGGCCGAACGAGGATTCTCGACGACCGATATGGCGTTCGAGACGGTCGGGACCGTCGATGGCGCCCGCAAGGCGCTCGGAGAAGGCACCGCCGACGTGTTCCTGTGGGAGAAACACATGACCCAGCCGCTCGTCGATGCCGGAGAGTTTCGCCGAGTCGGCGAGCGGGCCGTGCCGTGGCCGGCCTTCGTCGTGTCGGTGCGCCGCGATTACCTTGCCGAGCATTCCGCCGCGCTTGGCGTCGTGCTCGGTATCGTTCGCAGCTTTGCCAGGCAACTGAAGCAGGGCAAGGACTCTGCGCTGCTGATCAGTCAGACCTATGACATCGCCATGGCCGATGCTGAGTCATGGCTCGAACACGTACAGTGGAGCAAAAACACGGATTGCCCGGATGATGCGCTGATTAGAGTCGTCGATGCGCTACGGGCGCAGGGTGTTACCGAAGACGCAGGGCCGAACGCGATCGAGCGGATCTGGCAACCACTGGATACCGATCAGTGAGCGACACGGACAGCCCGCCCTAGAAATACCTCGCGATGCTGAGCTGCACATAGTCGTCCTTGTCGAGGAAGTACGTGGTGTCGCCTGGTTCTGCCCCGCTGAACGCCCTGACCCGCAGCTCCCCGAACCAGTTGTCGCCAAAGCGTCGTTCTGCCTCGATGTTCAGGAAAGACTCGTCCGTCTCAGTGTCATAGGAGAGACCCGCCAGCACGGCCGTGTCCTGCACGTCGTTGAAGGCCAGGCGCGTTGCTATGAACACATCGTTGTCGGCGATCGTCAGGGGCTCCAGCTCGCTTCGGCCATCGTACTGGTACTCGAGCAGCAAGCCGACGTCTGCTGACGACTCGGCGACCTGATACATCGTGTACTCGAAGCCTCCAACGGCTGCCGTAATACTCCCCGTTGCGCCGTCGCGTACGATCGCCTCTAGCTTCCACAGCCACGCGTCCTTCGTGTACTGCAGGTCGACTCCAAACTGCTCGACCTGATCGTAGACCGGCAACAACGCCGTTCCGTCGGTGGACGGCGTCAGGCGCGGCTCGCGGCTCGTGCCCGAGAAGGCGCTGAGTCCGATGTCGATGTCGCCAAGGTAGTGGCTGTAGCGCAACGCGAAATCCACATGCCGCTGTTTACTCGAGGATTCGTACAGCGCGTTATCGGCATCCACCGGTATCGGCGGGCGGAAGCCGCCATCCGTGCCCGCGAACGTCCTTTCCCTGAAGTATGGCAGCACGAAAGCCGTGATCTCGCCCCAGTCGCGCTGCAGCGTCAGGCTCACCATCGGCTGCCCAAGCTTGTCCTCACCATCGATGTCGCCGGCGAGGTCGGTCTGGTTGACGATGTCGACGAGGTGTACCGACTCGGTCACGCCCCAGAACACCGTGTTCGCGCCAACCAGTACTTCGTAGTCGTTGCCCTCGAACGCCCAGTAGGCTTCCTTCAGGTCGACGAGGTTGCGCTCGGTATCGGTCGTATCCCATCGCAGGTACGGGATAAACGCAGCACGCTGGTTGCCGGAATCGTTGTACCAGCGAATCTCGGTCGTCGAGATAATCGACGGCTGCAACGCAGCGTCGTCCTGTCCGACCCACGCGGGGGTCTGCCAGAACGCACGCACCTGTGCCTCGAGATTGGCGGAGATGTCGACCTCCCCGCCGCGCGCGGGGGACAGGGAGAGAAGCGCGGCGAGGAGGCTGACAAAGACGGTGCGTTTCATCGAATTACCTCAGGCGGCTCAGCCGACCCTTGACGAAATCATTCGCGGCGAGTCCCGTGTTGAACGTGTAGTCACCGTAGATCAGGTCGGTCTGCTTGTTGGTCTGGACGTTGCTCATCGAGAGCTTGTGCGCACGCCAGACACCGTCGTAGTTACGATAGTCGGTGAGCTCGAGCACCTTCAGCAGGTCGCCGCGTCGATCGTAGAACTCCACCTTGCGCAGCTGGTAGTCAGTCTGGTCTACCCAGGAGACCTGTTTCGTGTAACCGGAGTTCTCGTAGCGCGGTGTGCGTTCGACGACGTCGCAGATAAATTTTCCGCATTGCTCTTCACGTACGTAGGTGTAATCGAACTTGTTGAGTTCGATCGCTGTGAAATCCTCGAACGCGAACTCCGATCCCACGAACGGGCCGGACTTGTTCGCCGAGCTGATGCGCTTCACACGCTTCAGTGCCGGCAGGTACAGCCACTGGTCGTCTGGGTCCAGGATCTTCGCGTGCGACAGCAGCGCCGTGCCTTCGATATCGCGCGGCGTGTCGAACACGACGAGGCTCTTGTCGCCAACCGACTCGTCGGGTTTCTCAAGTGTCGTAATCTTGAGCGAGCGCGACGACTCCTGGCCTGCGGCATTGCGCAGGACCATCGTCAATTCTACCTGGCTGTCACCGAAGCCCACGTCGGTGCGGTCCGAACGAGCCGCGATCTCGAAGCCACGCTCGATGTCGCTGTTGCCATGAGCGCTGTCGGCGAAGCTCACCAACAGCATGGCTGCGACGGCGGGCCAGATGATGTCCCTTATCTTGATACTGATCTGTTTCATGGTACTAACTCCTAATTGAATCTTGCTAGGCCTCAGACGGCAGCAGCGCGACGTCGTCAGCGAGTTCGGGCCGCTCCTCTTTGCTACGACCAATCAGCAGCAGGGCCGGCAGGAGCAGGAAGTCGAGGATCAGCGCGCCGACGATCGACAGGATCGTCATCAGGCCGAGGTCGACATTCATCTTGAACGCCGACGTCGTCATGACGAAAAAGCCGGCCGCGAGGACAACCGTGTTAACGACGATAGGCATACCGACGTTGTGGAACGCGTAGCGGATCGACTCCTCGACGCTCAACAGGCGTTCGTCGCGAGCGCGCACATACTTCGACAGCCAATGCACGGTGTCGTCGACAATGATGCCGAGCGAGATCGAAGCGACGGTCGCTACCGAGAAGCCCACCTCTCCGACCAACAGAGCCCATAAGCCAAACGTGACCAGGATAGGCAAGCCGTTGGGTACGAGGCTCAGTGTGCCCAGGCGGATACTCCTGAGGGCGAACATCATGATTACGGCGATGGCCGCGATCGCTATGATCGTGCCGGTCACCATGTTCTCCATGTTGCGTTCCGAGATGTAGGTGAACATGACCGCCGCACTGGTCGGCTTCGCGTGCATGTAGGACGGCAGGTTGGCCTGCTGCCATGCCTCGACGTTCGCGAAAAATTGCTTTGTCTCGGCAGAGGTGGCCTGCTCGACCGTCGCCGTCACGCGAGTCGCAGACTTGTCGACGTTGATACGGTCGTTCAGGTCCAGCCCGTACGGCAGCGAGAGTTCGTAGAGCAGCAGGTACTGCGCCGACAGGTCGCGATCGTCGGGAATTCTGTGGTAGCTGTCGTCGTCAGCATGCATGTTGCGGTTGAGCCGCTTCATGATGTCCGAGATCGAATACACATGTGTCACATGCTTTTCCTCGCGCAGGAAAGCGGTAAACGCCTCCAGGTGCTTGAGGTACTCCGGCTCGGAGATGCCGCCCGCCTCCGCCGCCGGGACCGAGAATTCGATCGGGTACAGCCCGAAATGCTCCTGCGCATTGTCGGAATCCACACGGAACTCGATACGATCATCGAAGTACTGCACCCACTGATCGTTGAAGGTCAGGGTCGGGATAAACGCAACGATAGCGAGCGCGGGCAGGCCCACCACCACGAGCAGGCTGCGGTAGCGACGAATGACGAAATTCGCGAGGGAGTCCATCGCGCGGACCGACAAGTCCGTGCCGGACTTCTGCTTCACCTTGTACGGCAGCAAGCTCAACGCGGCCGGCAGTACCGTGATCGAGAACATCCACGCTGCGAAAATGCCGACGGCCGTGATGTTGCCGAGGTGCCAGTACGGCGGCGAGTCAGAGAAGTTCAACGCCAGGAACCCGACGATCGTCGTCAGCGATGTAATCGCTACCGGGAGGAAGTTCAGGCGTACGGCCTCGACCAGCGCGTCGGTCTTCGCCATGCCGTCACGCATCAGGCCTCGCAGCGACATCAGGATATGGATCGAGTCTGCGACAGCGAGAGTCAGGATCACGACCGTTGCCGACATAGCGATCGGTGTCAGCTTGATCCCGGCAAACCCGGCGACGCCCATTGCAACGATTGTTGACAGAAGGATCACGACCAGCGTCGACAGCGTGGCAGCCAGTGAGCGGATGATCAGCCAGGTCAGTACGAAGATGACACCAAACATCAGCGGTGTGAGCGTGCCGGCGTCCTTCATGCCCGTCTCGGCGAACGCGTTGTTCAACATCGAGACGCCGGTCAGGTGGATGGTCAGCTCAGGATACTTTGCCTCAATGTCGGCCTTGAGTCCGCGCGCGTGCTCGACGGCCTCGGGGACTTCCATCAGACCTTTCTCGGGGTATTGCAGCACGACGTTGACGGCTGTGACGCCGGCGTCTGCGGTCAGGATCTGGTTTCTGATCAGCGGCTCTGCCAATGCCACGTCCTGACGCTCCGAAAGAAACGCGTCTTCACGTTTGGCGGCATCCTGTACGAGGTCCTCGACGATCAGATCGTCTTCGGTCGCGTAGGTGTGCTGGAAGTTGGATACCGAGTCCACGCGTATCGTGTACGGAATCTGCCAGGCGGCTTCGGTGAGTTCTTCGACCGCCGCGATGGTATCGCGGTCGAACGCAACACCGACTTTCGGTTCGACGACGAAGAAGAAATTGTCGTTCTTCGTATAAGTACGCTGCAGATCCTCGAAGGCCTGTAGTTCGGGATTCGCTTCCGAGAAGAAGACGCGATAGTTCGTGGAAAACTCGAGCCTTGTAACACCCGATCCGATCAACGCCGCTGCGAGCAGAGCGCCCAGCAACACGAGGCCGCGGTGACGGATGACGCGTTGTGTCAGTGCCGCTGCGAAGCGGTCGATGGCCTTGAAGTAAGAACCCATGGTTATCTCCGTTATAACTTTTAGTTACTATTCTTTACTGATCGGTCATAAATTAGACAAAAAAACTCAAACCCAGCTGTCGATCAAATTTTCAATATTGTCGAGGAGGGGCTGCCCGTCCATGAAGGCTTTGACGAGGGTCGCCGAGCCAGCCAACGTCACCATCAGCTGCAGCGCGAGTTTCTCGGGAGCCAGCTCCGCGCGGATCTCGCCCGCCTGTTGGGCCTTGCCGATCATGTCGGCTATGAAGCGCATGCGCTTCCTGCTAATGGTTTTGAGCGCTTCGCGCACTTCCGGGTCATGCGGGGCCAGTTCCACCATGGTGTTCACCATCATGCAGCCCTTCTCGCTCTTAGCTTCCGACGCAATCATGTCAACCATCGCGCGAATGTTCTCGAGCGGCGACTCGGAGTCGTACGCCACCGCCGCCGCCTTGCCGAATTCCACGTCCGCGTAGTGATGCAGCGATTCCATGAACAGCTTGTGCTTGTCGCCGAACGCCTGGTAGAGGCTGCCTTTGTGAAGACCCGTCCGGCAGCACAGGTCCGACATCGATGTAGCCTCATAACCCTTGGTCCAGAACGCATCCATAGCCGCCTCGAGGGCAGCTTCCTTGTCGAACTCGCGAGGTCGACCAACGGATCGGGTTGTGGAGTCTCCAGCCATATCGTAGAGCTAATTCTTGAACGTATGGTCGTGAATATAGAACCGATCAGTCAAGAATGCAAGGATGGGCTGGAATCTTTCTTCTTATCGGCGCTCAATGACGGGTTGGCGAGGCTGGCATCACGAGGTTGGCCTTCCTCGCCGCCGTCTCGATCGTCAGCTCGGCGCCCGAGTTGAAATCCAGATAATCGGCCTCGACACCATCGCTGAAGATGACGCCGTTAGTCGGCATCCTGCTCGAGATCCGTAACGGTGTTCTCCGGTTGACGATGCCATGCACAATGCTCGCCTGTGTCGCCCGACTCGGAAACGGCTCCCTGACCGAGTAGACGAGGTCTTCGGAGTCCCACGGCAGTCTTCCCTGATCGGGAGGTGGCAGGACGGTGCCACCCAGCGCCTCAACAACACCGGCGGCGCCCGCATAGACGGACTGCAGCCAGCCCGTCGAGCCCGCACCGGTCGATACGATGATGCCTGACGATGACTGGTTCTCTGTTCGGCCGCCGGCCTCGATGACGTAGCGTGCGGACACGTGCGAGTTCGCGCCAATGAAGAAATCGTTGAATGCCAGCAGGGTCTGCCCGTCCTCCAGCGACGCCTTCGCTAGCGTTACTGATTGCGTGTGTTGGTCTGCATGCGGCGCGTACAGCGTCAGGTGCAGTTGCGGTTCGACGGTCTCGGTTGTGAACGGCAACAGGACGCCGTCGAATCGATCAGGGTCCGGGTTCACGGCGAGGATTGGCTGACCGGAGAGGTACTTGGCCGTATTCGAGACCAGCCCGTCCTGGCCGACCGTGATCACGAGATCGTCATCGCCAAACATGAAGCGCGGCACCAGCTCCCTGCCGATCGTCTGTGACTTGATTGAGCCGGGGATTGCCTGTCGCACCTTCTTGAGCACGGCCTGGTGCTTAACGTGCGCTTCTTCGATCGCGTCGAAACACTGTCCGGCCTGCTGCAGGTAGAACTTCGCCTGTGCCTTCGTATTGAAGCGCCGCACGAGATCATCGAGCTCGGTACTCCGAGTCACGATGATCACGTTCTCATAGCGTGCGCGCGCCATGCTTCCTGCCTCAGGCGGCGCGTTCGCCGTTCGAGTGCGACACGAAGGAGACGACCTTGCTCAGAAGGTCGGGCGTGATGCTCAGGTTGTCGATCCTGCCGGCATTGGCGGCCCATTCCTTCAGCGCAAGACCGACGAGGGCCTGCGGTGGCAGCTCGCCGTACGGTTCGAGCTTGAGCTCCTCGGCCTTCGCTTCGGCTTCCGCTAGCGCGAGGCTGTTGCGAGCCTGCATGTCGACGAGGTCCTTCCTGCGATTCTCGAGTTCGACATCGGTGTTCATCTCCGACTCGCGTATCTTGCGCTCCTCATCCACCGCAGACTTGCGGCGGGCGTAGATGGCCTGGTCGGCACGCCGGTGAAGGCTTTCTCGAAAATCAGCCTCCAGCGCTTTTTGCATCTCCGGTGTCGGCTTGATCGCCGAGAAGTGCAGTCCCTCTAGCACGACATGCAGTTCTTCGAGTTCAGCCGACGATCTTACGGCCGCCTTCACCGTCTCTTCGAGCTCCTTGACGCGGGTCAACGCTTCTTCCAGGCCCAGGCCGTTTATCTCGTTTCGAATATGTGCCTGGACGCCGTTGACGAGGCGTTCGACCATGTGGTCCGGGTCTTCACTCGTGTACCTGTGTGTCTTTGGCGAGATCGTGAAGTCGAGGCGCTTGGCCAGCTCGGTCGGCTCAGTCACCCGGTAGGTCAAGGTTCCCTGTACTGAGACCTCCTGATAGTCGGCCGTTGTCTCGTTGAAGATGAAGAGGCTGTCCTGGCTGGATACCGGGATCACGGCAATAGACGTGGTTCGCGGCAGGTAGAAGAAGTTGATGCCGGCGCCGTGTTTCTTGAGTTTGCCGTTCCGGTGGCTCAAGACGTAGCTATTGGGTTCGCCTTTGTAGTAGTTGATCAACATGATTCACCTCACTTGATAATCTCGATCCGTCCCGGATCTTTGGCTCGGTACAATTTGGCGGGACGGTGCGCGCCGTCGCGCCTGTCCTTACCGGTATCCTCGACCAGGTCGAGGCCCAGGATGCGTTTGCGGAAGTTCCGCTTGTCCATCGGTTTGCGGTGGATGACTTCGTACACGTGCTGCAGTTCGGACAACGTGAATTCCCGCGGCATGAACTGGAGCGCGATCGTCGAGTACTCGAGTTTCGCGCTCAGGCGCTCGAAGGCCATGTCGAGAATGGCAGCATGATCGAAGGCGAGCTCCGGGAGTTCCTGCATCCCGATCCAGCTGACGCCCTCGGCATCCGAACCGGCCTTGATGTCTATTTCGTCGGTCGGTATGAGCGCGTAATAAGCCACGGTGATGACCCGTTCACGGGGATCCCGGTCAGGCGCACCGAAGGTATAGAGCTGCTCGAGAAAGACGTCGGAGACGCCCGTCTCCTCCTCGAGTTCGCGGCGGGCGCCCTCCTCCAGGTCTTCATCCATGTCGACAAAGCCGCCGGGCAGGGCCCACATGCCCTGGTATGGCGGCATGCCTCGCTTGATCAGCAGGACCTTGAGCTCGTCGTGGCGTATCGTGAAGATTACGATATCGGTCGTAACTGACGGATGCGGATATTCGTAGGTGTAAGCCATCTGACTACTTCGTGTTGATTTGACACTTACAATAGTGTCAATCTTACACTAAGTCAAGGCGAATACGACATAATCTGCAGACGCGTTGCCGCGATACTCTGCGTTCATGCGACCTTCGCGCCGCTGGGTGAAACCGGTAAGTCTGCCGGGCAAACGTCTGTGAGCGATCTACGCAGCTTCGGCGGACTTGATCGAGTCCGCAATCTTTTCCGCGATCATGATCGTCGGGGCGTTGGTATTGCCTGAGACCAGCGTCGGCATAATCGACGCATCGACGACACGAAGCGCTTCAATGCCGCGAACCTGGCCTGCCGGATCGACGACCGAGGTCGCATCCGATCCCATGCGGCAGGTGCCGACCGGGTGGTAGATCGAGTCGCCTCGATAGCGGATGTCGTCAATCATCGCGTCGTCAGTGGCATCGCTGCCGATGTACATCGGTCGAGGCGCGACGCTGTCGAACGCCGACGCGTCGAGGATGCGGTTCACCAGCCTCGCTCCTTTCAGCGTGCGGGTGACGTCGTCCTCGGTGCTGAGGAAATTGGGGTCGATGTTCGGTACTGAGCGCGGGTTGGCGTCTTTCAGCGTCACGCTGCCGCGGCTCTCGGGTCGCAGCACGCAGATATGGCAGGAGATGCCGGCGACGAAGTGTCTCTTGCGGCCGTGGTCATCGACGATGCCGGTCACGTAGTGCAGCTGGATGTCCGGTTCCGGCTCATCACTCGAAGTACGGATGAACCCACCGGCTTCTGCAAGGTTTGACGTGAACGGCCCCTTGCCCTTTCGGTATTGCAGAAAATCCGGGATCGCGCGCAGCGTCCGCGATAGCGTGTATCCCATGGCCTTCGATGACTTAACCCGTCGTATGATCGTGTAGTCGAAATGGTCCTGCAGGTTCTGCCCGACGTCGGGCGCATCGTGGACCACGTCGATGCCATGTTCCTTGAGGTGAGACGCCGGGCCGATGCCGGAGAGCATCAACAGCTGCGGAGACTGCAACGCACCTGCCGACAACAGTACTTCGCGGTTCGCTTTCGCCGTCACCGTGCCGCCGCCGTTGCGGTATTCGACACCGACCGCGCGCTTGTTGTCGATGACTACCTTGTCGACTTGCGCGCCGGTAACGACGGTCAGGTTCTTGCGCTCCATTGCCGGCACCAGGTAGGCGACGGCCGCGCTGCAGCGGCGCCCGTCTCGCTGGGTCACCTGGTAGTAACCCACACCTTCCTGGCTCTCGCCGTTGAAGTCATCGTTTAATGGCAGGTTGAGCTGTTGTGACGCCTCGACGAACATGTCGCTCAACGGGTTCTTGTAGCGAAGATCGCTGACAGTCAGCGGTCCGCCCGTACCGTGATACTCGCTTTCGCCACGTTGCTGGTCCTGCGCTTTCTTGAAGTAAGGCAGAACGTCCTGGTACGACCACCCGGTTGCGCCCGCCGCCTCCCAACGACCGTAGTCCGCGGCCGTACCGCGGATGTAGATCATCGCGTTGACCGAGCTCGAGCCGCCGAGCACCCGGCCGCGCGGCTGGTAGCCGAGTCGGCCATTCAGTTGCTTCTGGGGCACCGTATCGAAGCACCAGTTGATCTTCTTGTTTTCGCTCATGAGCGAGAAGCCCATGGGCATGTGAATCAGCGGATGGCTATCCACCGGGCCTGCCTCGATCAGGCAGACACGCACCCCCTCGTCTTCACTCAGTCGATTGGCCAGTACGCAACCGGCGGAACCGGCGCCGACAACGATGTAGTCGAACGATTCCATGCCGTTATTGTAATCGATGAGCCCTCGAATAAGGTTCCGCCGGGCATCAAAAAATGTAAGCTTTTCACGGCGTTCTGTGACCAATGACACTGCCGGACAGGGTCCGCAGCGCTATATTTGGGGGCGGTTTCCGTTGCCCGAACTGTGCAAGCAATGATCGCTACACGACACAGGCTTTTTCGGCTCTGGCCGATCTTCGCGCTGCTCCTTTCGGGGCCGGTACGCCCGTTCGAGCTGGAAATGGGCGCGGTCACGGTAAACGACACGTTCACAACGCCTGGCTGGACGACCGTGACGTTCCTGCAGCCCTTCTCTGGCACCCCGCTGGTGTTTGCACTGCCCACGACCGATGGCTCGGATCCGTCGACGCTTCGTATTCGCAACGTCACGCCGAGTGGCTTCCAGGTCTTGCAGGTCGAACCGAATGCCAATGATGGCCCCCATGTCGCGATGCCGACGGCGTACCTGGCCATCGAGCCCGGTGATCACGTGCTGCCCGACGGCTCACGCATTGTCGCCTTCGAGCATTCGACGACGAGCTTCGCGACCCGCTTCATCTCCACGACCTGGGACTCGCTGACGTTTCCATCGGCCTTCAGCGCAACGCCCGCAATGCTTGGAAGCATCCAGACGATGAACAACGAGTCTGGCAATCCACCGAGCACGTCTTCCATTCCGTTTATGGATGTCGGCCTGCGAAATATCACGACCAGCTCGTTCCAGGTGACCCTCGAGCGCGCAGAATCATCGGCCGGCAGCGTCACGACACCGGAGCGAATTGCAATACTCGCGATCGACGCCGCCGCCAACACGACGTTCGTCGACGCCTTTAGCAATTCCGTACAGCTGCAGTCGCTCAGAACACCCGTAAACATCCAGGGTTTCTCCAACGGGTGTTTCGTCAACGGCTACTTGACAAGCTTCGGCAACACCCCGCTCACGGTAGCGTCCGCCAACACACGCAACGGCAACAACGGCGGCTGGGTGCGACGATGCAGCCAATCCGCCGGCAGCATCGGACTGACGATCGATGAAGACATCGACAACGACTCCGAGCGCAATCACACCAATGAGTCTGCCGGCGTGGTCGCCGCGTCCCGAGCGTTCCATGCGAACTTTGAGGTGGACCTCGTCACGTCGAAGTCGGTAGAGACGCTGTCAGACCCGGTCAACCTGACCAGCGATCCGAAAGCGATCCCGTCGGCAATCATCGGCTACACGATCTCGATAGCGAACAACGGTTCGCTCTCTCCCGATAGCAACAGCCTGATCATCACCGACGATATACCGGACGAGCTGGCGTTGTGCATTACCGTCGCCTGCCTCCCCGGCGGACCGGTCATCCTCGACACCAGCGGCTCACCCGTGCCGCCCGGCGTCACGATCGGCTCCATCGAGTACGACGACGGATCGGGCACATTCAGCTACCCGGGCGACCCGGACGGTGACGGATTCGATCCGGACGTCGATGCGGTCCGCATCACGCTAAGCGGTACGCTGGCAAGCATCGATACGAGTGGCGCGCCGTCGTTTGAGCTGCTGTTGGCCGCGCGCGTGGAGTAAACGAACGGACTCCTTCTTCGGTGCAGCGCCAGTCGCTGCGACGACATTCCGGGTTTTCTTCCGTCGGCATTGCAGTTTGTGATGCGAAGGCTACTCTTAGAGCATCGACAGCGGAGAACTGGAGGTAACCATGAGCCTCGATATCGAGATACGGCAGCAACCGCCAGTGCACGGGCTCGAAATCGCCCGGATCGCGCCGATGTGGAAGATCCCCAAATTGCTGGCTGACGCTTTCCCTCGAATTAACAGGCAGATCGCTGCTGAAGGCGGAGACCGTACCGGCGCGCCGTACGTGCGCTACATGGACATCGACTGGCAGGATATGCGCCATTGCGGGCCGATTAAGATGTTGTGGAAGATGTTTACGTCGAAGCAGCGAATGCTCATCGGCATGACGGTGGAATCACCGCTTCGAGGCGACGGCGACATCGAGGCCGTTACGATCGAGTCGCAATTGTGCCTGCGCACGATTCACAAAGGCCCGTACGAAAAGGTCGGCGACACGTACAAGGAAATCGTTGACTGGGCCGAAGCCAACAACGTTGAACTCGCCGATCACTCGATGGAAAACTACATCAACGATCCGACCACGGTGGATAAGGAGAACATCAAGACGCTGATCCTGATCCCCGTCATCAACGCTCCGGCGAGCAACGACGAGACCGGGTAGTTTCAGAATCGAGCGGGCCGCTTGCTACTCCGGCACCGCACCGAGCATCTGGTCTCCCGATGCCGGAGCGTCGCATTTCGTGTGCGGCAGTTCACCGCGCAGTTCGACCGGCGACACTTCGTCGCCGAACTTGTCCATCGTCAGCGTCAGCTGATCTCGCGGCGCCAGCTGCACGAACGTCTCGATCGGCGGTGAGCTGTTGAGCTGCACGCGATACTCGCCCTCGGGCAACAGCATCACGCCGGCAGAACCCAGCGAACCGCTGGCGACCTCGGCACTGCCACGAAACACGCTGAACGAGGTCGCAACCGTTTCTGCCAGCGCCGCCTCCAGCTCCTCGGCGTTGCTGGCCGTCACGTAGCGTCCGCCCGAGGCATCCGCCACGGCCCTCAAGCTCGCCGTGTCTTCGTCGGCCGCATTGCCGAGCCCGAAACCAATCAGGTGCACGACGATGCCCTGCTCCTTGAGCGAACGCGCCGACTGCACGGGATCGCCACCGCAGCTTTCGATGCCGTCGCTGACGAGAATGATCGTTTTTTCGTTCCGCACTCCGTCGAAGTCGCGTGCGGCCCGGTTCAGCGCATAGGCGATCGGAGTCTGGCCGGTTGGTTTCAACCCGGCGATCGCCTGCCGGATGTAGGCGCGATTGCCGTCCTTAAACGGCACGAGAAGGCTGGAGTCCTCGCAGTTGTTGCTCTCACTGGCGCTTAAGTTGCCGTAGGCCCTCAGCGCGAGATCCAGGTCGTCAGGCAACCGGTACGACAGCGAGTCCAGCGTGTTCTTGGCGATCTCCATCTTCGAGACACCGTCTATCTGTCCCCACATGCTCCGCGACGCGTCGACGACGATCTGCACCGAGCGGTCGTTGAGCGAGAACGCCGACTGGCCGTTGTTGCGCGCCGTTACTTCCAACGCGGCGCAACTCGCGTCGCGCACGTTGACTGTGATCTCGGTCTCTTTCGTTGCACCTGCGATGCTCGTCGCGAAAGCGACGATGCGGTTCTCACCGATCTCGATCGGCAGATCCGCTGAGAACGTGCCGCCGGCGAGCTGCGCCGGAATCGGCTCTGAACCGTTGACGCTCAGCGTGACGCTCTCGACGCCCGTGGTCCGGAGATTGAGAAACGCTTCCGGGAGTTTCCTCGGGTCGTCGACGCGGACAAAGCTGCCGCCGGTTGCCCAGGCGATCGTGTTCAGCGTCTCGGTGCCGCGGTTGCTCGATCCGAGCAGCATGGTCTGCACCGTGATGCCACGCTTCGCGGCCTGCACCGCTGCGTCGAATGCCTTGCTCTGGTTCGACATGCCGTCGGTGAACAGCATGATGACGCGAGAGGAGCCGGGCCGCCCATTGCGGTCGAGCTCCCTCGCCGCCGACGCGATGCCCGCCGCGAGATTCGTGCTGCCGGAACGCGGCAGCGCCTTGAGCGCACGGATGACCGCATCGCGATCCGACGTCATCGCCTGCGCGAGTTCGCTCTTGCGATCGAAGCTGACGACGCCGATCTTGATGTCGCTTCTCGGTGAGAGGTTTTCGACGAGACCGATCGCGCCCTGCGCCCGGAAGTCTTTCGGGTCGGCACTCTTCAGACTGGTCGACGTGTCCATGACGAACATGATGTCGAGATAGCGCACGCCGCCAATCGCCGATGCAATGCCTTCGACCTCGATGTTGGTCGACCCGTCTTCGACCGTGAACCCGGACGACGGAGACTGGATCTCGATCTCGAGGCTGTGCCCGGGTTTATCACCCGTTGCACCCTGGGCTGCAACGTCAAAAGCCGCGCCAAGAAGCAGGACGAAAAACAGAATATGTAAAGTGTTTCGCATGGAAATCACCTGAAACTCGCGTACTCACGCTCAGAATAGGCAGCAAATACAGGGTATTCCCGGACCTGGCGCACAAATTCGGCCGAAGGGTGCTTGGGCAGAATCAGGGTGGTAGAGCGGCGATTTATGGCGCTGCTGGCAGAACAGGCTCTGCTACCGGCCGGCCGGACGGCGACTCTTTCACTACCATCGCCAGACGATGCTCGCCCCCAGCCGGTTGGCGTCTTCAACCGACGCCCGGACCCGGCGACCGTCCACCAGGGTCGCCTCGTACTCGCCGTCGAGCAGCCGGCCGATTCTCGCCGTCAGACTCAGCCGGTCACGTATCCGCCAGCTGATTGTCCATTCCAGCAGAATCGCCTCGAATTCGACGTCGGAGCGGTTCGCAAAGTCTGCGCTGCTAACGTGCCACTCGTTGCCCGCCGGTGCGGCCTGTAGTGACGAGCTGACCGTGTCGGAAAATTTGTAGCTCAGTCGAGTTTTTGGGATGACGAGCTCCACGCGCAGGTCGGGGCTGGGCTGCCAGTCGACGCCCAGCGTCGGATAGAGTTTGTAACGACCAAGACGACTGTCGGCACAAACGCCGTAGCGAAGCACTGCTTGCTCCGACAGCCCTGTCCGCCAAACCACGGCGCCCAGAAGCTGGAACGCGTCTGACGTCCACCGATCGGGGTTCTTGATGATGTTCGAGGAGGCAGACATGGCCGGCGCCACGCTGAGGCGAAAGCTGTTATCGCCATCGGCACTTCGCCTGTGTATCGGGAAAAACGCCGTGTGCAGATGACCGTTGGTCTGCAGCGTGTTCGCATCAAGCCCCAGCGCCACGTAGCGATAGCCCATGCCGGCGGCCCACGCATCGTTCACCTGAAATTGCGCATCAAACTCGTGGAGCTGCGGCCGGGTTCGCCCGACGCCCTCGCCGACCAGAGCTTCGTCGTAGTGGTAGTACGCGAGAGACAGTTGCGATGTGTCGCCCGGCTGCTCGCAGACGTTCGCGCTGGCGAGACAAATCGATGGGAAGACGATAAGCACCGCAATGCCGAAGGCAGCCTTGATTGTCCGGGATGGTGTCAACGCAACTCCCTGGACGCTTACACGCCCACTTAGCGATTCGCCCCGGAACCGCAGGCAGTCATTCTACCGATTCGCAAACAAGGCCGTTCCGGCGTTAGCCAAACCCTCGCTCGAGCAGCGCCTGAGTGACCTTGTCGGGAAAGTCAATGAACGGGTTGCGATTGCCCTGCGCCTTCTGGGTTAGCCAGTTGCGGTGGCGTTCATACTCGTCGACCGGGAACTCGTTGTGCCAGTCGACCAGGATCTTCGTCCGGCTCTTGGCCAGTTCCCGCGCTTCGTCGCCAACCTCACCGGGATAGCGCATCAGGAAGTACATCGTCGCTCGCGCGACGGCGCCTTTGCCGTTGTTCGGCTCGAACTTGTTGGTGCCCTCGCGTCGACCGCAGTCCTCGCGCACCGCCTCGTCCAGCGGATCGAACTGCCAGTAGGGAATGTTGCTGCGGAAGCTGTTGCAACCGGGCTGACAGGCGAACAGATGATGGATGTCCGCTTTCATCGGCTGCCGTTTGTCAAACCAGGACTGGCAAACGACGTGCTCGCAGTTGAATGACAACTGCGTGGAGTTTTCGAGGTCTTCCCACAACGCATCGTCTGCGAAGATCTGACCCAGTGTGGCCTCCGTTACTTCGACGCCGATCGCCTCGGCAAACGGGATCAAGGCGCTGAGCTCGGCCGCAATGGCTTCGACGGGCGAGAACAGGGTACCGGAGTAGATGTTTCGCAGCTGGCCATCGGGATGCAGGTCGATGGCCGGGTAAAGGAACTCGTGGCGCGCCCGGCGGTAGGAGTGACGTTCGGTATGCGTCGCTGCGAGATGAGACTGCAATGCGGGAAACAGGCGCGCAGACGGCTGATCGAAATCGACATTCTGCCAGTATGCGTCGCGAGCGGCTGCGTCCGCGACGGCGTCGTAGTAGGGTCCGTCGACGTGAAAATCCTCGACAATCTTGCGCGCGGCAAGCATCGTATCCAGCCCGGTCGACGTTGGCGGCGCATCGCTCGGCCCCGGTGCCGCCTGGACCTGCGTCGTCTTCGGACTCGCACCCATGTCAGCCAGCGGTGCCGGTCCGAAACTGACGCGGAACAGCCACGCAGGATTGCCGTATTCATCCGTCGTGCGGAAGAACGGCGTGCCCTCGACCGGAGTGACGCCACCCAACTCGCTGGCATCGATGCCGAAGAGAGACCAGATATCGACGATGGGCGGGACCGATTGCGCGCCGCCCCAGAGCGCCTTGCGCGTGTCAGAGAGATTCAGTGCATTAACGTGTTGAACGATCTTGCTGATACGGATTCCTTCGTTGGCCTCCCAGGCAATGCGCGGGATGTCGACGCGCAGCCCGGTCCACGGCTGGCCGTTGGTCATCAGTATTCGCCCGTTTGAATCTCGCTTTGGCTTACCCGCATGGTGCAGCGCGGCCATCTCCCATTGGTCATTGAATACCGGGCTTCCGGATGATCCCGGCTGTGTGTCTGCTCGGTAGTGCAGGAAGCTGTCGACAACACCAATGATTGTGTTATCCCTCACCGTGACTTGCATGCGTTCTCCGCCAGGGTGCTGGATGATGTTGACGCGCTCGCCGACCGTTGCCTTGCCGGAGGGTGCGATCACAGGATTCCATCCACGCGATCCGAGTTCCGTGCCGTTGTCGTTGCTTTCCTCGATCGCGACGATCGTAAAGTCCAGCGCAACATCGGTCTCGAAAAACACGTTCGGCTCCATCCGGAACGTGAGCGGCTCGCGCGGCCCGGCAACGCCTGACAGATATTCGAACTGGATCGTGCTGGACGCAGCCGTCGCGGCATCCGATATAACGTGGTTGTTGGTCATGAACAGGCGCGGACTGATCATCGTGCCACTGCCAAAGCCCGTTACCTGCCCGCTGGCCGCACGAATCTGCACGCGTGCGACGGCACGTGACGCAAGCACGCCACGCTCGAAGAACGCGATACTCGACAGCTCGTTAGCGTCGAGAATGCGTTCCAGGGGGTTGAATTCGACCCGCTCCGCATTCGCGATCGCGTCGGCCTCGGCGTTGCGACCGAGCCGCTCCAGGCGTGTCTTGTAACGGGCGCGCTGGTCGAGAATCTCCCAGTTGGGGGACTCACCGGCGCCGAGCTTGGCGAGCTCGGCGAGGATTTGGTCACGTTGGTCGGTCGAATTCTTGAAACGACTTTCGGCTTTGTCGATCTGCGAAATCAGAGTGCTCATGCTTCACCTCTCCGGGATACTGGCGGCCGAGCCGGTCCTGCACGAGCCACCGACCACCCGATTGTACGCCGTACTTGTGACGTTTATGGGCAGCTTTTGCCTACTTATAGCGCAATCTGACGGCAGATCGCCTCATATGGTGAGCAAAAGGCTCGTGAATCCGCTTTTTGGGCGTTGTCGAAGGGTTCTTTTGGCGTGGCGAGGTCTGCACGCGCCCGGCGTTGGCTCGCCGTGAGGCCCTCAAGGTTTGCTGCCGGCATCCGATAACCACTGTGAATCCTTGAGGAAACCCGCAGGCGCATGCGTACGAAGCGAATCGAGAACTATCTCGACATCGGATCATTGAACCTGTTTTCGCGACAGATCGTGGAAACGCTGGGCAACGTCATATCGGTCGCGATACATGACTCCGCCGGCCAGCTCGTCTGGGCCGGCCCCGACAGCGACGCGCAGGATTGCTGGGCCGTATCCCCTTTCTTGAGAGAACCTGTGCCCGGTGTCGGCTTCTGCGAACGACTGAGCAACAATCACTTCGTCTATGTGTTCTACATCGGCGGTGACGAGCATGAGCATACGATGGGCACCGTCAGCATTCAGGTCGACGCGTCGCACCCGATGAGCCTCGAGTTTACCCACGATGAAGTTGAACCGATCCTTGGGTGCATCGAACGCCAACTGGATATCAACTCGGAGCTGTCATCGGTACGGCGCATGTCGAAGGAAGGACAACGCGGCCTCGATCTGCTCGTCAAGTTCGATGAGCTGGACGACAAGGAGCCGCCGGGCATCCAGATCGAACGAATACTCGAGTGCTCAGCTATGCATTTCCAGTCGGAATTGGCGGCGGTGCTGATGCCCGACCAGGACATCCAGGCGACATGGCCGACGAGCCTCCTCACAGAAAAATCCAAGTCTCGCGCTGTGATGACAACGCTCGGCGGTCTCATGACTTCTGCCAAGACGCACCGCAGAGTCCTGCTGTCCGATGCCAACATCACGATTCGCGTCGCCGCCGGCATCGCCAGCCCGGATCCGAAGGTGCTGTGTTGTCCGATCATGAACGCCAAAGACGACGTCGTTGGCATTTTCGTCCTTATGCGTGGGGCGCGTTTCACTCGCGACGACGTGCGTCTGGCCAAGGCGATCTGCATCAAGGTTCACGCGCTGACGAAGGCGGCGAGTCAGCTCCGCAAGACTCACTTCACCCGACACAACCTGCTGGACTATATCGACAAGACGCTCAAACATGATGCGGCGCAGTCACATGCACTGATGTATGTCGACGTCGACAAGCTGCACGTCATCAACGACAAGTACGGGCACGTGGCCGGCGACCGGGCGATCCACCACATCCAGGACATTCTGGACGACTTCGTCAATAAGAATGACGCAGTCTGCCACCTGTCCGGCGACTGCTTCGGCCTGTTTCTTCGCGGTGTCGATGAAGCGTCCATCGTTGACCGAGCGCAGCTCATCCTGGATGCGATTGCGCGCAAGCGCTTGCGGTTCGAAACTGTCGATATCGAGATATCGGCAAGCATCGGCGTTGTACTGTTACCCAGCGTCGCAACCAATGGCGCCGCGGCACTGAACACCGCAGAGATGGCCGCTCGATCCGCCAAGAGCCGCGGCGGCAACCGCTATGTCGTGTTTCAGGACGCCGACGCCAGCGTGGCGCAGCGTCGTACGGACCTCGATCAGGTCAATGACCTGCAGTATGCCTTGATCGACGGCCGCTTCGAGTTGCATGCGCAGCCGATCATATCCCTGAAGGACGAGGCCGGGCCGGCGCGCTATGAGGTGCTTATTCGCATGCTTGATGCGTCCGGGAAAACCATGCCGTCTGCCTCGTTCATCGAGTCAGCAGAGCGCTACCAGATGATGTCGGCCATCGATCGATGGGTCATCAAGCAGACGCTCGACCAGCTGAGTGCGGCCGACAATATGGTCGAAGTCAACATGTCGCGCTTCTGCGTCAACGTTTCGGCGCAGTCCCTCGCCGATGACGACTTCATCGACTTCGTGGAAGCCTGCGTGGCTGAAAGCTTCGTCTCCCCGGATTCGCTGTGTTTCGAAATCACGGAGACAGCGGTCGTCCGCAACCTCGAGCGCGCGCAGCGATTCATCCGGCGACTGCGTAAGCTAGGCTGTATGGTCGCGCTCGACGATTTCGGCACGGGTTATTGTTCGTTTGCGTATCTGAAGGACCTTCCCGTCCATTACGTCAAGATCGACGGCGTGTTTGTGCGTGACATCCTGCAGAACCCGCTGTCGGAGGCGATCATCGCGTCGATGGTCGAGATCGCCAAGGTCATGCGAGCGTCTACGATCGCAGAACACGTTGAGAACGAACTCATCTTCCAGCGCATGCAGAACGCTGGGATCGACTACGCACAGGGATTCGGGGTTGGTCGACCCAAGCCGCTGGCGGACGTACTGATGCAACTCGGATCGCCCATCCTGTTGGATGACGCCGGGGACAGTGCATCGAGTGCCGGATAGACGGACAGAAGCGTCGGGTGCATACGCGCCAGGCACAGCTGAGTGAAACTGACGCAGGTCGCGAAATCCGGATCCTGTTGATTCGCCCCCTTGCAGTTCGGCCATAGCAGGCGTAGATGGTAAGGGTATGCGCGAGCGTCCCGACTCCAGCTCAAACCTGCCGGTTCTTGCCGAACAGAAGAGGCGCGCCTGGCATCGGCGCATGCCGACCGGACTGTCGTATGCGGGCGACGCGGTTGCTGCCGATAACGTCCGCTTCCTGGCCGACACGACCTGGGTTGACGCGGATGGTGTCAGTCACAGCGAGCAAACGATATTCGACACCGTATTCGACATGCTCCGCCGGGCGCGACGGCTGATCCTGCTCGACGTGTTCCTGTACAACGACTTCGAGATGCACATCGAGAAACCGTTCAGGTCGCTGGCGCGCGAACTGACTGATGCACTGCTCGAACAGAAAGCGAAACACCCTGACATGGCGGTCGTTGTCATCACCGACCCGATCAATACCGTCTATGGATCGATTCGAAACAGGTTCTTCGAGTCGCTCGAGGCGGCAGGCATTCGCGTAGTCCTGACTGACCTCGCCGCTCTGCGAGACAGCAGCCCGGTGTACTCATTCCTGTGGCGCTGCTTCGTCAGACCATTCGGCAACAAGGGGCGCGGCAGCATCAGCAACCCGTTCGACCCGGAGGGGAAGATCACACTCAGAAGCTACCTGACGATGCTCAACTGCAAGGCCAATCACCGCAAAGTCGTCGTTTGTGATGACGGCGATACTCTGGCCGGGCTCGTCACGTCCGCCAATCCGCATGATGCGAGCAGCGCCAACTCGAATGTCGCTGTCCGTTTCACCGGACCCGCGGCGAGGGACCTCCTGGCCAGCGAGAACGCGGTACTCGCGTTCTCGGGCCACGATGAGCTGGCAGTTCCCGCAGTGCGTCCGGCTGAAGGCGCCTCGAACACGGTCCAGGTGTTGACCGAGAGCGCGATCAAGATGGCTGCACTGGCCATTATCGACACTACGACAGGGGACGGGGAGATCGACATCGCAACCTTCTACCTGTCTGACCGCGCCATCATCGCCGCATTGAAGCGAGCCAGGCAGCGCGGCGTCACGTTGCGCATCGTGCTCGACCCGAACAAGAACGCGTTCGGCTATGACAAACACGGCATCCCGAATCTACCCGTTGCTGCCGAGCTCATGCGATCGCAGATCGACGTGCGCTGGTACCACACCCATGACGAACAGTGTCACTTCAAGATGCTGCTGGCAGACGACGGTCGCGGCGCAGCTCGCTTGCTGCTGGGTTCTGCTAACCTGACCCGTCGCAACCTGGACGACTTCAACCTCGAGACGAACGTGCTCGTAACAGGCCAACGCTCGCTGACAGCGATCAAGGACGCGCAGGCGTTTTTCAACACGCTGTGGAGCAATGAACGTAGCCGCATACATACCGCGGCCTACGAACACTACCGAGACGAGTCGCTACTGAAGAAGAGTGTGTATCGATTCATGGAGGCGTCGGGGTTCAGTGGGTTCTAGTGTCCCCACTTATGGTCCATACACTACCGTCACGTCACTAGTCTGAGGTTCCAATGGCCATGCCGATATCGCGACTAATACTGTTGATTCCGTTTGTGATGGCGGCAACCGCATCCTGCGAGCGGCAGGCCTTTCGCACGGACGGTCGTGCGTACTACATCGAGTCGGCAGACGGCGCACGAACGCTTCGCGTCGCGTGGTATGGCGATACGATGGTGCGATTGCAGACCGTGCACGGGAATGAGCGCTGGCTGCCCGATGATCACTACGAAATGGTCCAGACGCATGATTGGACGAGCGACATCGATTCCAGTGCTACGGACGAGCACTTTGTCATGAGGTCGTCATTGCTCGAAGTCGCCGTCGATCGCGACACGCTCGCAGCTCGCTTCATCTTGCGCGGTGAAGCCACCCCGGTATTGCAGGAACAGGCCGGCGCACAGCGGGAAGGCGATATTCGCATCGTCCGGTTCGAAACAGACGATTCGGAGCGCTTCACTGGACTGGGCCACGGCTATTTCGCGCGGGTCGATAGCCTTGAGCTCACCGGCACCGTGGTCGAACGCAACTACGGCAGCGTACCGATCGAACAGGCGCCGCTCATCGTCCCGTTCTATCTCTCGAGCCTCGGCTACGGCGTATTCCTCAACAGCACGTTCCCGAACCGCTTTGCGATGAACGCCGACGGCGACTACAGCATGGCTGTCGACACGCATGGCTTCGATGGCCAGATGGACTACTTCTTTATCGGTGGTCCGGCGCTCAAGGACGTGCTCGACCGCTACACCCAGCTAACCGGCCGGCCGAGACTGCCCATGAAGGCCATATTCGGCCTGCAGTTATCCGACAAGGGTCATGACCACAACTCCGAGACGCCGTCGGACCAGCAGTGGTGGGAAGACAAGATCACGGAGCACCGCGACGCCGGCCTGCCGCTCGATCATGTCGTCAACGACAACCGATGGCGTGCCGCCGGTGGCAAGCGTTGTGAGTCGAAAATCGAATGGGATCCCGAACGATATCCCGATCCGGCGGCC
>JAAUXY010004591.1_pt1 | contig 36648 bp, 28 predicted proteins | sample 7278121 | NCBI WGS metagenome assembly JAAUXY01 (sample SAMN14350117, study PRJNA611818) | marine sediment metagenome | isolation source: surface marine sediment (1.8m) | place: French Polynesia: Moorea | collected 2018-08
CCCTCGGCGATATCGATGCCGGTGGCCACGACCGAGACCCGCATCTGGTTCTCCATCTTGTCGTCGTAGGTCGAGCCGAAGATGATGTTGGCCTCGGGGTCGACCTCGTCGCGGATCCGGTTGGCCGCTTCGTCGACCTCGAAGAGCGTCAGGTCGGGGCCGCCGGTGATGTTGATCAGCACCCCGCGCGCGCCCTTCATCGACACGTCCTCGAGCAGCGGGTTGGAGATCGCCGCCTCGGCCGCCGCGATGGCGCGGTTGTCGCCGTCGGCCTCGCCGGTGCCCATCATGGCCTTGCCCATCTCGGTCATGACCGTGCGGATGTCGGCGAAGTCGAGGTTGATCAGGCCCGGCATGACCATCAGGTCGGTGACGCCGCGGACGCCGGCATGCAGGACGTCGTCGGCCATCTTGAAGGCGTCCGCGAAGGTCGTCTTCTCGTTGGCGATGCGGAAAAGGTTCTGGTTCGGGATGATGATCAGGGTGTCGACGAACTGGGTCAGCTCCTGGATCCCGGACTCGGCGATGCGCATGCGGTGCACGCCCTCGAAGTGGAAGGGCTTGGTCACCACGCCGACGGTCAGGATTCCCTGCTCGCGGGCGGCGCGGGCGATGACGGGCGCCGCGCCGGTGCCGGTGCCGCCGCCCATTCCGGCGGTGATGAAGACCATGTGGGCGCCTTCGAGGTCGGCGAGGATCTCGTCCAGGGCCTCCTCGGCGGCGGCCTTGCCGATGTCCGGGCGCGAGCCGGAGCCCAGCCCTTGGGTGATGTTGCGGCCGAGCTGCAGGGTCCGGCTGCAGAGCGACTGCGCGATCGCCTGGGCGTCGGTGTTCGCGACCACGAACTCGACGCCTTCCAGGTTGGACTGGATCATGTTGTTGACGGCGTTGCCGCCGGCGCCCCCCACGCCGATGACGGTGATTCTTGGCTTCAACTGGGCTTCGCTGGTTGGAACGTTGAGGTTCAAGGACATGTCTGCCTCCACTTGCCCCCTAAGGCGGGCGGTACGGCCGGTCCTACCGGCAAGTTGCGGATCCCGGACCGGCCGGGACCTCGAAGATCCTGCTTTCACAGGTGCTCACGGAACCAATGACCCAGACGGCCCATCAGGCCGTCGGGCTCCCCACGTTTCGTCCGGGTCTCGGCCGCCAGCGGCAGGTTCGCGGCGATCGCATAGGCGATCAGCCCGCTGCAGGTGGCGAAGGCGGGACCGGACGTTGCCTCGGCCAGGCCCTGGATCCTGAGCGGGCGGCCGAGACGAACCTGTTTGTCGAGCACCAGCGCCGCCAGGTCGCGGACGCCGGGCAGCTGGCAGGCGCCGCCGGTCAGGACGACCCGCCGGCCCGCCAGCTTGTCCAGGCCGCTGGCTTCCAGGTGCGAGCGCACGAGCTCGAAGGTCTCTTCCAGGCGCGGCTGGATGATGCCGGTGAGGTAGGAGCGCGCGATCTGCTGGGTCGCGCCGCTGTCCTCTTCCCCGACCGGAAGTACCTCGATCACCTCCCGGTCGTCGACCTCGGCTGCCATGGCGTGGCCGTAGAGCGTCTTCAGGCGCTCGGCCTGCTGCCGGGTCGTCGAAAGGCCGCGGGCGACGTCGCTGGTGACGTGGCTGCCGCCGACCGGGATGGAATCGGTGAAGATCACCTGGCCTTCGAGGAAGACCGCGATGGTCGTCGTGCCGCCGCCCATGTCGACCAGGGTCACGCCCAGCTCCCGCTCGTCCTCGACCAGGACCGAGAGGCCCGAGGCGTAGGGCGAGACGACGAAGCCGCCGACATCGAGGTGGCAGCGCTCGACGCAGGTGCTGAGGTTGCGCACCGAGCTGCTGCGCGCCGTGACCAGATGCATGTCGACGCCCAGCAGGTCGCCGATCATGCCCCGCGGGTTGCGGATGCCGCGGTTGCCGTCGAGGGTGAAGCCGACCGGGATCGAATGGATCAGCTGCGGCGCGGCGGCGGGATCGAGCCGGCCGCAGGTGGCCTGCTGGCCCTCCTCCAGGGCGCGGCGCAGGTCGAGCTCGCCGACCTCCTGTCCAACGATCGGGATCTCGACCCGGACCTGGCGCGAGGCCGGATAGCCGCCCGAGAGGTTGACCGCGACCTCGTTCACCGTCTCGCTGGCCATCTCCTCGGCGGCGTAGACGGCGCTGCGGATGGCCGCCTCGGCGGCCTCCATGTCGATGATGCTGCCGGCCTTGACGCCCTGGCTGGCCTGCTGGCCGATCCCGATGACCCGCGGATGCTTGATGCCGTCGGTCTCCGCGATGAAGCAGCAGACCTTGCTCGAGCCGACGTCGAGCGCGGCGATCAGGCCATTGCTGTTCTTGCCGGGCACCCGCTTCATCACGTCGTCATCCGTTCCCCGTTCCGATCCCTTCCGGGACCCCCCTCACGTGTCCTTGCCGGGCCCGGTGGCGGCGCGCCCCGGCGCCAGGTCGGGCGCCATGCGCAGCACCATCCGGTCGGACAGGCGCAGGTCGATGGCCAGGATCTCCCGCTGCAGCAGGCCGTGCTCGCGCTGAAGCCGTGCCAGCTCGGCCCAGGCCTCGGCGACCTCGTCCTCGGGCAGCCGCACGTCGATGCCGCCGCGCAGCCGCAGGTTCCAGCGCCGCTCGCCGACCCGCACCGCGGCGACCACCAGGGGCCGAAGCTGCGGTTCGCGCGCCAGCACGGTGAGCAGGGCCGCCGTGTGCTTCGGGGCGCCTTGGCCGACCACCAGGGGCAAAGCGGCGAAGCGCTCCGGCCGCGCCGCCGAGATCACCTCGCCGGCGCGGTCGATCACCAACTTGCGGCCGCGGTTCTGCCAGAGTGCCAAGGGCTGGCGCTCGGTGATCTCGATCAGCAGGACATCGGGCAGGCGGCGCTCGACCATTGCCGTTGCGACCCAAGGCAGGGCTTCGATGCGTTCCTTGGTCGCCTGCGGGTCGATCGCAAGCATGGGCGTGCCGCGCTGGACGCCGATGCTGTCGAGCAGCGCCTGCTTGGAGGTCCGGTTGCGGCCGACCAGAAGCACCTCCTCGACCGCCAGTCCGGCTTCCGCCGTGCCCTCCAGCCAGGCCGCGGCGATACGCTCAGCGCTGCGGGCGAACCAACCGGACCAGGCGAGGCCGAGCACCAAGAGGCCAAGCAGCCCGGCTGCGCCCAGGATCAGGCGCCCGCGCGTCACCAGCGGCGCCTTGCGAGGGCGGGCCTTGGCCCTGTTCATGCTCGGGGCGCGGGGCTCCACGCGCAGGCTCAGGTCTCGCATGTCGCGTTCTCCACCAACCAGGCACAGAGTTCGGGAAAGCCGATGCCGAGATGCGCCGCCTGCTCGGGCACCAGGCTCAAGGGCGTCATGCCCGGCTGGGTGTTGACCTCCAGCAGGTAGATCTTGTCGTCGCCGCCTTCGGTGTCGTCGTAGCGGAAGTCGGCCCGGCTCACGCCGCGGCAGCCCAGGGCCCGGTGCGCCTCGAGCGCGCTTTCCAGGCACTCCTCGTAGATCGCCTCGGGCAGCCTGGCCGGCACCTCGTGGACCGTCTTGCCCTCGGTGTACTTGGCCTCGTAGTCGTAGAAGCCCTGCTTGGGCTTCAGCTCGGTCACCGCCAGCGCCCGCTCGCCCATGACCGAGACGGTCAGCTCGCGGCCCGGGATGAAGCGCTCGACCATGATCTGATCGCCGGACTGCCAGGCTTCCTCGGCGCCCAGGGGCGGTTCGTTGTCGCCGTCCTCGACGATGCGCACGCCGACGCTGGAGCCCTCGGCCACCGGCTTGACCACGTAGGGCCGGGGCAGGACGTCGGCGGCCAGGATCTGCTCGCGGCTGGCGACGACGCTCTCGGCGCAGCGCAGCCCGTTGGCGTGGAACACCCGCTTGGCCATCTCCTTGTCCATGGCCAGGGCCGAGGCCATGACCCCGGAATGGGTATAGGGGATGTGCAGCAGCTCGAGCAGGCCTTGGACGCAGCCGTCCTCGCCCCAGCGCCCGTGCAGGGCGTTGAAGACCGCGTCCGGCGCCGGTGTCAGCGCCTTGATCAGGGCGCCGACGTCGTCGGTGACGTCGACCATCTCGACCGCGAAGCCGGCCTCGCCCAGGGCCTTGCCGCAGTCGCGGCCGCTGACCAGGGAGACCTCGCGCTCGGCCGAGATGCCGCCGTGGAGGACTGCGACGCGCCTGCTCATGCCGCCTCCCCCCGGTCGCCGTCCCCGGCGATCCCGATCCGGCGGATCTCCCACTGCAGCTCGATCCCGCTGTCGTCCCGCACCCGCCGGCGGACCTCCTCGCCCAGCGCCTCGATGTCGGCGGCGGTGGCGTTGCCGGTGTTGATCAGGAAGTTGCAGTGCTTCTCCGAGACCATGGCGCCGCCGCGCTTGAGCCCGCGGCAGCCCGCGTTGTCGATCAGCTCCCAGGCCTTGGCGCCTTCGGGGTTCTTGAAGGTGCTGCCGCCGGTGCGGGTGCGGACCGGCTGGCTTTCGGCGCGGGCGGTCTGGATTTCGGTCATGCGCCGGGCGATCACCTTGGGATCGTCGGCCTCGCCGCGCAGGCGGGCGGACAGGAAGATCCAGTCCTCGGGGATCGCGCTGCCGCGGTAGCGGAAGCCGAAGTCCTCCGGTGCCAGGCGGTGCAGGTTGCCGTAGCCGTCGACCGCCTCGGCCTCGATCAGCACGTCCTTGAGCTCGCGGCCGTAGGCGCCGGCGTTCATGCGCAGCGCCCCGCCCAGGGTGCCGGGCACGCCGCAGAGGAACTCCAGGCCGCCGGTCCCGGCGATGCGGGCGGCGGTGGCGATGTTGAAGTCGAGCGCGCCGGCGCCGGCGAAGACCTCTTCGCCCTCGGCACGGATCTCGGCGAAGCCGCGTCCCAGGCGCAGGACCACGCCCGGCACGCCGCCGTCGCGAACCAGCAGGTTGGAGGCGACCCCGATCACCGTGACCGGCAGGTCGCGCGGCTTCTGGCGCAGGAACTCGATCAGGTCGTCGCGGTTGGCCGGCCGGAACATGACCTCGGCGGTGCCGCCGACGCGGAACCAGGTGATGCCGGCCAGGGGCGCCTCGGCCGTCAGGCGGCCCCTTACACTTGGCAGTCGGTCGATCAGGGGAGTCTTGCTGTGCTTCGTCATGGCGATCATAGCCCCGCTCCTGCAGGTTTCGGGTTGTCGCCTCCCCTCCTAAGACCTTCCAGTTCCTCGGGCAGCTTGTTCGCCCAGGCGGTGATGTTGCCGGCCCCCAGGCAGACCACGAAATCGCCCCTCCCGGCGATCTCGCTGACCTTGGGGGCCAGTTGCTCGGGCCCCGACAGCGGCACCGCGTGGCGGTGGCCGCGGGCGCGCAGGCCCTCGACGAGGGCGTCGCGGTCGACCCCCTCGATCGGCTCTTCTCCGGCGGCGAAGACCTCGGCCACGAGGACGTGGTCGGCGTCGTTGAAGCAGCCGCAGAATTCCTCGAACAGGCTGGCCAGCCGCGAAAAGCGGTGCGGCTGGACCACGGCGATGACCTTGTCGCCGGTCGCCGCCCGCGCGGCCTTCAGGACCGCGGAGATCTCGACCGGGTGATGGCCGTAGTCGTCGATGATGGTGATGCCGTCGACCTCGCCGGTCTTCGTGAAGCGGCGCTTCACCCCGCGGAAGCCGCCCAGCGCTTCACGCAGGACCTCGTCGGTGATCTTCAGCTCCTGGGCGACGGCGACCGCGGCCAGCGCGTTGACGGCGTTGTGCTGGCCGAGCATCGGCAACTTGAGCCTGCTGACGGTCCGGCTGCTGCCGGCCTTGCGGTCGGCGATGACCGCGTCGAAGATCGTGCCGTCGCGATCGTTCACGAGATTGACGCCGCGCACGTCGGCTTGCGGGCTGAGGCCGTAGGTGACAACGCGGCGGTCGGAGATCTGGCCGATCAGGCTCTGCACCGCCGGGTGATCGATGCAGAGGATCGCGACCCCGTAGAAAGGGATGTTCTCCAGGAAGCTGCGGAAGGCGTCGTGCAGCGCCTCGACGCTGCCGTAGAAGTCGAGGTGCTCGGGGTCGACGTTGGTGACGACGGCCAGGGTCGCCGGCAGGCGTACGAAGGAGCCGTCGCTCTCGTCGGCTTCGACCACCATCCAGTCGCCGGCGCCAAGGCGGGCGTTGGTGCCGTAGGCGTTGATGATGCCGCCGTTGATCACCGTGGGATCGAAGTGGCCGGCGTCCAGCACCGCGGCGATCATCGAGGTCGTCGTGGTCTTGCCGTGGGTGCCGCCGACCGCGACCGACCACTTCAGGCGCATCAGCTCGCCCAGCATCTCGGCGCGCTGGACCACCGGAATAAAGCGGGCCTGGGCGGCCTGCAGCTCCGGGTTCTCGGGCTTGATCGCCGATGAGACCACGACCACCTGGGCGCTGCCGAGGTTGGCCGCGTCGTGGCCGATGGCGATCTCGATGCCCAGGCCGCGCAGGCGCTGGACGTTGGGGTTCTCGGCGATGTCGCTGCCCTGTACCTGGTAGTCGAGGTTGTGCAGGATTTCGGCGATCCCGCTCATGCCGATGCCGCCGATGCCGACGAAGTGCAGGGTCCCGATGTCGAAGGGAATCGCGTTCATGCCGCGGCCTCCCTTCTGGCGGGGTCGTCCTGATTGGTGCCGCTGCCGCAGACCAGGTCGGCCAGGCGCCCGGCGGCCCCGGCCCGGCCGAAGCCGTAGGCCGCCGCGGCCGCGTCCTGGAGCGCGGAGGGGTCGGCCAGAAGGCGGGCGAGCAGCTCCGAGAGGTCGCCGGCGGTCAGCTCGGCCTGCGGCAGGACCCAGCCGCCGCCGGTCGCGGCGAAGGCCCGGGCATTGGCGGTCTGATGGTCGTCGGCCGCGTAGGGGTAGGGGACCAGCACCGCCGGCCGGCCGGCCGCGGCCAGCTCGGCGATGGTCGAGGCGCCGGCCCGGCCGATCACCATGTGGGCGCCGCGCAGGCGCTCGGGCATGTCCTCGAAGAAGCCGGCGAGATTGGCGGTGACCCCGGCGGTCTCGTAGACGCCGCGGACCTTGTCGGTCGCCGGCCCGCGGACCTGCTGGCTGATCGCCAGGCGCCGGCGCAGGCCTTCCGGCAGGGCCTCGACCGCGGCCGGAACCACAGTGTTGAAGACCTCGGCACCCTGGCTGCCCCCGATCACCAGCAGGCGCAGGGTCGCCTCGGGCCCCGGCCGTGGATAGGGCGCTTCGCCGAGGGCGGCGATGGCGGGGCGGACCGGGTTGCCGGTGAAGACCACCTTGTTCCGGTCCTCGTCCTTCAGACCCCTGACCTCGGCGAAGGAGGACGCGATGGTGTGGGCGCGCGGGGCGAGCAGGCGGTTGGCGCGGCCGAGCACCGCGTTCTGCTCGTGCAAGACCACGCGCAGGCCGCGATGGGCGCCGGCCATCACCGTCGGCACGCTCGCGTAGCCGCCGAAGCCGACCACCGTGTCCGCCTTGAGGCGCCGCAGGCGGCTGCGCGCCTGGAGATAGCCGAGGGCCAGGCGGCCGACGCTGCTCAGCTTCTTGGCGATGCTGCCGCCGGCCAGGGCGCCGGCATTGATCCGCTCGGTGCGCACCTCCGGCAGGTCGGCGCCGAAGCCGCTGCCGCGGCGGTCGGTGATCAGCGCGACCTTGGAGCCGCGGCTCAGCAGCTCGCGGGCCAGCGCCTGGGCCGGAAACATGTGGCCGCCGGTGCCGCCGGCCGCCAGGGCGACGATCCGGCCCGGCGTCGGGCTGCTGTGCGACGCCGTCATGACCCTTCCTCCGGGCTGAAGCGGCGCCGGGTCAGCGCCAGCAGCATGCCCATGCCGAGGGCCAGGGCCAGGAGCGAGGAGCCGCCGTAGCTGATGAAGGGCAGGGTCATGCCCTTGGTCGGCATCAGGCGGAGGGTCGAGCCCATGTTGATCAGCGCCTGCAGGCCGAACTGCACCAGCAGGCCGGTGGCGGCCAGCAGCACGAAGAGCGAGCGTTCGGCCAGCAGCCTCGAGAGGCTGCGGAGCACGACGAAGGCAAAGAGCGCGACGATGCCCAGGCAGACCAGGGCGCCGAACTCCTCGCCGGCGACGGCAAAGATGAAGTCGGCGTGAACGTCGGGCAGCTGAGCCTTGATCGTCCCTTCGCCGGGGCCGCGGCCGAAGAGGCCGCCGTTCATGAAGGCCTCGATCGAGCGGTCGACCTGATAGTGGTCGCCGCTGTTCGGGTCGAGGAAGGAATCGATGCGCACCGTCACGTGGGGCAGCAGGACGTAGGCGGCGGCCAGGCCGGCAACGCCGAGCAGACAGAAGCCGGCGACCCAGACCATCGGCAGGCCGATCAGGAAGAGCTGGGCGCCGAAGGTGGCCAGCACCAGGAAGGCCTGGCCGACGTCGGGCTGCAGCAGCAGGAGGCTGGTGACCAAGCCGTAGAGCCCGATGGCGATGGGGTTGCCGGGAAAGCGCGGGTCCAGCTTGGCCTCGGCGAACATCCAGGCCGTGGCGACCGCCAGGCAGGGCTTCACGAACTCCGAGGGCTGGATCGAAAAGCCGTAGAGGTTGAGCCAGCGCGAGGCGCCCTTGATCTCGGTGCCGACGAAGAGGGTCAGCACCAGCAGGACCGCGCCGGCCAGCAGGCCGAAGACCGCGAGGCGGCGCACGGCCCGCGCCGAGAGCAGCGAGGTGCTCAGCAGCAGGGCGGCGGCGATCGGCAGGAAGACCACCTGGCGCTGTGCCAGGTCGAAGCCGCCGAGGCCGATCCGGCCGCCGGCCGCCGGCGAGGCGGAGAGCATCAGGACGATGCCCAGGGCCATCAGCCCGCCGATCGCGAAGAGCGTCCAGCGGTCGATGGTCCACCACCAGCGGCCCAGCAGGGAGGTATCGGCCCGGGTGAAGCTGCTCATGCCCGCGGGCCCTCCGCTTCGGACTCCAGGCTCGCGGGCGCGAAGACCTCCGGGTCCTGACGGTGCCCGGGCAGGGCGGTCACCAGTTGCCGGAAGGCCTCGCCGCGGACCTCGAAGTTGGGGTAGCGGTCGAAGGACGCGCAAGCCGGCGAAAGCAGGACCACGGGATGGTCCCTCCCGTCCGCCGTCGCCAGGGCTTGCGCCCTGGCGACGGCCGTCTCGAGGTCGCCGCAGATGCTGTGGTCCACCTTGCCCTCGAGCGCGGCGGCGAAGGCTTCCGCCGCCTCGCCGATCAGGAAGGCATGGACGATCCGGTTGAAGAAGGGCTCCAGGGCGCCGAGGCCGCCGTCCTTGGCGCGACCGCCGGCGATCCAGTAGATCGCGTCGTAGCAGGCCAAGGCCTTGGCCGCGGCGTCGGCGTTGGTCGCCTTGGAGTCGTTCACGTAGAGCACGCCGTCGATCACCGACAGGGCCTCCTGGCGGTGCGCCAGGCCCGGGAAGCTGCGCAGGCAGGCGGCGATGACCGCCGGCTGCAGGCCGACCGCCTTGCAGGCCGCGAAGGCGGCCGCGGCGTTCTGCCAGTTGTGCGCGCCCGGCAGGCTGATGATCTCGCGCAGGTCGAGGGCCGGCACCGGGCCGCCCTCGGTCTCGTCGTAGAGCACGCCCTCGGCCGCGTAGACGCCGCCGACCACCCGGCCCTCGCCCGAGATCGGCACGACGACCTGCTCGTCGGCGGCGCGCAGGGCGTCGCAGATGCCGCGGCAGGTCTCGTCGTCGACGCCAATCACCGCGGTGCGCGGCTTGGTCTGACGGTGGAAGATGTTGCGCTTGGCCGCCACGTAGCCCTCAAAGCCGCCGTGGCGCTCCAGGTGGTCCGGCGTGATGTTGAGCAGGACGGCGACGTCGAAGGTGATCGAGAGCGTCAGCTCCAGCTGGTAGGAGGACATCTCCAGCACGTAGATCCCGCCGAGGTCGAGCGGCTCGAGCTCCAGCGCCGGGATGCCCAGGTTGCCGCCGATCTCCACGCTGCGCCCCGCGGTCTCCAGGATGTGGCCGATGAGCGCGGTGGTGGTCGACTTGCCGTTGGTGCCGGTCACGCCGAGGTACTGGGCGTTGCGCTGGGCCCGGGCCAGCAGCTCGATGTCGCCGATGATCTCGACGCCGTGTCTGCGGGCCAGCTCGGCCACGGGGTGCGGCTCGGGATGGCCGTGCGGGATCCCGGGCGAGAGCACCAGGGTGGTCAGCTCCTGCCAGTTGCAGGCGTGCAGGTCGACGATCGGGATGCCGTCCTCGCGGGCCCGGGCGCGGACGTCCTCGTTGTCGTCCCAGGCCCAGACCTCGGCGCCGCTGTCCCTCAGGACCCGGGCCGCGGCCAAACCGGACTTGCCGAGCCCGAGCACGGCGACCGGCAGCGCGTTGAAGAATGGCAGCTCGATCCGCACGACCCCGGCCTCACCTCAGCTTCAGGGTCGCCAGGCCGGCCAGCGCCAGGATCGAGGCGATGATCCAGAAGCGGATCACGATCGTCGGCTCGTGCCAGCCCTTCTTCTCGAAGTGGTGGTGCAGTGGCGCCATGCGGAAGACCCGCCTGCCGGTCAGCTTGAAGGAGGCGACCTGGACGATGACCGAGACGGTCTCCAGCACGAAGACGCCGCCGATGATCGCCAGGACCAGCTCGTGCTTGGTGATAACCGCGATGCCGCCGAGCGCGCCGCCGCAGGATAGCGAGCCGGTGTCGCCCATGAAGACCATGGCCGGCGGGGCGTTGAACCACAGGAAGCCGAGGCTGGCGCCGACCAGCGAGGCGCAGAACACCGCCAGCTCGCCGGTGCCGGGCACGTAGTGGATCTGCAGGTAGTTCGCGAAGACCGCGTTGCCGACCAGGTAGGCGATGAAGCCGAAGCAGGCGGCGGCGATCATCACCGGGACGATGGCCAGGCCGTCCAGGCCGTCGGTCAGGTTGACCGCGTTGGAGGCGCCGACCATGACGAAGATCGCCACGCCGACGAAGATCCAGCCGAGGTTCAGCAGCAGGTCCTTGATGAAGGGCACCGCCAGGTGCTGTGCCATGTTCTCGGGGCTGATGTCCATGATCCACAGGGTCGCCGCCAGGCTGATCAGGATCTGAGCCAGCAGCTTGATCCGCCCGGACAGGCCCTTGGAGCTGCGGTGAGTCAGCTTGAGGTAGTCGTCGGTGAAGCCGATCAGGCCGAAGCCGACGGTGATGATCAGGATCGCCCAGACGTAGCCGTTGGTCAGGTCGGCCCAGAGCAGGGTCGAGATCGAGATCGCGAGCAGGATCAGGACACCGCCCATGGTCGGGGTCCCGGCCTTGGTCACCAGATGGCTCTCCGGGCCGTCCTCGCGGATCGGCTGGCCTTCCTTCTGGATTCGGCGCAGCCAGGCGATGATCCGCGGGCCCAGCACGAAGGAGATCAGCAAGGCGGTCAGCACCGCGCCGCCGCTGCGGAAGGTTAGATAGCGGAACAGGTTGAAGACGAGGAACTCGTCGGACAACGGGGTCAGCAGGTTGAACAGCATCCGGGGTCCGACCTCACTTGCCTTTGGTCGCTTCGGGGGGAGCGCCGCCAATAGCTTTGAGGGCCTCGACCACGACCGCCATCCGGCTGCCCAAGGAACCCTTAACCAGGACGACGTCGCCGGGGCCAAGCGCCGCCACGACCTCGGGGGCGAGGGCCTGCGAGTCCGAGGCGTGGCCGCCGCGCAGGGCGGTCGGCAACGCCTCGGCCAGGGCCGCCATGAGCGACCCGCAGGAGAAGACCAGATCGACGCCGGCCTCGGCGATGGGTGCCGCCAGCCCGGCGTGCAGCCGCTCGGACTCGGCGCCGAGCTCGAGCATGTCTCCCAGCACCGCGATGCGGCGGCCGCCTGTCGCCGGCTGGCTGGCGCCGAGGACCGCGATGGCGGCGCGCAGCGAGCTGGGGTTGGCGTTGTAGCTGTCGTCGATCAGCTCGAAGCTGCCGCCGTCGGGCAGGGCGATCGCGTCCCGGGCGCCGCGGCCCTTGAGCGGCGCGAGCCTGGCCAGCTCGAGCAGCGCCTTGCCCAGATCCGCGCCGGCCGCTTCGACGGCGCCCAGCACAGCCAGGGAGTTCATCACCGAATGACGGCCGGGCAGGCCGAGGCTGTAGTCGACGCGCCGGCCGAAGATCTCGGCCCGAACCTGGCTGGAGCGCTCGCCGAGCTCGCAGGACTCCAGGCGCAGCTCGGCGCCCGCCGCGCTTCCGAAGCCGATGACCCGGCCCACGCCCGCGGCCTGGGCCTTGCCGGCGAGATGGTCGTAGAAGGCGTTGTCGCGGTTGAGGACCGCGGTGCCGTCGGCACCCATGGACTCGAAGATCTCGGCCTTGGCGTCGGCGATGGCTTCGACCGAGGGGAAGTACTCCAGGTGCACCGGCTCGATGGTCGTGATGATCGCGACGTGCGGGCGCAGGACCGCGGTCAGGGCCGAGATCTCGCCGGCGTGGTTCATGCCGACCTCGAAGACCCCGTAGGCGGACTCGGGCGCCATGCGGGCCAGAGACAGGGGCACGCCCCAGTGGTTGTTGAAGCTGGCGACGCTGGCCGCGGTCGGGCCCTGGGCGGCGAGGCAGGCTTTGATTGCCTCCTTGGTGCCGGTCTTGCCGCAGCTGCCGGTGACGCCGATGAAGCGCGCCTGGCTGCGGGTCCGGGCCGCCTGGCCCAGGGCGGTCAGCGCCTCCAGGGTGTCGCCGACCAGCAGCAGCGGCGCATCGGCCGGAAGGCCCTCGGGAGCTTTGGAGACCATGGCCGCGGCGGCGCCCTGGCCGAGGGCGTCGGCGACGAAGTCGTGGCCGTCGAAGCTGGGCCCCTTCAAGGCGATGAAGAGGTCGCCGACGGCCACGGCCCGGCTGTCGATCGAGACGCCCGCGGCCGCCCAGTCGCCCTGGGCCCGGCCGCCGGTCGCCAGCGCGGCCTCCTTCGCGGTCCAGAGCTCGGCAGTCATCCAGCACCACCCGCCAGGCCGGCGATCGCGGTCCGCGCCGCCTCGCAGTCATCGAAGGGCAGGACCCGGTCGCCAACGGTCTGGCCGGTCTCGTGGCCCTTGCCGGCGATCAGCAGCAGGTCGCCGGCCTCCAGCCGGGCGACGGCATCGCGGATCGCCTGGCCCCGGTCGCCGGACTCGGCGGCCTCCGGAACGGCGGCCAGGATCGCCCGGCGGATCGCCGCCGGGTCCTCGCTGCGCGGGTTGTCGTCGGTGACGATGGCCAGGTCGGCGTGCTCGGCCGCCGCGGCGCCCATCATCGGCCGCTTGCCGGGGTCGCGGTCGCCGCCGGCACCGAAGACCACGATCAGCCGGCCTCGGCAATGCGGGCGCAGGGCCTGCAGCGCGCTCGCCAGGGCGTCGGGCGTATGGGCGTAGTCGACGTAGACCTGGCCGCCGCGCGGGGTTACGCCGACCTTCTCCAGCCGGCCGTGGACCGGGCACAGCCTCTCGAGCGCCGCCAAGGCCCCCTCGGGCCCGACGCCGGTCGCGACCGCCAGGCCGAGCGCGGCCAGGGCGTTGTGGGCCTGGAAGGCGCCGGCAAGCGGCAGGCGCAGACTGCGGCGCTTGCCGAAGGCCTCGAGGTCCAGGATCTGGCTTTCGGCCTCGGGCGCGACGTCGTGCAGCCGGATATCCTTGCCCTGGCGGCCGTAGGTCAGAACGTGGCAGCGCCGGGCCTCGGCCGCCTGCGCGAAGTGGCCGCTCTCCGGCGCGTCGGCGTTGAGGACCGCCGTGCCGCCGCCGCCGGAGACCAGCAGGTCGGCGAAGAGCCGCTGCTTGGACTCGCGATAGCTGGTCATGTCGCCGTGATAGTCGAGATGATCGCGCGACAGGTTGGTAAAGGCCGCCGCGGTGACCCTCAGGCCGTCGAGCCGGAACTGGTCGAGTCCGTGGCTCGAGGCCTCGATCGCCAGGTGGTCGTAGCCGGCCCGGGCCAGGTCCGACAGGCAGTGGTGCAGGGCGACCGGATCGGGCGTGGTCAGGCTGCCCGGACCCTCCATCACCGGCGGCTCCAGGCCCAGCGTGCCGAGACTTGCGGCGCGCTGGCCGTCGGCCTCCCAGATCTGCCGGGTGAAGCTGGCCACCGAAGTCTTGCCGTTGGTCCCGGTCACGGCGGCGATGTTGGCCGGCTGCTCGGCGAAGAAGCGGGCCGCGATCAGCGCCAGGCGCCGCCGCGGGTTCTCATCGGTGAGCAGCGCGACCGGCCGCTTCGGGGCTTTGAGCCGGGTCCCCAAAGGCGCCAGGACCGCGGCTGCGCCGTGGTCCAGAGCATCGTCGATGAAGGCCCGGCCGTCCTGCCGGGTCCCGGGGAGGGCGGCGAAGAGGTAACCGTCTTCAACCTGCCTGCTGTCGGCTGTCAGGCCGCGGATTTCGATGTCTGTAAGCTTAGCGCCTGCGGCCATTTCACAGGTTGTTCCTTCTGCCAAGTCACTCAAACGCAAAGGCAAAACCCTCTGCCGACGCCTGGACCATCAGATCCGTGGTTTCCCCCTCTTCCTCGCTTCGCACGGGCAAAGGCTTGATGCCGACCAGCGGGGCGATCCGCTCGACCACCCGGCCCACGGCCGGGGCGGCGACCCAGCCGCCGGTGGCATAGCCGTAGCTCTCCTTCTGTCCCTTCGGCTCGTCGACCATCGCGAAGATCACGTAGCGCGGCGCGTGCATCGGAAAGGCGCCGACGAAGGACGCGATCCTGGAGCCGCGGCTGTAGCGGCCGTCCCGCAGCTTGTCCGCGGTGCCGGTCTTGCCGCCGACCAGGTAGCCCGGGGCTGCGGCCTTGCCGCCGGTGCCCTGGAGCACGACCTGGCGCATCAGCCAGCGCATCTTCTGCGAAGTTGCGGTGCTCAGCACCCGACGGCCTCCTTCGGGCGCGCCCGCGGGCCGCTTCAGCAGGGTCGCGGGGCGCAGCTCACCGCCGTTCACCACGGAGGCGACGGCGCTGGTCAACTGCACGGGAGAGACCGCCATCCCGTGTCCGAAAGAGATAGTCATCGTGTTGATCTCGCGCCAGGGCGAGGGCAGCATCGGCGCGCCGACCTCGGGCAGCTCGATTGCGGCCGGGGTCATCAGGCCGAGGGAGTCGAGGAATCCCTGCTGCGCTTCGGTGCCGGTCTCCATGGCCATGTGCACGGTGCCGATGTTGCTGGAGTAGACGAAGATCTCCGGGATCGACAGCCAGCGGTTCTTCGGCTTGTAGTCGCGGATCGTGTGGCGCGCGACCCGGATCGGCTTGCTGGTGTCGAAGCCGTCGGCCAGGGTCACCGTGCCGCTCTCCAGGGCGAGCGCAGTGGTGAAGATCTTGAAGACCGAGCCCATCTCGTAGACGCCCAGGGCGGCGCGGTTGAAGCGGGCCTCTTCGTTCGCCTTGCCGGCCTGCTCGGGCTCGAAGGTCGGCAGCGAGGACATCGCCAGGACCTCGCCGCTCTCGGCGTCGAGGATCATGCCGGCCGCGCCGATCGCCTCGAAGGCGGTCATGGCGCCGTGCAGCTCCTCGCTCAGGATGTGCTGAAGGCGCAGGTCGATGCTCAGGGACAGCGGCTCGGCGGCGCCGCGCAGGCGGCCGTTGAAGCGCTTCTCCAGGCCGGCGATCCCCTTGTTGTCCACGTCGACCAGGCCCAGGACGTGGGTCAGCAGCTCACCGTGCGGGTAGACCCGCTGCTCTTCCCGCTTGAAGTCGAGACCGGGCACGCCGAGGCGGTTGACCTCGTAGTGCTCGCGCGGCGAGAGGTTGCGTTTGAGCCAGACGAAGGAGCGGTCGCTGCGCAGCTTGCCGGCCAGGACCACCGGGTTGACGTCTGCAAGGATGCTGGCCAAGGCGGCCGCGGTGCCCTCGGGGTCGCGGACCTGGCGCGGGTTGGCGTAGAGCGAAGCGGTCGGCAGGCTGGTGGCCAGGACGATGCCGTTGCGGTCGACGATGTCGGCCCGGTCGGTCACCAGGGTCTTGCGCCCGGCCTCGGCCGCCAGGCGCGGCTCGTTGCCGTCGCGCAGCAGGGCGAGGTCGACGACCCGCAGGCCGATCACGCCGAAGGCCAGGCAGAACAGCAGCCCGACGGCGATCAGCCGGGTGCGTCCGGCCTCCAGGGCCTGCGAGGTCGTGCCGTCGAGCAGAACCAGGTCGACCGGCGCGACCTCGCGCTCGGCGGCCCGGGGCCGGCGGGGCCGGCGCGGGGAGGGGATGCGACGGCTCATTGCAGGCGCTCCGCGTTGACGAGTTTCCGGGGCGGTTGCGGCTTGACGCCGGGGACCGGCCGCGTCGGCACGGCCTCGATCTCGACGATCTGTGCGGTGCTCAGCGGCTGAAGCCGCAGGTGCCGCTCGGCCAGGTCGGCGATCCGCGCCGGCCGGTTCAGGTAGCTCCATTCGGCGTTGAGCACGTGGACCGCCCTCTGGTCGGCGACGATCTGCCGACTGACCAGCTGCAGCTCGCGCTCCAGCCGCTGCACCTCGTGCTTGAGCCCGAAGAGCACGACCGCGATCATCGCGGCGCTGAAAATCCAAAGAACGGCGGCCAGCCGACTCACGAGTCGCCTCCTGAGGCGGCCGGCCGCCAAGCATCTGCCGACGTACGACGGGCGGCGCGCAACCGGGCAGAGCGCGCCCTGGGGTTGACGGAGATTTCCGTCGCCGTCGGCTTCCGGGCCCCTTTGAGGAGGAGCTCAAAGGTGGGAGCCCGGTCAACCTGCGTAGTGGCGGGCAGGTGACGGGAGGTCCTGGGGAGGGCCCCGCTCCGCGTGCGCAGGAAGCTCTTGACCTTGCGGTCTTCAAGGGAATGGAAAGCGACCACGGCCAGGCGCCCGCCGGGGGCGAGCAGCCGCTCGGCCGCGGCCAGGCCGGCGTCGATCTCCGCCAGCTCGTCGTTGACGGCGATCCGCAGGGCCTGGAAGGTCCGGGTCGCCGGATGGATGGTCTCGCCCCTTGGCCTCACGTGGGGCCTCACCGCCGCGCCGACGATCTCGGCCAGCTGCAGGGTGCGTTCGATCCGCGCGCTGCGGCGCGCCTCGACGATGGCACGGGCGATGCGGCGGGAGCGGCGCTCCTCGCCGTAGCGGTAAATGATGTCGGCCAGCTCCGCTTCCGGGCAGCCGTTGACCAGGTCGGCCGCGCTCGGGCCCTGGCCGCCCATGCGCATGTCCAAGGGGCCGTCGGCGCGGAAGGAGAAGCCGCGCTCCGGCCGGTCCAGCTGCATGGAGGAGACGCCGAGGTCCAGGGCCACGCCGTCGATGGGCCGTGCCGTGACCAGCTCGTCCATCTCGCTGAAGCGCCCTTCGACCAGGGTCAGGCGGCCGGCGTAGCCTTCGGCCAGGGGCCGGCCTTCGGCGATCGCCTCGGGATCGCGGTCCAGGCCCCAGACCGCGCAGTCGGCGGCCTCCAGGATGGCGCGGCTGTAGCCGCCGGCGCCGAAGGTCGCGTCGACGTAGATCGCGCCGTCGCGCGGCGCCAGCGCCTCCAGCACCTCGTTCAGAAGAACGGGGACGTGCCCGCCGGGGGCGCCCGTCGACTCCTGGCGCGGGGCGGTCATCGGCCACCTCCGCCCGGCCGCAGCGGCAGGGTCAGGCCTTGGCTGCGGGCCCGTTCGCGGGCCGCGTCCTTGTGCTCGTCCAGGCGCCCGGGCTCCCAGATCTGGAAGATCGGGCCCTTGCCGACGAAGGCCGCCCGGTCCGTGATGCCGGCATGCTCGGCCAGCTCCGCCGGCATCATGATCCGGCCGTCGCCGTCCAGCGCCAGCTGATGGGAATCCGCGAAGATCGTGGTCGCCAGGTCGTCGTGGGTCTCGGAGAAGAGATCCATGTCCGAGACGCTCTCGTTCAGGCGCTGCATGAAGTCCATGCCACAGGCCTCGATCGCCGGCGCCCGGTAGGAGCGGAAGGCGATGATCCCGTGGAAGGCCTGGCCCTGGAGCGCAGAACGGAAGGTCGCCGGAACGGAGACCCGTCCCTTGCGGTCGACCTTGTTCTCGAAGGTGCCAATAAACACCGACACTCGCGTCCCCTGGCTTTGCGGCCCGGCCCCACATTCCCGAATCGGACCTTCGATTACGCATGGGTATCCATCGTCCTACAGCGGGAGATCATGGGATATCATGGGATCTCATGGGTGTCAACGGGACCGGAAGTAAAAGTCTTAAGTTAAGAAATGATTAACCAGGGCTTCTTGAGGCCGCGGCCATGTAAATTCGGAAGCTGATTTCCCGCCTTGCAGTCATCCTATAAGTTGAGAATGCGGCTAAGGTCTGTTCACTATATGTTCCAAGCGTGACAATCAGGAGGAGGTCCCGGGGCGGGGCCTGCCGAGAGGCAGCGATACTTGGGGCTCGGTCACACAGCCGCCGCGTGCGCGCCGGGCGGCGGGTCGGGCGAAGCCGGAAACAGAAAAGGGATCAGACGGCCTGTAAGCCGGGTTCTGTCCCTCGGCGCGCCGCGGGGGCGCGTTGAGGGGATGGCCATTCCTCTGGGACGCCCGTCGCCGGACGCCTCGCGCGACCTACCCGGACGGCGACGCGGAAACCCGCCCGGCCCGCCTTGCGGCGAGCCTGCCGTCCCTATGCGGTCTTGCTCCCGGTGGGGTTTACCGTGCCGCGCCCGTTGCCGGGCGCGCGGTGCGCTCTTACCGCACCCTTTCACCCTTGCCGGCCCGGGGGCCGGCGGTTTGCTTTCTGTGGCACTTTCCCTGGGGTCGCCCCCGCCGGGCGTTACCCGGCACCGTGTTTCCGTGGAGCCCGGACTTTCCTCCCCCGGAACCGCCGAAGCGGCCCGAAGGCAGCCATCCGGCCGTCTGACCCTGTCTTCTAGGTATGCCCAGGGCTCTCTCGGGTCAAGCGAGGCGGCCCACCAGGGCGAGCAGGCGCGCGGCGGTCTCGGCGTCGGCTTTGCCGGTGACCGCGGACGGCCGGAAGTGGCGCTGGAAGGCGCGGAGCACGGCCGTCGGGTCCGCGTCCAGGTAGCCGTAGCCGAAGCGGGCCAGAGCGGCGCGGACCTCGGCCTCGGCCGGGGCCTCGGCCAGAGGGGGCGGGTCGTTCGGCCAGACGCCGATGCCGGCCGCCGCCAAGCGCGGCCAGTCGAAGAGCTCGCCCGGGTCCTCCTTGCGCAGCGGCGCGACGTCGGAATGGCCCAGGACCCGCGCGGGCGGGATCGGGTGGCGGTCCAGGATCTCGCCGGCCAGCGCGATCAGCCGCGCCATCTGCGGCTCGGGGAAGGCGCGATAGCCGAACTCGTGGCCCGGATTGACCAGCTCGATGCCGATCGAGCGGCCGTTGATATCGCTTTCCCCGCCCCAGAGCGCCCGGCCGGCGTGCCAGGCCCGGCGCCCCTCCGGCACCAGGATGTAGAGCGTGCCGTCCTCGTCGATGCAGTAGTGGGCGCTGACCTCGGCCGCCGGATCGCACATCCTCTCGAGCGCCGCCTCGGCGCTCTCCATGCCGGTGTAGTGCAGCAGCAGGATGTCCACCGCCTGGCCCTCCGGCCGGGCGTTGTGGTTTGGGGAGGGACGTTCCACGGTGGTCATTCCTACAACCTTTCCGTTTCCGGTGCCGTGGTGCGCGGGCGGCGCAGCACGATGATGCCGACGCCCAGCACGGTCATGGCCCCGCCCAGCGCCATGGGCAGGGTCAGCGTCTCGTCGAGGAAGACGACCGAGGCGACCACGGCGAAGGGCGGCACCAGCAGGGTGAAGGGCATGGCCTGGTTGACCTCGTAGCGCTGCAGCAGCCAGTACCAGAGGCCGTAGCCCAGGACCACCACGAAGGCCGCCTGGTAGGCCACCGAGCCGAAGGCGCGCCAGTCGGCGGCGGCCAGGGCCTCGAGCTGGCCCGCCTCCAGCGCGAAGGACGCCGCCAGGAGCTGGGGCGTGGCGAAGGCGGCGGTCCAGGCGATCAGCATCATGCCGTCGACCTGGCCCAGCAGCTTGACCTGGAGGTTGGCGATCGACCACATCGCCGCCGCGGCCAGGACCAGGCCGAGGGCCAGGTACTGGCCCTGCAGCCGCGGCTCGCCGGCGATGAAGGCGACGCCGCCGAAGGCGATGGCCATGCCCAGGCCCCGGCGCCAGCCCAGGCGGTCGCGCAGGAAGATCGCCGCCAGGATCGAGGCGAAGGGCACCTGGAGCTGGATCGCGATGGCCGCGGTCGCCGCGTCCAGGCGGCTGAGGCCGGTGAACATCAGGGCGAAGTGCAGCAGGCCCAGGGTCACCGAGATCAGAAAGACGTCGCGCCACTGCCCGCGCGGCGGCCGGACGAAGGGCAGCAGCATCACGGCGACCAGGGCGAAGCGCAGCGCCATCAGAAGCATCGGCGGCAGCTGCGCCAGGCCGACCTTGGCGATCGGGAAGTTCAGCGCCCAGACGAACATCACGAGGACGTAGAGCGCGACGTGCAGCGGCCTGATCGCGAAGGACACTAGGCGGCGGCCTGCGAAAACCCGGCGGCCCGGCGCTCGGTCCGGATCAATTCAGGCCCCGGTCCTTGGCGATCCGGTCGTAGGCGGCGTTGATCTTGGCCAGCTTCTCGTTGGCCAGGTCGATGAACTCCTGGGGCATGCCCTGGGCGATCAGGCGGTCCGGATGGTTCTCGCGGACCAGGGCACGGTAGGCGGTCTTGATCTCGTCATCGCCGGCGTCCGGCGCAACGCCGAGCAGGTTGAAGGGGTCCTCCTCGGCCTTGCCGAGGTTGGCCGCCCGCAGGCGATCCCAGGCGCGCTTGTCCAGGCCGAAGATCTCGGCGACCCGGTGCAGGTAGTCGATCTCCGGCTCGGCGATGCGGCCGTCGGCCCGAGCGATGTGGAACAGGCCGTCGAGCAGCTCCTCGAGCACCGCCGGGTTGTCGCGGAACATGCGGGCGATCTGCTTGGCGTAGGGCTCGAAGCCGCGGGCATCCCGGCGCGCCTGGTTGAACAGCCGGCCGACGTTCTTCAGCTCGTCCTGGGGGACGTGGAAGACCTCGCGGAAGGCGCGGACTTCGTCCTCGGTCACCCGGCCGTCGGCCTTGGCCATCTTGGCGCCCAGCACGATGACCCCGATGGTGAAGGCGATGCGCTTGGTCGCGTCGCCCGGCTCGCCGTCCTCGCCGGCTTCGCGGATCGACTGGCTCATCTTGTCGACCGCATGCCCGGCCACCGCACCCAGCAGTGCGCCCAGCGGTCCGCCGAGGGCGAGACCGACGCCGCCGCCCAGCAGTTTGCCCCAAATGCTCACGGTGCTGTCGAGTCCTGACAGGCCGCTCAGGCGGCCGGTTTCCCCCCGCTTATTCCATGGCGCGCGGACGGCCGCAAGGGCGGTGCGCGAAACCCGCAGGGGATCGAGAGCTTCGGATCAGCCGGTGGAAGATCCGGAGGCGCTCTTCGACCGCGCCGGGGCCAGGCGGCCGAGGCCGGGCAGCTTGAGCCCGAGGTCGAGCGGATCGATGCCCAGGGTCAGGCCCAGGACGTGCAGCTCCAGGCCTTCCTCCCAGGCCGCCAGGCCGCCGAGCAGGCCGAGCAGCGAGATCTGGACACCGGTGCCGCTGGGGCTGAGCGCGGCGAAGCGGGTGGTGCCGAGGTAGTCCTTGCCGACCGCGGTCGGCGGCAGCTCGAGGCCCAGCTCCGGGACCTCGCGGGCGATCCAGGCGGTGAAGGTGTTGGAGTTCGGCCCCGGCCAAGTGCGGTATTCGGCCTTGAAGGGGTAGGACCGAACGGCGGCCTCGATGCGCCCGATCACGGCCTCGGCCGCCGCGCCGCGCAGGTCCCGGTAGATCTCGGGCCGGGCGCCGAACCAGTGGCGGTCGGGCACGCCCTGGCGGCTGACCACCGGCGAGCCGCCGTGGAAGAAGCGCCAGCCGATCACCTCGTGGGTCGTGTAGACCGGCGCGCCGGCCCGCTTGACCGCGACCCAGGTGTGCACGGCGAAGGCGCCGCGCCAGCCGAAGGCGCGGGCCCCGTAGACCTGGACCACGGCCTCGGGCGTGTTCGCCGGGTCCGGCGCCACGCCGGCCGGCTCGCGGCTTGCCGTGCTCCAGTCGCCGGAGACGTTCACCATGCCGGTCACCGCCGCCAAAAGGGGGCCGCCAAGCAGGATTGCAAGAAGCAAGAGTGAGCCGAGAAGCACGCGCCGGATCCGCATATTGGACAGTCTATCCCAGATCGTGACGGGGCGGCGGTTCAAAAAGGCCAAAATTGCGGCGCCGCTGGAGTTGACAATTTATCGGTAAAATGCCAACGTATCGCCAATATCGGCGCCGGAGCTTCGCGCGGTCCCGCGAGGGCGCCATTGGAGATACCAGGGCAGGGGCGTGACGTGACGGCAGGCGACTGGCAGTTCTGGATCGACCGGGGCGGGACCTTCACCGACGTCGTGGCGCGGCGGCCCGACGGCGCCCTGCTGACCCACAAGCTCCTGTCGGAGAACCCGGAACTCTACGCCGACGCCGCCCTTCAGGGAATCCGGGACCTGCTCGGCCTGGCGCCGGGCGCGGAAATCCCGGCCGCGGCCATCGGGGCGGTCAAGATGGGCACCACGGTGGCGACCAACGCCCTGCTCGAGCGCAAGGGCGAGCGGGTGGTCCTGCTGATCACCGAGGGCTTCCACGACGCCTTGCGGATCGCCTACCAGAACCGGCCCCGGCTCTTCGCCCGCCGGATCGAGCTGCCGGAGCTGCTCTACGAGCGGGTGATCGAGGTCGAGGAACGGCTTAGCGCCCAGGGCGAGGTGCTGCGGCCGCTCGACCTGGACGCGGTCCGCCGGGACCTGGAGGCTGCCTACGCCCAGGGCCTGCGAGCCGCCGCCATCGTCTTGATGCACGGCTACCGCTTCCACGACCACGAGAGCCGGGTCGCCGAGCTGGCCGCGGAGATCGGCTTCACCCAGATCTCGGTCAGCCACCGGGTCAGCCCGCTGATGAAGCTGGTCTCGCGCGGCGACACCACGGTGGTCGACGCCTACCTCTCGCCGATCCTGCGCCGCTACATCGACCGGGTCGCCAGCGAGCTGGGCGACACCCGCCTGATGTTCATGCAGTCCAACGGCGGCCTGACCGATTCCCGCCTGTTCCAAGGCAAGGACTCGATCCTTTCCGGCCCGGCCGGCGGCATCGTCGGCGCCGTACGTTCGGCGGCCATGGGCGGCTTCGACAAGCTGATCTCCTTCGACATGGGCGGCACCTCCACCGATGTCGCGCACTTCGACGGGGAGTACGAACGCGCCTTCGAAACCCAGGTCGCAGGCGTACGCATGCGGGCCCCGATGATGCAGATCCATACGGTTGCGGCCGGCGGCGGCTCGATCCTGCACTTCGACGGCGCGCGCTACCGGGTCGGCCCGGACTCGGCCGGGGCCAAGCCCGGACCCGCCTGCTACCGCCGCGGCGGGCCGCTCGCCGTGACCGATGCCAACGTGATGCTGGGCCGGATCGTCCCGGATTTCTTCCCGGCGGTCTTCGGCCCCGCCGGCAATCAGCCCCTGGATGCCGCGGTCGTAAGGGAAGGCTTTTCCGCCCTTTCCGTACGTATCGAGCAAGAAACCGGCGATACACGTACGGCTGAGCAGGTCGCTGACGGCTTCCGCCGCATCGCGATCGAGAACATGGCCAACGCGATCAAGAAGATCTCGATCGAGCGCGGCTACGACGTCACCGAGTACGTGCTCAACTGCTTCGGCGGCGCCGGCGGCCAGCACGCCTGCGACATCGCCGACACCCTGGGCATGACCCGGATCTTCCTGCACCCCTTCGCCGGCGTGCTCTCGGCCTACGGCATGGGCCTCGCCGACGTGCGGGCGATGCGCGAGGCGGCCGTCGAAGCCGAATTGGGTGACGCGCTGTTGACCAAGCTGGACGATCGGCTCGAGGCCCTGGCCGCCGAGGCGCGCAAGGAACTGCGGCGCCAGGACATCGCCGGGGCCCGGATCTCGGTGCTCAAGAAAGTTCACCTGCGCTACGTAGGCACCGATTCCGCCATGATCGTCGACTTCGGTCCGCGCCCGGCGGTGATCGAGGCCTTCGAAGCGGCTCATCAGCAGCGCTACGGCTTCTTCATGCCGGAGAAGGGCCACATCGTCGAGGCGATCTCGGTCGAGGCCATCGGCGCGACCGACGCTGCCGACGACCCGCGGCTGGAGGCCCCGGCAGGCCGCGCCGCACCCCGGCCCAAGGCGACGACCCGGATGTTCGCCCGCGAGGCCTGGTACGAGACGCCGGTCTTCGAGCGCGCCGAGCTGGCGCCGGGGGACCGCCTCGACGGCCCGGCGATCCTGCTGGAGTCGGGCAGCACCACGGTGGTCGACCCGGGCTGGCAGGCCCGCCTCACCGCGCGCAACCACCTGGTCATGGAGCGGGTCGTGCCGCTGGAGCGGGCCCACGCCGTGGGCACCCAGGCAGACCCGGTGATGCTGGAGATCTTCAACAACCTCTTCATGTCGATCGCCGAGCAGATGGGCTCGACCCTGGAGAAGACCGCCTACTCGGTGAACATCAAGGAGCGGCTGGACTTTTCCTGCGCGGTCTTCGACGCCGGCGGCAACCTGGTCGCCAACGCGCCGCACATGCCGGTCCACCTGGGCTCGATGAGCGAGAGCGTCCGCGCCGTGATCCGCCAGAACCGGGGCAAGCTCCAGCCCGGCGAGGTCTACGTCCTCAACGCGCCCTACAACGGCGGCACCCACCTGCCCGACATCACCGTGATCACCCCGGTCTTCGACGCCGAGGGCCGCGAGATCCTGTTCTACGTCGGCAGCCGCGGCCACCACGCCGATATCGGCGGCACCACGCCCGGCTCGATGCCGCCGGACAGCCGCACGGTCGAGGAGGAGGGCGTGCTGATCGACAACTTCCGCCTGGTCGCCGAGGGCCGCTTCCGCGAGGCCGAGATGCGGGCGCTTTTGGCTTCCGGCCCCTTTCCGGCGCGCAACCCGGATCAGAACATCGCCGACCTCAAGGCCCAGATCGCCGCCAACGAGAAGGGCGTCCAGGAGCTGCGCAAGATGGTCGCGCACTTCGGGCTGGAGGTCGTGCAGGCCTACATGATCCACGTCCAGGACAACGCCGAGGAGCAGGTCCGCCGGGTGCTCGACCGGCTCGCCGACGGCCACTTCGTCTATCCCATGGACAACGGCAGCCGGATCGAGGTCGCGGTCACGGTCGACAAGCCGGCGCGCCGCGCCCGGATCGACTTCACCGGGACCAGCGCGCAGCTGGAGAGCAACTTCAACGCGCCCTCGGCGGTCTGCCGCGCGGCGGTGCTCTACGTCTTCCGGACCCTGGTCGACGACGAGATCCCGATGAACGAGGGCTGCCTCAAGCCGCTGGACATCGTGATCCCCGAGGGCTCGATGCTGAAGCCCGACTATCCGGCCGCCGTGGTCGCCGGCAACGTCGAGACCAGCCAGGCGATCACCGACTGCCTCTTCGGCGCCACCGGCGTGCTGGCCGGGGCCCAGGGCACCATGAACAACCTGACCTTCGGCAACGACCGGCACCAGTATTACGAGACCATTGCCGGCGGCTCCGGCGCCGGGCCGGACTTCGACGGCACCGATGCCATCCACACCCACATGACCAACTCGCGCCTGACCGATCCGGAGGTGCTGGAGTGGCGCTTTCCGGTGGTCCTGGAATCCTTCGCCATCCGCCGCGGCTCCGGCGGCAAGGGCCGGCAGCGCGGCGGCGACGGCACGGTCCGCCGCCTGCGCTTCCTGGAGGACATGACGGTCTCGATCCTCTCCAATCACCGCAAGGTGCCGAACTTCGGGATCGACGGCGGCGAGCCGGGCGCCCTGGGCCGCAACTGGGTGGAGCGGCGCGACGGCGGCCGCGAGGTACTCACCGGCACCGACCGCGCCGAGCTGCAGCCGGGCGACGTCTTCGTCATCGAGACCCCCGGCGGCGGCGGCTTCGGCCCACCGGACACGGCCCGGGAGGCGGCGGAATGATCGTGCCCCTCCTTCCCGACGACCCAGCGTGGTGGTCCCCCCGACCCCGGCCCTCCCCCTTCAGGGGGGAGGAAGAAAGGATCGTGCCGCTGCGGCAACCCCTCCCCCCTGAAGGGGGAGGGCCGGGATGGGGGGGAACTCCCCGCCGCGCCCGACTTCGAGGATCGACCCCATGACCGCCCCCGCGTCCGGCCGGCCGATCGTCTCCTCGGCGCATCTGGTCTCCGAGGCCTCGCCCGAGCTCAGCGAGTTCGAGTTCGGGCTGATCATCGCGGGGCACGCCTTCAACCGCTGGATCGTGCGCTGCATGGCCGCGGCAGGCCTCAAGGACCTGGGCGCCCTCGACGTCCTAGTGCTGCACTGGGTCAACCACCGGGGCCGCGAGAAGAAGCTGGCGGACATCTGCCTGGCCCTGAACGTCGAGGACAGCCACCTGGTGACCTACGCGCTGAAGAAGCTCTCCAAGCTCGGCCTGATCGAGCGGCGGCGCCGCGGCAAGGAGATCTTTTTCTCGACCAGCGAGGCGGGGCAGGCGGCCTGCGCGGGCTACCGCGAGGTCCGCGAGGCCTGCCTGATCGCCGCCCTCGACCCCTTTACCGGCGGCCGGGTCGAGGCCCTGAACCCCGAGATCGGCAAGGCGGCCGAGCTCCTGCGCGCGCTTTCCGGGCTCTACGACCAGGCCGCGCGGGCGGCGACCTCGCTGTGAGGGTGCGACACCGTGTCCTTTCGCCTCGGCGTCGTTCAGCTCAACACGCGCTTCCCGCGGCTTCCGGGCGACATCGGCAATCCGCAGAGCTTTCCCTTTCCCGTGGTCTATCGCCGGGTTGAGGCGGCGACGGTGGCGGCCGTGGTGCGCGAAGGCGCGGCGGACGAGGCGGCCGCGCGGGCGCTGATCGGCGCGGCGCACGCCCTGGTGGAAAGCGACGGTGTGTCGCTGATCGCCACCAGCTGCGGTTTTCTCGGAGCCCTGCAGAGGCGCCTGGAGCAGGCCGTCTCCGTGCCGGTGATCGCCTCGGCCTTCGCGCTGCTGCCCTTCCTGCGGCAGGTCTACGGCGAAGCCGCGACGATCGGGGTGCTGACCTTCGACGCCCGGCGGCTGAGCGCCGCTCATTTCGGGCCCTGGTCGGATGCCGGCACTCTGGTCGAGGGGATCGAGGGCGGCGAGCTCCATCGGGTGATCGCCGGCGACCTGCCGGCGCTGGACCGGGAGGCGGCCGAGGACGAGGTCTGCGCCGCGGGCCGACGGCTCCTGGCGCGCGGCCCCGAGACGGCGGCGATCCTTCTGGAGTGCACCAACCTCTCGCCCTATTGCCGGGCGCTGGCGAAGGCGACCGGGCGGCCGGTCTACGACCTGAACCAGGCGATCGGCTGGATCGCGGCGGGCGCGTCATGACCGGCCGCGACCCGGGATCAGGTCTGAGGGCGACCAAGAATCAGCGGGTAATCTCGGCGGCCCGCGTTAGACTGCCGGTGCCGAGATACGAAGGCCGGCAGATCGTCCGGCGGCGCGGCACGCCCTCGAGGCGGCGGTGCTGAGCCGGGAGAAATCTGAACTGGACCCGAGAAGAAGCAGGGAGACAAAGGAATGACGCACTCGAGGACATCGCTCGCCGCCGCGGCGGCGGCGGCCGTCATGGCGGCCGGGCTCGCGACCGCGCAGGCCGGCGAGAAATGGGACATGCCGCTGGCCTACGCGGCGACCAACTATCACTCCGAGAACGCGACCGCCTTCGCCAAGGCGGTGACCGAGGCCTCTGGCGGCGAGCTGGAGATCGTCACCCATCCCAGCGGCTCGCTGTTCAAGGGCGGCGAGATCTTCCGCGCGGTCCGCACCGGCCAGGCACCGATCGGCGAGCGCTTGATCTCGGCCCTGGGCAACGAGGATCCGATTTTCGAGATCGACGCCCTGCCGTTCCTGGCGACCAGCTTCGACGATGCCCGGAAGCTTCACGAGGCCTCGAAGCCGGCCCTGGAGCAGGTCCTGGAGGCGAAGGGCGTCAAGCTGCTCTACGCCGTGCCCTGGCCGCCCCAGGGGCTCTACAACAAGAACCCGGTCGAAAGCGCGGCCGACATGAAGGGCGTCAAGTTCCGCGCCTACAACGCCGCAACCTCCCGCCTGGCCGAGCTGATGGGCGCGGTGCCGACCAAGATCGAGGCGGCGGAGCTGGTCCAGGCCTTCGCCACCGGCGTCGCCGACAGCATGATCTCGTCCGGATCGACCGGCTACGACCGCAAGATCTGGGAACACGTCAAGTACTGGTACGACGTCCAGGCCTGGCTGCCCAAGAACATGGTGGTGGTGAACCTGGAGGCCTGGAACGGCCTGAACGAAAAGACCCAGGGCGTCGTCACGAAGGCCGCCGCGGACGCCGAGGCGGCCGGCTGGGCCAAGGCGCAGGAGCTGGCCGACTGGTACAAGGAGCAGCTCGCCGCCAACGGCATGACCATCGAAGGCCCCAGCGACCAGCTTCGCGCCGACTTCATCAAGATCGGCGACCAGATGACGCAGGAGTGGCTCGAGCGGGCGGGCGGCGACGGCAAGTCCGTGATCGAGGCCTACAAGAAGATGTAACGCCGGCGCGCGTGGGTCCCGCTCCGGTCCGGCCGGCGCGGGGCCCGCACGCCTTCGCCGCCTTCAAGGGACCTTCCCCATGCGCATCCTTGCGGCCGTGGACCGGTGGCTCGACCGGTTCTACCTCTGGTGCGGCTACGCCGCGGCCCTGCTGCTGCTGGCCCTGGCGCTGCTGATCATCGCCAGCATCATCAGCCGCCTGATCGGCGCCTACGTGCCCGGCCTGACCGAGTACGCCGGCTACGCCATGGGCGGCGCGAGCTTCCTGGCGCTCGCCCACACCCTGCGCGCCGGCGGCCACATCCGGGTCGGCATCCTGCTGAACGCGGTCGGCGGCCGGGTCCGGCGCGGGGTCCAGCTCTGGTGCCTCGGCATGGGCGCGGTCCTGGCGGTCTACCTGGCCTGGTACCTGGTCCGCATGACCCACGTCTCCTGGAAGCTGGGCGACCGCAGCGAGGGTGACGACGCCCTGCTGCTCTGGATCCCGCAGACGCTGCTGTCCTTCGGGTCCGTCGTCCTCGCGATCTGCTTCGTCCACAGCCTGATCGTCTTCTTGGCTGGGCGTGAGGATCCGACGGTCGCCAAGGGCGGGATCGCGGAGGGCGAGGTATGAACGAGCTCACCCTGACGATCATCTTCATCGCGGTTCTGTTCTTCCTGCTCGGCTCCGGGATCTGGGTCGCGCTCTCCCTGACCGGCGTCGCCACCTTCGGCATGCTGCTCTTCACCACGCGGCCGGTGGGCGATGCCATGGCGACGACGATCTGGGCGGCCAGCTCCTCCTGGTCGCTGACCGCCCTGCCGCTGTTCATCTGGATGGGTGAGATCCTGTTCCGGACCCGGCTTTCGGAGAACCTCTTCAAGGGCCTGACGCCCTGGATGCAGCGCCTGCCGGGCGGCCTGCTGCACGTCAACATCGCCGGCTCGGCGATCTTCGCCGCGATCTCCGGCTCCTCGGCGGCGACCGTGGCGACGGTCGGCAAGATGTCGATCCCCGAGCTGCGCCGGCGCGCCTATCCGGAGCGCATGATCATCGGCACCCTGGCGGGCGCCGGGACCCTCGGGCTTTTGATCCCGCCCTCGATTACGCTGATCATCTACGGCGTCACGGTCAACGAATCCATCGCCAAGCTCTTCATCGCCGGGATCCTGCCCGGTATCTGCCTGGCCCTGATGTTCATGAGCTACGTCGTGCTCTGGTCGCTGTTCAGCGGCCACCGCGCGGAGCTCGAGACCCAGGCCTACACCCTGATCGCGAAGCTGCGCGCGGCGACCCAGTTGCTGCCGGTGATCCTTCTCATCCTCGCGGTCATGGGCTCGATCTACCTGGGCCTGGCGACGGCGACCGAGGCGGCGGTGCTCGGGGTCGTAGGTGCCCTGGTGCTGTCCGGCCTCCAGGGCTCGCTCAATCGGTCAAGCTTCACGGAATCCCTGCTCGGGGCGACGCGGACCTCGGCGATGATCGCCTTCATCCTGGCCGGCTCGGCCTTCCTGTCGTTGGCCATGGGCTTCACCGGCCTGCCGCGGGCGCTGGCGACCTGGATCGCCACCCTGGAGCTCTCGCCCTTCGCCCTGATCGCGGCGCTGACCGTGTTCTACATCGTGCTCGGCTGCTTTCTCGACGGCATCTCCGCCGTGGTGCTGACCATGGCGGTGATCGAGCCCATGGTGCGAGCGGCCGGCTTCGACATGATCTGGTTCGGCATCTACCTGATGATCGTGGTTGAGATGGCCCAGATCACCCCGCCGATCGGCTTCAACCTCTTCGTCCTGCAGGGCATGACCGGCAAGGACATGGGCTTTATCGCCCGGGCGGCGGTGCCCTTCTTCCTGATCATGGTCCTGGCGGTCGCGCTGCTGGTCCTGGTCCCCGACGTCGCCACCTGGCTGCCGGAGAACATGGCCAAGGGCCCATGACCACGGTGAGAAATGCGGGCTGGAGCGGGATGATTTGAAGTCGATTGGACTTCAACTCTGAATTCGGCTCTGCTTCAACAGTTTAGAGCACGATTCAGAAATGAGGTTGGTTCAACCTCATATCATCGTGCTCAAGGGCCGAGGCTGGCCTTACCCCGGCGGCACCGCTTTGGTATCATCCGGACGGTAAAGGAGGCGATACGTGAGCACCGAACCTGCTGTCAAGGATCCGGCGATCGAGGCCTTGCAAGCCCTTCTGGGGGAGCGGCTGTCGACTTCGGCCGCGGTGCGCGAGCACCACGGCAAGGACGTCTCCTACCACGCGGCCTATCCGCCCGAGGCGGTGGCCTTTGCGCAGTCGACAGAAGAGGTCGCCGAGATCGTCAAGGTCTGCGCGGCGCACGGCAAGCCGGTTATCGCTTACGGCACCGGCACCTCCCTGGAGGGCCATGTGGCGGCCCTCCGCGGCGGCGTCTGCATCGACCTCTCGGCGATGAACGAGGTTCTGGAGGTCAACGCCGAGGACCTGGACTGCCGGGTCCAGGCCTGCGTCACCCGCAAGCAGCTCAACGAGCATCTGCGCGACACCGGCCTGTTCTTCCCGATCGATCCCGGCGCCGACGCCTCCCTGGGCGGGATGGCCGCGACCCGGGCCTCGGGGACCAACGCGGTCCGCTATGGGACCATGCGTGAGAACGTCCTGGGGCTGACCGTCGTGCTGGCCGACGGCCGGATCATCCGGACCGGCGGGCGGGCGCGCAAGTCGGCGGCAGGCTACGACCTGACGCGCATCTTCGTGGGCTCCGAGGGCACCCTCGGGGTGATCACCGAAGTCCAGCTCCGGCTCTATGGCATCCCGGAGGCGACCTCGGCCGCGGTCTGCGCCTTCGAAGATCTCGAGGGCGCCGTGAACACGGTGATCCTGACCATCCAGAGCGGCATCCCGGTCGCCCGTATCGAGCTGCTCGACGAGGTCCAGATGGAGGCCTGCAGCCGCTATTCCGAGCTCGACCTGCCGGCCAAGCCGACACTTTTCTTCGAGTTCCACGGCAGCACCGCCGGGGTCCGGGAGCAGGCCGAGCAGGTCGGCGAGATCGCGGCCGAGTTCGGCGGCGGCGATTTCCGTTGGGCGACCAGGCAGGAGGAGCGGAGCAAGCTCTGGCAGGCCCGGCACGACGCCTACTACGCCGCGCTCGCGTTGCGCCCCGGGGCCCAGGGCTGGGCGACCGATGCCTGCGTGCCGATCTCCAGGCTGGCCGAATGCCTGCTGGAGACCCGGGCCGACATCGACGCCTCGGGCCTGATCGCGCCGATCGTGGGCCATGTCGGCGACGGCAACTTCCATCTGGTCTTCCTAATCGACCCCGACGACGCGGACGAGATGTCCCGCGCCAAGGAGGTCAACGACCGCATGATCATGCGGACGCTCGCCCTCGGCGGCACCTGCACCGGCGAGCACGGGATCGGCTACGGCAAGCTCGGCTTCCTGCAGGCCGAGCACGGCGAGGCGGTCGCCGTGATGCGCGCCGTCAAGCAGGCCCTGGACCCGGAGAACCTGATGAACCCGGGCAAGATCTTCAGCGCCTGAGGGGTCGCGCGACGGTCCTCGGGGAACGCCTTGCCAGGCTCTGTGGCTTGGGCCATAAACCACTGGCGCGCCGTTGAATTCGCTGGACCGGGCCCCGGTTCCTTGCGCTAGTCTTCCACTCCAAGAAGACCGCACGGCCGCCAAGAACGCTCGCGTGGGAACCGCTGCGGCTGCGGAACCCGGCGCGACGGTGGGGATGCGGCAGGCGCGGGCCGGGGCTGGGATCCTGGGCGCACGGGGTGGCGGGGAGAGCATCTGTGAAGTACGTCCTTTATGGCCTGCTGGGCTTGATCGTGCTCGCCGTCGCGGTGGTCCTGGTGGGTCCGGGCCTGATCAATTGGAACGCCCACAAGGCCGAGATCGCGACGCAGTTCGAGAAGGCGACCGGCCGGGCCCTCGCCATCGAGGGCGATATCAACCTGCAGATCGTCCCGACACCCAGCTTTTCGGCGGCCAATGTCCGCCTCGCGAACCTTCCCGGCGGCTCAGCGCAAGACATGGCGATCGTCAAGGCGCTGCAGGTGCGCGTCGAGCTGCTGCCGCTCCTGGGCGGCGATGTCCGGGTTCAAACGATCGAACTGGTCGAGCCGGTCATCCTGATGGAGGTCCTCGAGGACGGGCGTCGCAACTGGGAGATCGGCGGCGACGGCCAATCCGGCCCGGCCTCTGTCGAGGGCGCAGCCGCGCCGCGGCAGATCGGCGATTTCCCGATCGACGTCCGCTTCGACAGCTTCACGATAAGCGACGGGACGCTGATCTACCGCAACGACCCCGAGGGCATCGATGAGAAGATCGAGAAGGTCGACGTAGAGCTTGCGGCGGAATCCCTGCGCGGTCCGCTTCTGCTCGACGGTGAGATTCGCGTTCGCGGGATCGAGACCGGCGTCGAGCTGGCGATCGGCCGCTGGACCGAGGCCGGCGCGACGCCGTTGCGCCTGGCCCTGCGCCCACGGGGGATCGAAGCGAAGGCAAGGTTTGCCGGCTCCCTGTCCCAGCACCCCGACACTGTCGCATTCCGGGGCAAGCTTCAGGCGGAGGGCAGCGACTTGGCCCAGACCGTGGCGGTCCTCGCCGGTCGGCCGGTCTCATCGCAGCCTTCGAATCTCGCCTTGCCATTCGTGGTCGAGACCGAGATCGCCGGCGAGCCGGAGGAGATTTCCGCCCAGAAGATCGCGATCACGCTGGGCGAGAGCTCGGCTAGCGGCGAGGGACTGCTGCGCCTGGGAGAAAAGCCCGAAGGCAAGCTGTCGGTCACGATCCCGCGCCTCGATCTCGATGCGCTCGCGCCGTCGGAGTCCGGGGTCGACGACGTCGACGTCGACGCGCCGGCGGCCGAGGGCGGGGCGGCCTCGGCCGCCTTTGGCCTTCCTGAGACCTTCGTGGCCCGGCTCGACCTCGGGATCGAAGCCCTGGTCTACCGGGAGCAGGTGGTTCGACAGGTCGCGGTCGCAGCCCGGATCGAGGATGGGACCTTCACAATCGATCAGGCGGCGGCCTTGCTGCCCGGCGGCGCGGCCGTCTCCCTGTCGGGCGGCTTCGAGCCCTCGGCGAAGGCGGCGCGCTTCGTCGGCCGGGTCGAGGCGGCGACCAGCAACCTGCGCAGCCAGCTCGCCTGGCTCGGCGTCGATGTCGAGGACCTGCCGGCCGACCGGCTGCGTCGAATGAACCTCAAGAGCGGCCTGGCGGCTTCGGCGAAGCGGGTCGACCTGACCGATCTGGACCTCACCCTCGACCTCAGCGAGATCAACGGTGGGGTTGTCGTCGCCCTGGGCAAGCGCCCGGCCTTCGGAATCGGACTTGCCGCGGACAAGCTTGACCTCGACGCCTATTTTCCCGCAGGCCCGACCGCGGCCGAGCCGGAGGGTGCAGACGCCACCGAAGGGGAGGCGGGAAGCTTCTGGGATCGTTTCGACGCGAACCTCAACGTTCAGGTCGGCGAGCTGACGGCGCGCGACGCCAACTACCGCGACGTCGCTCTGGCCGGAACCTTGCAGCAGGGCAAGCTGATGCTCAAGGAAGGCCGCATCGGCGACTTCGCCGGCAGTCGACTCGAGATCAAGGGCGCCTTCGAGAATCTCGACCAGTCGCCGAAGGCGGAGGTCGAGCTGAAGCTGGGCATCGGCGACCCGGCGCGCCTGGCCAAGGCCTTGGGCCTCGACCCGGAGCCCTACGCCAAGCTGGGCCCGAGCGAGGTCGCCGGCTCGCTGGCCGGCGACTTGACGGCCTTCGACCTCGACCTGACCCTCGAGAGCCTGGGCGGCAGGTTCGCGACGGAGGGCCGGGTGCAGCCTCTCGAGGGTGCCGGCAGCTTCGACGTCGCGGTCCGCGCCGAACATCGCAACCTGGCGTTTCTTCTGTCACGGCTCGCCGACCCGAGCCTCGAAGACCGGAACCTGGGCGGGCTCGACCTCGAGGCGAAGCTCGCCGGAAGCGCCGATGCCTTCAAGCTCGAAGATCTGAAGGGCCGGGTCGGCGAGAGCGCCGTCGAGGGCGGCGTTGCGGTCGAACTGGCCGGCGAGCGCCCCAAGATCGTCGCAGAGCTCGCCTCCGACAGCTTGCCGCTCGCCGCCCTTCTGGGCGCCGGATCCGGATCGACCGGCGGACCCTCGGGCGGCGAGTCCTCGGGCGGCAGCGACGGGCGCTGGTCGCGGACGCCGATCGACGTGGCGGGCCTGCTGGGCTTCGATGCCGAACTGACCCTGAAGGCCGGCGCCCTGGTGCTCGAAGACCTCCAGATCGAGCAAGCCGCGGTCGATGCCGAGCTCACGGACGGCATCCTGAACCTGAAGAGCCTCGCCGGCGGTTTTCTCGGCGGCAAGCTTACGGTGATCGGCAAGGCCGACCTGCGCGACGGGATCGAGCTCGGCGCCGGGATCTCCGCGGTCGACGTCGAGCTCAAGCCTCTGCTGCGCCAGAAGTTCGATTTCGATCGCGCCGCCGGGCCGGTGACCATGAACGCCGACCTGGTTTCCCGCGGGCGCAGCGAGCACGATCTGATCGCCGGCCTAGACGGCCAGGGCACGATCGAGGGCAAGGTTACGGTCACCGCGAAGCAAGAGGAACAAGTCGGTGCGGTCCTGCTCGGCGTCCTCGGGCAGGAGCTGCAGCAGATCCGGGGCGTCGCGGATGCCTCGATGCTGCTCCTGGGCGCCTTCGCCGGCAGGCCGGCCACGCTCGGCGGCAGCTTCGTCCTCGAGAACGGCGTCGCCACCACCCGGGACACGCAGCTGACCGGTCAAGGCGCGGTGGCGCGTCTGGCCGGGCAGGCCGATCTGGTGGAGTGGACACTGGACTCCGAGACCAAGGTCTTTCGCGACGCGGAGCCGGAGGACGCCTACCTGAGCGTCGGCCTGACCGGCGCCCTGGACGAGCCGAACGTCCGGGTCGGTGGCCAGGCCTTCCGGCGCCGCAGGGAGCCCGAGCCGGAACCGGCCCTGCCGGCCCCGGACCCCGCGGAGCCGGGCCTCGAAACACCCGATCCGGCCGATGAGGCCGCGCCCGAAGAGGCGACGCAGCCCGAGGCCGTCGCGCAGCCGGAATGGACGCCGCCGAAGGAGGACGAGGTGGCGCCGGCCGCCCCGCCGCCGCCTCAGGCCAAGCCGGAGCCGGTCAAGCCGGAAGACTTCATCAACCAGATCCTGGAGGGCCTGAAGAGCCCGCCGACCGAGTGAGCCCCAGCCCGGCCCCGCCGCGCAGGCGCTCCACCACGTAGACCCGCGCGGCGCTCGAAAGGTTGGTCTCCCGGGCCTCGTCGATCTCGGTCAGCAGCCGGTTGATCGACACGCCGTCTTCGCGCGCGAAGGCCGCCAGCATGTCCCAGAAGGCCTGCTCCAGGGACAGGCTGGTCCGGTGGCCGGCGATGGTGATCGACCGCTTGCGCGGCCGCGCTCCGCCGGTCATCGGGCGCGCGCCCGCGGCAGGCAGTCAGGCCTGGGCCTTGGGCCCCAGCATGTTCTCCGGGCGCACCCAGCCGTCGAACTGCTCGGCCGTCAGCAGGCCCAGCTCCACCGCCGCCGCTTTCAGCGTCTTGTCCTCGGCGTAGGCCTTCTTCGCGACCTTGGCCGCGTTGTCGTAGCCGATGTGCGGGTTGAGCGCCGTGACCAGCATCAGCGACTCCTCCATAAGGGCCTGGATGCGCGCGGTGTTGGGGGTGATGCCGGCGACGCAGTTCTCGTTGAAGCTGTCGCAGGCGTCGGCGATCAGCTTGGCCGACTGCAGCAGGCTGTAGATCAGCACCGGCTTGAAGACGTTGAGCTCGAAGTGGCCGTTTGAGCCGGCGATCGAGACCGTCACGTGGTTGCCCATGACCTGGGCGCAGACCATGGTCATGGCCTCGGCCTGGGTCGGGTTGACCTTGCCCGGCATGATCGAGGAGCCGGGCTCGTTGGCCGGCAGCAAGAGCTCGCCGAGGCCGCAGCGCGGGCCCGAGCCGAGCAGGCGGATGTCGTTGGCCACCTTCATCAGCGAGGTCGCCACGGTGTTGAGCGCGCCGGAGGCCTCGACGATGGCGTCGTGCGCGGCCAGGCTCTCGAACTTGTTGTCCGAGGTGATGAACGGCAGCTCGGTGATCGCTTCGACCTCGGCCGCGAAGCCCTCGGCGAAGCCCGCGACTGCGTTGAGCCCCGTGCCGACCGCGGTGCCGCCCTGGGCCAGCTTGAAGAGGCCGGGCATGGCGGCCTCGACGCGCGCGACGCTGAGCTCGAGCTGCTTGGCGTAGCCTGAGAACTCCTGGCCGAGGGTGAGCGGCGTGGCGTCCATCAGATGGGTGCGGCCGATCTTGATGATGTCGGCGAAGGCCTGGGCCTTCTGATCCAGCGCCGCGTGCCCGCGCTCGGCCGCCTGCACGCGG
>JAAUXY010060208.1_pt1 | contig 36626 bp, 23 predicted proteins | sample 7278121 | NCBI WGS metagenome assembly JAAUXY01 (sample SAMN14350117, study PRJNA611818) | marine sediment metagenome | isolation source: surface marine sediment (1.8m) | place: French Polynesia: Moorea | collected 2018-08
CATCCACAGCAGTCCAACGATCAGACCGGCATGCCCAGGCCGTTTGCATGCCCCTACTTCAGTCGTTGCCACTTAATCCAGCCAGGGTTTCGCAAGCCGCCACTTCAGGCTTTTTTTAGGTATCCGGATTGTCGCGCTAGGGGCTGTCTGGGTACTCCGCCGATTTCTCTAACCAAAAAGATTCGACAGACCCTTGGTGCATCAGGTAACCCCACAGATGATAGAAGTACTTTCGCCCGACGTCTTCGGCTGTCCACTTTGAATCCAGCAAGCCCAGCTTCGCGGAGTTCACTGATTGCTCTGGCGCGAATTCAACCACAGAGATTTCCCACGGAAGATGCTCCGGAATCCAGATCCCGCTTGCGGAATTCTTAAGCCATATCTGAAGCAAAGCATCGTTCTCGTCTTTTACAGATACTTCGGCAACTGAATGCATGTCGTGACCCATCTCGTCGTATTCGACAGTCCAGTTGAGCTTTACAAGGTCATTACGCGCGCTTTGCGATATTGACGCAAAGTGTTCATCCGCTTCCTCGGAAGACATCTTCGAGAGTCTCGACAGCGCGACTTGTACCGACTCGTTCATATACCTATCTCTCCACGATTCGAAAAGAAAGACTATGTGGATGGCTCATCAGACAATTCCTGAAGATTCTGCAGACAGGCCCTGAACTCGTGCTGTCTTATGTGTTCAGGGCTTATGAGGCCCCACATTCGGCTCCCAGTACTGTAGGGATAGCCCAAAATGTAGATTTCTTCCAGCTGAAACCCGGGACTGCCAGCGAAACCGCTCTACTCGTGCCGAATGGCATCAGGATCTGAAGATATCGCTCGGATGACAGGGTTACGGTCAGCCCACGCCTCGTGCATAGCCACCCTCGGCCAAGAGGAGGTCTGGCCGATCGTCGACTATACTTGCTGCTGACAGCCCAAATACAGGCGCTACGTTGGTCCAGATTTCGGAATTGGCGGAGTTTCAGGTTGTTGCGCGACGGACCGTCGGCGACGAGCATTGTGCCTATGGGTTGCCACAGCCAGGCGTGCAACTTCGCTGGTCGGTGAATCCATTATTGCGCTACCCGTTGAACGGATTTCGCATTGAGCGGTGGGTTGAGCGCGGAGAGATTCCAGTCGGCCGCTGGACTACGCTGGCGGACGTGGACATCCCCCGGCCGGTCGGAGCAAATGCGGCTGCCCGCCGAGCTTCCCTGGCCTCGCAGATCGAAGCCCGGGTTTCGGATGTTCAGCTCGTCCCCGCGGGCGAAACCGTGCACAGTCTGGAACTCGGTGAGATAGTCTATCCGCGAGTTCCCGTGGACCAGTGGTTTGTCGGAGCCGGCAATGCCAACCAGCCTGGTATCCGCGCTCGGCGCCGCAACCTACTCGACCTATCCCTCCTGCATCCCCACGTTGCTCATGCACTCGGCTTTTCCTACACCGATTCAACGCTGCCACCGGGCGTGCCTGCGCGGTATCGAGTGCATGCACGATGGGGTCGTGAGGCCTGGCCATGGTTCGGACAGAGGGCGTCGCAGCTTCGGCCTCGAGATATAGGCCGTGGGCAAATCGACTTCAAGAACAGCCAGTTGTACTGCGACCGCCAGGCCAGCTTTACCGAGCCGCCCCGTAGGCTAGCCCTCGCCGGGTCCGGTTTCTTGCCCCTACAAGTAGAGATTCCACGGAATGTTCAGGAGGTCGTGGTCCTGCTTGCGTCCGACTCAACGGAGCCTTTCACCGTCAAGGCATTCTCGTCCAGAAGCAGTGCCGCGTTGCCTGACGTTACTGTCGACCGCTCCGGCAGTCGTATTTCAGTGCGCTCGCCACGTGTCGATATCCGCTCTCTCGAGATTCTGCAGCCGTCCTCCGGTGATACCGTCTGGATGCTTTCGTACATAGGCTATCGACTGTCAGTTGAGGCCGTTCAGGACCGTTACGTAGAGATCGAGGTGGATGCCGATCCGACGCCGCCCGCGAGCGTCGCGATTACGCATCATGCGGTCGCAGAGCCCGCAACCGGCGGCTCCCTGGAGATGTTGCGCGCAGGCGCGGGCGCGCCTGTTGAGTTGGCCATTGCGGCCGATCCGCCACAACCGCTCGCACAGGTCAGTCGAGAGAGCGATGGCCATAGGGCCACACTTACCGGCGAACACGCTGCAGCCCCGAAGGTCGAGCCGCTGGTCTCCGCGCTGCTGGATGGTTCGGAATCACGGGTTAGGCTCCGGCAGGGCGCGCATTACGCCACGTCAGGATTCAGCCACGGTGCCAGGGAACTCGTTACCGGCTCCGGTTACGCGCAGATACCAGGTCGGCAGCTGGCCAGCCTCGGCCAGGGATTGGCTATCAGCTTGTGGGTCTTTTCAGACGACGATGGCGGATTCCGAACTCTTGTCGATCACGACTACCGACGCAGTTTTTGGCTCGGGCTCGTTGGAAGACGCGCGCGACTGCGGTTCTGGATAAACGGTTCGGTCTTCGAAAGTAGCGGAAGGCTCTCGCCGTTCGAGTGGTCACATATCACGGTCGTTTACGACGGACATCGTGTTCGATTCGCCATAAACGGTCGCCCGGCGGGCAGTTCCGCGGCGGCGTTGGGGCCGGTAAATCGAGGCTACGGTAACAGGATCAATCTGGGCGGAGTGCCTTCCGGCAGGCGCGTTGAATACCCGTTCGGAGGGCGACTTCGCGCGTTGGTCCTTTCCGCCGTACGTTATCGGAACGCTGCGCTGCCTGATCTGAAAGGTCGGTGGCCGCTCGCCGGAGGCCTCGACGGGATCGACGCCGACTCTGGCGCCGTCGCCCACGGCGATACGAGGTTTGTCGACGATCATCCGGACGTAGCCGGCGCTCGCGCCCTTTCTCTCTCCGGCACGGGTTGGCTCGAACTGCCGAGCCTTGACCAATGGTCGTCGTTCGACTGTGCGCTGACGATTCGCGCATGGATACGGCCGGATCCCGGTATTTCATGGCCAACGATCCTCGGCAGCGATTTCGCCCGCAGCGTGTGGCTCGGACTCACGCCGGGTAGATACCGTCTGCGCTTTCGTCTCAACGGCGAGATCTTCGAAGGAGTTACGCCGGTCCAGCCGGATGCCTGGTCACACATAGCCGTTGTATACGACGGCGAGGCGGTGCGTCTCTATGTCAATGGGCGGCTCGACGCCCGGCATCCCGCCCGGCTTGGGCCGGTGCGAGAAGCACGTTCGGTTGTCGCCCTTGGTTCCAGCGCCGGCAGCTTCCCGTTTCACGGGCGCATCGCGCAGGTCGAGGTGTTCGCGAGCGCAGATGAAGGTGGTCCGTTAGCGCTGGCCACTACGCCCCTCCTGCTTGCCTACGATGCCAACGAACCCGGCGACATGATCGAATACGGTGCGGTCGAACGCGTGGACGACTCGCCCTTCGAAGATGGAACTCAGGCAATCGAGTTGACCGGGGCAGGATGGCTGCGTGTCGTCAACGGTTCGCCGCCTTTACCGTCCACTGAAAAGCTCACCATCGAGGCGTGGATCAAGGTTTCTGAGTTTGCCTCGGCCCAGACGATCGTCGGCATGGACTGGCAATCCGTTTCCTGGCTTGGTGTCTCGTCCGAAAGGAAGCTCCGCGTGTACTTCAATGGGCATCGCTTCGAGTCGCGCGCGAGAATCTCCGCCGGGTCGTGGACCCGGGTCATCGCATCCTACGATGGAAGCGAGGTGCGGATTTACGTGCAAAGCCAGGCGCCCGATGCGCGTTACACGGCGCGGCTTGGGGCGGTATCGCTTGACCGCTCCGCGGTGACGATTGGTGCGGATGCACCGCGTTCGGCGAGCCGCAGCTCGTACCGGTTTAGCGGCCGAATCAGCCACGTGCGCGTCTGGGGCGAAGCACTCGCCCCGGAGGCGATAGATCGGCTCGAATCGGAGTGGCGCCAAGCTCCCGCGTACGACTGGCGCGACAGTGCAACACCGACCGGAAGGCATAGATTTCGCGCTACCAGCGTCGATTTGTTCGGAATCCACTCGCCGTGGTCGGCGCCTGCAAACGTCACGGTTGAGAACAACTCGAAGCCTCCGCCACCCGACCGGGTTAGCGGGTCTTTCGTTAAGCCGTCAGGAACGCTTCGCACAGTGCGTGAGACCAGCGATGGACAACACGTGCTCGAAACGGACATCCGTCTGCCCGACGGGTCTGGCGGCACGTTGGCGGGCGATAGTGCTCTTCTTGTTGCCGCGATCGCCAGACTGTCGCGCCACCGGGTATTGCTGGACGGCACTCGCGGCGACCGTGATCGTTCGGCATCCTTCCTTATCGAGGAAGCGACTGCAGCAGCCGACGGGTCACTTTCGCTGACGGTTGTCCTCCCCCCGCTTTCCGGCCTGACGCCGAGCGCCGGCGACCGGATATCCATCGATATTGACCTGCAGCTGCGCATTGCGTGGCGATTCGGCGGCTGGAGCCGCCTTGTTGCTACCGATGTCGATACATTCACGATCTACGCGCGGCAGGGGTCGAGCAACAGTGCTGGCGTCCTGCTGGAGGACGTATCACGGGACCGCGATCGCTTCGCCGTGTCGGCATCTGCCTCGGCTCTGCCGCCAGGTTTCGATGTTGCACGATTTGTAGGCAAGCCCTGCCTTGTTGGGCCGGGGCGATTCGTGCTCGAGGACCTGCGCATCGATGGGGGGAGGCTGAACGCACAGCTGCGCTACCCGGCCAGGCCGGTGATCGAGCCGTCGGTTGGCGAGCGGCTGGTGCTCAGCTGGCCGTCAGAACAAGGCGAGCAGGATCTCGCGGAGAACTTTGGCGGCGAGAACTTCCGGGCGCCGGTCGAGATGCCCGCCGTGCAACGTCTCGATGCACTGTCGATGACGGTAGCCTCGCCGGCGGAGATCGCGGCTCTGCCGCCCTTCGACAACTTGCCGGTGGATACGCCGATCCTGAAGACCAGCGTCAGCGCGGGTACGGGCGGGGTTCAGGATGGAGCGGTATTGACCGGCTACGCAATGAGCTCGGACGCCGCCGGATGGTCGGCATATACCGTAGTTGGTACCCATGAGGGGTCCGGTCAACTGGACCTGTTCGTGCGGCCGCAACGTTCGGCGCACGTCGGCGCGGCGCCCTTCGGGCTCCGCCGTGCTCGTCTTCTACCGGGAGTCCTGGCGGAACAATGGCTGCTCGCAATTCCGGAGTTTCCGGCTGGCGACGGTACACGGCCCTTCGAGATCGGCGTTACTTGCACATCGCCCGGTAACAGGGAAAGTGCCCTTTCCGGACTTGCGAGCGTGGTTGCCGTCGACCGCGCCGTACCTGCTTCGCCCCCTGCCCCCCGGGTTGCGATCGCGGCCGCCGACTACCATGGCAATGCCGAGGCGCGTGTAGCCTGGGCGGCCGGGACCGCGCCAAGCGGACAGTTCGTCGAAATACATCGCGCCGCGGACTCCAATGTGTTCGCCTTTGACGTCATGCAGCGGCGGCAACGTGCCGGCGCCTACGATCCGGGAATGCTGCCCTCGCCGGATGACGTGATGGCTGACGATGCAGATTTCAGCGACTGGCTCGCAGTCGCGTTCCCAGGCATATTCGCGGATTGGCGCACCGTGTTATTCGCCGATCCCCGGTCTGCGTCGTCTGCCGAGGCGGACCGCGTCTGGGAGGCATGGAGCGCTCGTTTCTACCCGTCGCTCAACGACGCGGAGCTGCTGGCACTGGCTTCTCGCGTCGGCCAGGAAGGCGCCTTCACCCGCGTCGGGCAGACGTCAGCCGAGCATGGTTACTTCGTTGACAGCCTGCGAGGCCTCGCACGCAATCGCTTCCTGTACCGGTTGCGCGCCCGGTCTGTGGCGCTGGTTGAAGCACAGACGTTCAGCCCGCCGAGCGATCCGGCCCGTTCGATTCCAATCCTTGGTCCGCCGGCTCCGGAATTCATTTCGGCTTCCGGCGGCGAACGCGAAGTCACTCTCGAGTGGTCTCCCCTGCTGGACCGACACGTTGTCTCTTACCGGCTCTACCGCACCGAGACCGAGGCAGAGTTGGCCGACCTCCGGTACTTCGGGCCTGACAGCGATCCGCGCGTATTGGCGGAACTGCCGGACCCGTTGATCCGGTGTCGCGATCGGCGCGTCACATTGCCGGAGGGGATGGATTCTGCTGCCGTCATTGCTGTTCATGCATTGTCAGAGCTTGACCCGAATCGCGCCCCGCACGATCAGCCGAGGGCTTTCGATTATCTCGCGCGGCGAGATTCGCCGGGCACACTCGAGCTTCGCCGCATCGCTGACGGAGTAGCGCTGGCCCTGGTCTTCAGCGATTCGTCGGGCGAGACCCGGGCATTGACACGGGTTGGTGACGAACCCCCGTATGTCGATTCAAGCGGCCGCCCGTTACGCGACTATTTCTATTGCCTTGTTGCGATCGATACGCACGGCGTTCCGTCCGATCCCTCGACGACGATGGCAGCTCGCTCTTACGATTATTCACCTGCCGCACCGGTCAGATGGATCGCCGCGGAGTTTGAGGATTCACTGTCTCGTGTCGCGCTGCGCTTTGCCGTTGAGGATGCGGAAAGCCGCGTCATCGTGCAGCGACGTAGCGATCGCAGCCCCGGCTGGAAAGCGATTGGCGACTGGCAGCGCGGACCGGTTGAGGACACGGGTCCTCCCCATCGCTGGATCTTCGAGACATTCGACCCTGACATTGATACCGGCACCTATCAATACCGGGTGAGAGTAGTAAACGGTTCCGGGCAGGCGAACGTTGAATACAACCCTGTTGTCGTCACCGTCGAGGAGCGACCGTAAGCCATGGCCGACGAACCGTTGTTGTCGCTGCGACCACCGTTCGACCCGACGGCGCCGGGGCCGATCCGCGGTATGGGGCACGGCCTTAATGTCGAGCCCGGCTCGGGCAATGTGTTCTTCTGGAGCGGCGATGACTGGTGGATGGCAGTTGGCAGCGACGTATTCGCGCCCGGCCGGGGACTATTGCATTTCGTTCCTTCTGGCCAGTTCCTGCACGGCGACGGTACCGAGACGCCGCCGCCGTTCCCTGCGGTCGGGGATTCGCTTGTCTTCGAGTTTTGGCCAACCGATTACCTCGACCTTGTGTCGCTCTGGCCTGACCGCGATTACGCTCCGCACCGGATTGTCTTTCAAAACGTTGACCGGGCAGCGACGACCGACCGAGTGATCGACCTCGTTGCCCGCTCCGCTGACTCGCCACATTACCAGGCGTTGTTCCTCGAAGATGGGGAGGAATCCATACCGCCCGACCAGCTGGCAGTGAGAGTACGCCGTTGGATCGAGGCAGAGTGGTTGCATGGACGTGGCGTCGGGGTCTTCGTCGATCCGGCAGAAGGACCGCGTGCGATCGGCGCCACTGCCCTTCCCCCAACCGCTCCTCCAGGTGGGTGGCCAGGTCACGTGCGCGCAGAGGAACCCGGTCCGGCGGGGACCACTGGCCTGGCCCGCCTCACGTTGAGAGTCCTCAGCGAGCACGGGCGCGAGCTGAGTCCGTGCTTTGCGTTCCGTTTGCTCAACGGACTGCCCGATGCCTCCATCGAGAAACACTGGTCTGACGCGGACGAGTGGCTCGGCGCAATGATTACGGCGGCCGAGGCACTTCCGGCCGTTCGCTGCGTGATCGATGACCGGGAGGTGTCGGGTCCGCCGCTTACCGTTTCAGACGACCCGCCGCCGGCGCTTCCGGACCTCAGGCTCGAGATAAGGCACGAGGACAGCGACTACTGGGTTGACGGATGGTTCGATCCGCTCGATCGGCCTGAGCAAGGCTATTGGCGGTTTCAAACGATGCTGCCCGAGGGCACTTACCAGGACCGTTTTACGGCGCCGCAGTATGTCTCGGCGTTAATCAGTCCCCGCACGATGCCTCTTGCCAACATCCGTTCAGACGAGTTTTTCAGGGAGGTCCGATTGCATCGCTGGTTTGGCTTTCCGGACGCGGCACGCGGCCAGCACCTGCACCGCTTTATTCTCGGCGTGAACATGGAAACCTGCCGGCAGAAACACTTCCGTGATCTCTCGGGTAGCGATCTTCTGTATGAATACTATGCGTCGGGTACGCCGGACCATGAGGGCGGTCAGCTCGAGCTGAAATTCCTGCCCTCGTCGTCTGCACCCGACTCGAGAAAACCGTGGATCCTTCGGTCAGGCAACAACGCCGAACTGCGCCGTGACATGCGCGCCATTCGGGAAATGGGTGCCAATACCGTCCGTGTTTGGCTCTCCGAATACCTCGAGGGTATTCGGTTCGCCTTTACCACGCCCAGCGACGCCGTGACCGGCCGCGGGTCGCTGCTCATGAACGAGCGTGAGGCGGCTGACAATGGCACCAGTCCGGACCTCCACTCGTTTGTTTTTCCGGTTAAGGACCGGCCGGCCGGCAATTACAGCACAATGCACGCCTGCAGCGCGCCGGAGTTTGTCCGCATGGTCCGCCGTTGGGCAACGACGTCCAGCGGACCGGTACTCGAGGTGGCACCGCCAAGCAATGCGTTGTTCCAGCGGACACTCGATAGCGCGCGCGCCGTCATGGCCGCCGCGCGGGCTGAGAACCTGAAGGTGTTCTGGACGTTGCTTACCCATTTCGGTGAGGCTAAGCCCAAAATTGGCAAATGGAACGCGATCTACCACACGCACCCGCGATCGGGTCGTGCCAAGCCACCACGACTCACGGGAGGCTCGATCCCGATATCCGACTGGTTGGCCTACTATAGCGACCCACCGGATACCAGCGTTGCTGAGGGTCGCCTTCCCGTCGAGGCGTGGATCTACCGATCGTTGATTTCCACGGCCTCGTTTCGACAGTCGTATTTCGACAATTTCGTCCGGCCATTCGTTAGGGCGATGGAACAGGTGCCGGGTGAACCGGTCATCGGCTATGAGGTCATTAACGAAACCGACGTCCTGTGGGACCTCAACGACCACGGCTGGCCTCAGTTCATGGACGGCAAGGATATTGATACCGGCGACTCACACCATTTCCGTGAAGTCGTTTCGTCCGGAACTGATATGGTATGGCGGCCGGTGGCGTGGAATTCCTCAGCACCACAGTACGATCTGGAGACCGGCTGGCGTATGACCACGGCCGATATCCGCAGCTTCGTGGCCGGGTGCGCGGACGCGATTCGCCGAGAGATTCCGCGTGATCGTGTACGCGTCATTACCTCCGGCGTTCTCGGCCAGGAAACGCGCCCGGTTCATGGCGGAGAGAGCGAAGACAAAGTCCTCGACGAACTCGTACTTCTTCGTCCCGATCCCCCACTGCTCTCAACCGTTCCAGAACCTAGACGGAGCCAGCTAGCGGGACCGCCGGTCAACCTGTCCGCGTCGGGATTCACAACCTACGCGTTTCCGCGAAGCATGGAGGGTCATCCCAACCCCGTTCCCGGAGGTGACCCACCTGTTGAGTTCATGTGGCGACCATTTGGCCCCGTCGCGGGCCGCAGCCGGCCTCATGGGGTCCACTCGCTGGATGAACTGGCAAGCGAGATGGGTGTGATGCTGTTTGATACCGACGGCGACGGCACAAGGGAGAACAATTTCTTCGATGGTCTGCTGCACAACAACCGCGCACTGATTATCGAGGCAGGCGGTCCTTTCTGGCGCAACTACAACGGGAGTCTACAGCGCGAGACGATCGGTCAGATTCTCGAAACCTGTCTCGACCAGGGATACGCTGGGGTCTTTATCTGGCACTACCACAACCCTGCACGTGGCCACAATCCCGTCGGTTTCAACCTGCCGTTGACCGAGAATCCCGACGGTACCCCGTCTGTCGAACCCAATTCGTTTGTGCTGGTGCCGCGGTCTGAGCCTCATAAAGAGATTAGGGGCCGCCACGGCGTTCGCGCGATCCAGGCGTTTGCCAACCGACTGGGCCGCCTGCTCAGGATTCCGTGATGCCGGACCGAGACTACAAGATACCTCTCGCACTCGCTATCGGGGATGCCTGGCCACGAGAGCTGGTCGACGTGGTTGCGGACTCACCGATTGGCGAGGCCATCGCTGGAATCGGTATTACGCGTATCGAGATTGAGCACCCGGCACGCATCTCGACGACTATCTCGTTCGGTGAAGAGCTGGCACTCGCTGCTCCCGGTCTCGATGACCTCGAGATTGTATTCGGAGCCACGGGCGCAGGTGAGAGTGCCATTAACGTAACGCTTAGCGTCTCCGAACCGTACTACGTTGCCCTGGAAGCTTTCCCGGTCGCGCTCCGCTTTCCACGTGATCTCCTGACGCCAGCCGAGCAAGTTGACGGTGAGTGGCGAGCGGTCGAGGACGAAACCGCACGCGTTGCGATCGGCGTTGAACTATCGTTCGGATTTGCATCCGACGCGGGCATACTGGTTCGAGGCACAGAAGATATTCTCGTGAGCCAGCAGTTCATGATCGCGAACTCTGGCCTGGTCGCCGACCTTCCGCGCATCGAGCTGTACCTGTCCGGCGACCGCGTCCCACCAGAAGCTCTGCCGGACACCTGGCGTGGTGTGTTCATTCCGTCCGCCACACTTCACCTGCCGGATTCAATCGATGCGCCTCTGCCTGGTGCGCTGCAATTCACTGACTGCGCGATCGGCACCGGCGGTTTCACCGGCGACGTCGCCGCAGACTGGTCGGACGCCCCACTAACGGCCCGGCTTGTCGGCTTCGAGGCCTCGCTCGAGCTGCTCTCGTTCAGCATCAAGCAGAACGCCTTCGAGCAGTCGCGCGTGAAGGGTACGATAGTCCTGCCCTTCTTCGAAAATCGCATCGGCGCCGATCTGACACTGGCCGGCAACGGCAATTTCTCCGCCTTGCTTAGTGCTTCTCCACCGCGCGGAGATGAGCGAGGGAGCGACGAGGCGCCGGGTGGCCTGATAGTTCTCGAACAGGAAGACCTTCTTCGCGTGACGGTGGAGACAATCGGGTTCGAAAGAATCGAAGGACTGTTCGCGTTCAGCCTGTCAGGCGATGCAAAGCCGTTGCTCGGTGACATCGACTGGCCGACATTCGAACTCCGCTCGCTGAAGGTCAACGAGCTGGGTGACGTAGAGTTGGACGGCGGCTGGATCGACCTGCCAGTACAATTCGAGCTCGATTTTCACGGCTTCAAGATTACGCTGAGTGAAGTCGGATTTGGCAAAGAGGATTCGGATACCGAGGCCGGCCCCGAACGTCACTGGATAGGTGTATCGGGCGGCATCGAGCTGGACAAGGGCATACCACTGGCGGGTTCTGTCGAAGGCTTGCAGGTCAGCTGGAACGCGAGTGGTCCGGATCCGGACATACGCGTGAAGCTCGAAGGCGTTGAAGTATCGCTCGAGATTCCCGGTACGTTGAAAATCGCCGGCGCCGTTTCCTTCTCCGAGTACGATGCAGAGGACTACTTCGGCGACATCATGCGTGGCCAGGTCAGCGTCGATCTCATGGCGCTGCGCATGGAGATCGCCGGCGAACTGATTGTCGGCAAGCTGACCGATCGGGCGAGTGGTGAATCATTCGATGTCGTGTTCATTGTCTTGAGCGCAGAGTTCCCTACCGCGATCCCGTTGGGCGCAACCGGGGCGGGGCTGTACGGCCTGCAGGGTATGGTCGGCGTCAATATCGCACCCGATCGCCATGCAGACGCGGATGTTCCGGACGAGCCGGAGAGCTGGTACAGCTGGTACAAGGCCGACCGCGGCGGCGATTCCGGCCGCAGCGTTACCAAGATGCAAAAGTGGAAGCCCGAGATTGACCACTACGCATTCGGCGCAGGCCTCACTGTCGGCACCATTTACGACGATGGATTCACCGTAAACGTCAGGGCCCTGCTCGCAGTGCTTATCCCGGGGCCCGTGATCATCATCGAGGGGCGCGCGAATCTGCTTGTCTCGCGCGGGGACAACGCCCAGGAAGGTGCGTTTTACGCGCTCGCTGTCATAGACGGCAATGCCGGGACGTTTCAGCTGAATATCGACGTCGAGTACACGATCGAGAGCGTAATGTCCGTGGGCGGTGGGGTCGAGGCTTTCTTCGATTTCAATGATCCGCGCGGATGGTACCTCTGGCTGGGCCGAAAAGAGCCGAAGTCAAAGCGCATACGCGCCGAAATCCTGAGTCTCTTCCAGGTCGATCTATACCTGATGATCGACAACAACGGGATCATGACCGGGGCCAGTGCGGCACTCGCGATTCGCGGCGAATACGGTCCCGTCGTGCTTGCGCTTTCAATCGGTCTCGGCTTCGACTCCGCGATCCAGTGGAAGCCACCGCAGGCAGAAGGACGCCTTGAATTTCTTATCGAGATCGTGCTGAAGATTTTCGGTATCGGCCTCGAAATCCTGATCCACATGTTACTCGAAGCCCGGGCCGGTACACCGTACTGGGTTCATGGCCTGGCTCGATTCAAACTGAGCCTGCCATTTCCACTGCCAAGCATAGACGCCGAAGTCGAGTTCACATGGGAAGAGCCAATTCAGCCAGAGGCAATCTGGCCAATGGTCAAAGGCGTTGAGCTCGTGCACCCGCTAGCTTCCGAACTATCGTGGATCCCGGCGACAGAAGTCGACTCACCGGTTATGCCAGTGGTGCCAGTAGATGCGCTTGCGATCGTCAAGTTCGCTCGGCCCGTGGCGGGGCGCAGCCGGCGACTCGATGCCGAACCCGGCGAGGGAATACTCGGGATCGATCATATCGATGATTTCGCGTTCACGTACCTGTGCGAGCGCGTCGAGCTCTTCAGGTTGGACGGCGACAGCGAGAAACTGGCGATTTACCCGCTGGATGCCCCCGACGAATTCGACGGCGTCACATCGTTCGACACCAGCCCGGAGAGCATCGTCAACGGAATCGATGCCCAGGAACCCGAATGGCGACTGTGGCGTTATGACCATTACCCGGGGGCTTCGCGTTATGGTCGGGAGGATCAAGCGCTTGACTCGCAGCCGTGCCGTCCCGTGCCTGTCGAACCACGCCGGTGTGTCAGTTTCTCGCTCGCTTCTGGCCGCCCGTTTGGCGACACCTTCGAACTCGGTGATTGGCGTTTCCGAAGCCGTGGCGCTCGACTTCGCGGCGGTCGACTCGACTTCACGAATGAGCTGTGGATTCGGTTTCCCTCGCTGCAGATGGGTGTCACGCTGCGGATGAGCGGCGCGGCGAATATTCTCGCGTTTGCCGGCGGTGAGGCGATTCCCGTCTCGCAACCGCCCCAGGACCGCGCCGATAGCCTCTACACCTGGGAATTGCCGGATGGCGCCGCCGTCGATGCCATACGCATCCGGCCAGCCAGATCGTTAACGGCGGCCACGCGAGTGACACTGGACCGCGTGTGCGCCGTCGAACGCGGTGAATCGGAGGCGTGGAGTCGTATTGACGAGGACACCACTATCGATGAACGGCAGCTCGACGACGGCGTTCATCCGCGGCTGATGCTCGCGCCGCGATCTCTATACCGGATAGATGTGCATACCCGTGTAGACGTCTCCCATCAGGGCGGCGAAGCAAGTGTCGCCCGGCGGTCCGACGGTGGAGAATGCCGCTCAGTCCGCTCCTTCTTCTTCCGTACCGGCGATGGTCCGGGCGCTGAGCAGCTGGCCGCTGACAGGGTGACGGCGCTCGCTGATGCCGCAATTGATGCTGGCTTGTCGGAATCCGCCGACGATCCAGGCCCAGTCGCCGCCAGGCTCCACTACGCGGCAAGCAGGCTTAACGCTATTGAGCCATACATCGAGGAGTTTTGTCCTGGCCCGACAGATGATCCCTTCTACCGCGATCTGGACGTGCGAGTCGTGTTCAACGCCGCGCATGTCCCAGCGTTGTTCGCCGAACCGCAGAACCTGGATATCTCGTTCCGTGATATGAACGGTGAATTAGTCGGCACGCGACCTGACGACGATACGCCCGCATGGGGTCAGCTGGCGATGCAATTCCTGACAGCTGGAAAGCAGACTCGGCTTGCAGCACGCGAGCGAGCGGGATGTCCCGGTACAGCACGCAGCGTGACGGACAACGCCTGGTTCAGGGCTGGCCGATCGATCGAGCTGCGCCCGCGCCGCCGCTACCGGGCGTTTCTCGACCTGGTGGCGCCGGATGGGCGGCATCCTCTGGCGGACACGTCTTTTGTCACTTCGAGTTTCGGACGTCCCGACGACCTTCTCCACTCAGGCCTGCAGGAAACTGCGGAGGGCGACATCCGCCAGTTGGTACATGTTCGCGATCTCGGGGAGCCGCCCTTCTCCGTGCGAGGATCCGCCGCTCTACTGGATGCATTCACGACTCTGGAGAATGCACGCCGGCTTGCGGTGGCTGCCGTTGCGACTGGAAACCTGCTGGATTCTTCTGACAGGATCGAGGAGGCGCGAATCTCCCGCGCGGCATTCGAGAAAGCCGCGGCCGAGGATTGTGCGCAGATGATTGAAGCGCTCGGTGTCGCGCCGGATCGTCGCCAGCCCGAGCGGTTCGAAGTCGTGGCGCATCGTCACGGTCGCGAACATGTTCTTCAGCTCAACGCGCCGCAGCCTTTCGATTGGGGGCGCTATCGATTCGCCATCAGGTCCGACAGCGCGGCACGTCCTGAGCGTTTGATCGCGGTGCCGTCGGCGGATCGAACCACAGCGTTTCTGCTGCGAGAGAGCGGGGTCGCCGCGTATCCGGGCAGCGGTGCGATACTGGATCTTTCCTATCTCGGCGATCAGTGCCCCGATTATGCGACGGAGACTATAGGTGGTGTCGCGTATGCTCCTGATGACCTTCCATTGCCGTTGGTATTCAACTAGTTATGAAACAAACCTCCACCACGCCTTATATTCTGATTTCCCTGTTGTTGTTTCCACAAATCAGTCTTGCCTGCGACGCTGAAGCAAGGTCCAGCAGCCTGTCGGTCATGAATGCGTACTTTGAGGCGACTCGCGAACTGGATTTTGATGCCATATCCTGCTTGGTCAGACCAGACGTTATTCAGGCTGTCAAAACGCTCAACATCAGATTATTCGAGAGTCTGGAAGATTCTGGCAACGAAGAGCTGATTCAATCTGCAATTGCGGATCTTTACTACAACGTTGAGAGTCTGGAAGAACTACGTGAGCTTTCTGCTGGTGAATTACTGGGCAGGTATGCTTTGAAGACGTCGCCGCTTGCGGTTATCCGCATGTCGTTTTTGCAGTACGAGATCATCGATGAGATCACAAACGAAGATAACGATGAAGTAATCTATATTGTGGATAGCTGGAGAGGGTCGGAGCAGCGTGAGACAGAGCTTGTAACCGTCCGAAATTCACCTGATGGATGGTATATCGACGTTGATCTCGGAATGGATGTTCTGGAGAGCGAGCTACAGAACATACTTCAAGATATCGAAACCGCTTTGTCAGCGAATGGTGAAGTAGATGATTCCGATAGAGAATGACAGCAAACAGTCCGTCATCCGCCTTAACGAGAAGTCGGCGCAGGATTAGTTGCACTGCCCTACATCAATGAATGCTGGAACCAGCTGCTTCCGACAAGTTGTCGCCAGACAGGGCTGGAGAGGTCGCTAATCGGTAGAAAGAAAAGGCGAAAATGAAGACTCGCCCTTGCATGAATGATGCTCCTTGGCCAGAGAAACGGCTGAAATGAGGAACGCGATGCCGAGAAGTCTCACGGCACTCTATTCACCAGTGATCGGCACCTGTGTCGGCCACTTACCGACAACGGGGTAGGCTTCCTCGGCACCAGGCCAGGGCGGCATTGAAACGGCGACGGCGGTCAGCGTTTCATCGCCGAACGCACGAAACTGGAAGTGTGTGCCCACGGGAATACGAATCGATACACCAGCGCGAACCTCGGTGACTTCCGCCGTTGTATCGTTCTTCCGCCACATCTCTCCTCGTCCGGAAAGAAAAAACCAGAGTTCTTCTACGGTATGGTGAGCAACGGCTTTCGACGTATGACCGGGCGCCAGTTCAAAGTGCGCCATATTGCCATTCCGACCGTCGACCAGCAGACGCACGTTGGAACCGTCGGGTGCTTCATAATCAGGTTCCGGGTTTAGTAACTTCGTCCACGGCTTTTGCGCTTCGTTTTCGATGACTTCTCTCTCCTCGTCGAAAGGCGACGTTGCGTATGCAGGATTATGCGTGCAAAAGGCCAGGTAGAACACTAACAAGACTGCTGCAAATACCTGAGAACATTGAATTCGCTGATTTCGCGTATGCGGTCTCCGGTCAGCCCTGAAGTTTCTCATCTTCCGCCTCCAGCAATTCAATGAACTTTCTGGTGTTCTTGGTCTTACTCACAATGCTCCAGGCGACGGCCAGAGCGACGACTCCGGAGACAGCGACTACGACCACTGCTTCGCGCCATCCATGGGATTCATTAGCCCAGAGCGAGACAGACGATCCAGCCACTATTACAAACAGCATGATCGGCCCAAGATAGAAGCCAACAATATTCGTCAAAACGCCCTCGCCTTGGAGCATATTCATCATGTTGTGTCTGAAGCGTGGCATCCAATGACAGGACTTCTCGAGCTTCAGGCCTTCGATGAAGCAGGCATCCAACAGGCGGTGATAGACAAGAATGTCGACGATCCAGAGAAGCCAGATCCCGATTGCGCCAGCAGCTGCTATTGCGGCGACGATGAGTTCGGTCGGTGCTACGTCGATGCTTATCTTTGTCGATACCACGAAACCCATCGCCGAAAACGCCGCTAGCAGCCATGCTGATGCCAGGGTCCGGTACTTGGCCTGGAGATTGTTGAAATGGCTCTCCTGTTCACCTATGAAGCTAAAAAGCTTCCACACTCGGTCGTAGACTTGTTCGTCAACTTTCTCAAGAGCGTTGATATTCCACCGCCCCGTCTTCAAATTCGCCATCATTACTCCCGAAGCCCGAATTACCTGCCAAGTCCCTCACGGCACGATCGTGTTGTGTACTGATTAGCTTAGACCACAAAGCATTGATCCGAATGCGTGATGCCGTATGAGCGTCCTCCGATACGTAGGAGTCCGAATAGACAGCGCGCAATACATGTGGGACTGTTTTACCAGCTCGCAGGTCAGCGAGTCCTGCGACGTTGATCGTCACGGTTGAGGCCTTACGCGAAGTATGGCGTCCATCTCAGCCGACAGGAGGAATGTCCATGCCTGCATCCAAACAGGAATCAAGAAAGCTAAAGGCCGCCAGGAAGAAGGCGAATAAGGAGCTAGTCTACAAGGCTCTCACCGATACGAGGTTCCGCCGGCTGCTCGAATCGGATCCGCGCAAGGCGCTCGGCAAACCGAGAATCACGGCCATTCAGAGAAAGGAGGTTGAGCTCGTCCTTGCAACGGTCAAAGGTATTCAATCGCAGATGAACAACATGGCTGACAAGCTGCTCTGTGCTTGCTCGGTCATCGTTTAGCAGACACTCATTAAGAGCGCCTTGAATGTCGACGATGGGGGATTTGTACTCGCCTCCGGAGAGCGGAGATTTCGCTGTGAGATTCGAATCCTCAAACGGGGCCGATTTTGCTGAGGTCCTCGTCGCCACCACGTGGGAGTGCAATCTCCGTTGCACGTATTGCTTCGTCGATGAGCGTGAGCTAAATACCGCCGGCAATCGAATGACCCCCGCACTCGCGGCAAGGGTTGTCGATGCGCTCGATCAGGCGTTCGACGATGTCGAGACCGTTTGCATTCATCTGTACGGCGGTGAACCTCTGACGAACCTTCCTGCGATCCGATCGATGGTTCGGCGCGCGGCGGACAAGCCAACAGGGCGGTTTATCTTTGCTGTAACGACCAACGGCACTCGCACCGCACCCGAGGTCTTTGAGGTCCTCGATGCGGGGCGGTTCTTCGTGATTCTCAGTGTCGATGGTCCGGCCGCTGTACACGATGAGTGCCGACGGAGTCGCGGCGGCAGGCCCACTCACGCGACGGTCATGGAGTTTCTCGAAGGACTTCGTACGCAAACTCGCTGCGCGATCCAGGGTTCGGCGGTCGTGCGCTCGGGCTGGAGCCTGCCGGAAGCGGAACAATACTTACGATCGCTCGGCGTCGATTCAATCAAGGCACAGGCGGTGCGCGTGCCGGCTGGCGCACGCATCGGGCTTAGTGCGGAAGAGCATCGGCAGTACTTAAGCCATCTCGAAGATGTAGGTCGTAGCGTAATAGACGATCTGGATGCCGGGAGGCGCCCCCTCGACGATCGTTTCTCCAGCCGGGTGTTTCAACTCATGACCGGAACGTTGCGCACGCACTACTGCGGGGCCGGGACAAGGAACTTCGGCATCACGCCGAGCGGCGAGGTTCTCGGCTGCATCCTGCTGGGCCCGGAGCACGATCGGCTCGGTCACATCTGCGACGACCCCATAAGCTGGCGACGCGCAGGCAAAGCATGGGTCGATCGGCACGAGCCGGGTGCCACGTGCAGGGAATGTGCCGCCCTACCCTTATGCGGAGGTGGCTGCCCGGCGATTAGTCCGGTCTGCGGGGAACGTGAGTGCGAGATAGTCAAGAAGAGTTGTGAGGTTGCACATGAGATCCACGAGCACTTCAAAGATCGACCGGAGGCCCTCCTCGGGCTTGCCGGGATCTTCTGAGTCCGGTCAGACTCCTGTTCATCCCGGGCTTGCTGCTCTGGGGCTTGCCCCCGAGTGCAAGCCTCCGACGGGGTTCGATCCGCAAGATGTTGCGCCCCGCCAGACCGGCGACGAGCCGTTACCTTTGCTTTCGATTGCAGTTGACGTCTCCGGGCGTTGCAACATGGCCTGTCGCTACTGCGCCGAAACAGCGTCACAGCCAGAGCGGCGCGCAATGTCGGCGGAGGTCATGGAGGCGGCCATACGTTTACTTGTGAAGAATCCCGCAGCAGGCGTGCGGCCGTCAATTCGCATCGGCAGCGGCGAACCACTGCTGGCGCTGTCGCTGCTTCGCCGCTTGGAGGCGACGCTCGAAGATTCGTCAGTGCCCATCGATGTGTCCATAACGACCAACGGCACGCTGCTTGATGACGAGGTCGCAGACTGGCTGGCCGCTACTGGTTGGCGCGTCAAGATCAGCCTCGATGGACCCCAGGAGGTCCACGACTTATGGCGCCAGCGGCGAACTGGCCGACCGAGCTATCGACACGTAGCGCGAGCGGTCGATCGCATGATGGAACGCTGCCCCGAACGCCTGAGCGTCGCCGCCGTGCTGTGCCGCGGCACAGACCCTAATGTGGTCTTCGAATCGATAGCGGAATTGGGCGTGCGACGAATCGAGCTGATACCCGTCGCGTTCCGGCCCGCTCCTGATGAAGAGGACATACGGCCAATGCTTGACGACGTTGCCCGGTACCAGACGTTCGTCGACAAATACGCGGATGCGGTTGCCGCCGATGGTCCGGACGAACACCCGACACTGGTGCGCTTTGAGGAGACCGTTCTGTTTCTCATGGGCTACGGTAATCCTGTAGTGCCCTGCGGAGCCGGTCGCAGCTTCGCCGGCGTTGGCCCTGACGGCGCCCTCTACCCCTGTTTTCGGTTCGCCGGGCTTCCGGAATATCGCATCGGGGACATCGAATCGGGGTTGGATTCGACGGCCAAAGCTGCTTTCGTCGCGGACGCCGGGCGTATCAGCAAACTTCGTCCGCACTGCGAAATCTGCTGGGCCGCCCCGCTCTGTGGCGGTCCGTGCTTTTCTGTTGCTGAGTTCTTCGGCCCGGGAGATGGAGCGCCCGACGAACTCCATTGCGCCTACAAGCTGGCTGATGCTCGAGCAGCCTTCCGTCTGGTGAGCGATCTGCGAGACAACAACCCGGAAAGGCTCGTTAGTTTTCTGCCGATCGAGCTCGATCTGGCATGAGTGCTCCCCGGCTCGTGCTCGTCAAGCCGCCGGACGCGTCGGAGTTCAATTTCGGAACATTTAGCCTCGGCGTTCTTGCGGCATTCGTTCGCGAGGTCGCGCATATCGAGATCATCGACGCCACCGATCTGGACGCTGTAGAGGCATCGGAGCGAGTGTGGTCTCTTGAACCGGATGTGGTCGGGCTCACAGTAATGGGATTCAGCTCAGTCCATTCCGGTCTTCGGTTCCTGCGAACGCTTAACGGCAAGCGGCCAGCCAAGTCGCATGCCCCCATTCTGGTTGGCGGACATGGCGCGACCTCGACGCCGATGCCATTCCTGATAGCGGGCGCAACGGCCGTGGTCCTCGGCGAGGGCGAGCGCACACTCAAATCAGTGCTCGAGGAGGGTGTTCAACCCTGGGCGCCGGGGCTAGCGAGCCTTGTCGACGGCACAATGGTCATCGGACCGGCGCAGCGCCTGATCCGGCCTCTCGACGACTTACCCTGGCCTGCTCGTGACCTCATGCCAGCTCCGCCCGACGGCGTCCATCTCGTGGAGACCAGCCGCGGGTGCCCGCACCGGTGTAACTTCTGCGAAACCGCCCGATTCCATCACGGAAAGTGGCGAGCGCACTCTCCGGCCCGAGTGGTGGCCGAGGTCACAAGTCTGGTTGACGACCACGATGCCTGGATGATCTTGTTTGCGGACGACAATTTCGCGTCCAAACCAGGCCGTGTTCTGGAGATCTGTGAGCGCCTGCGTGGCGGCTCTCTGCCTGCCACATTTCTCGCCGCCGTACGCGCGGACGACCTCCTTCGTGACCCGGCGCTGATTCCGGCGATGTCTGCCGCGCGCATTCTGCGGGTCAATGTCGGCGTCGAGACCCTCGAGCCTGACGCAGCGGCGGCTGCAGGCAAACCCATCTCATTAGAGGTCTATCGTGAGGCGTTTGCTGCGTTGCGTGCTCACGGCATTTTTAGTGTCGCTTCCTTTATCGTCGGATTGCCGAACGAACAGTCAGACTCACGCTCGCTCGTGGATCTGGCGGTGGAGGCTGGACCCGATGCGGCCATTTTCGTGCCATTCATCCCCATGCCCGACACCCCACTGGCACGAGGGCGCCCGGAACTCGAAGTGAAGGCGACAGATCGCAAGACCGCCATAGCAGCGACGTCAGCCTTCTTTCGGCATCCGACGGTTCGTGATCGCCTGGCACATGCTGCGTCGGCAGGCGGGATACGCGGGACGATGGCCAGAGCAACGGCGGCGCACAACCGGCAGAGGGAGCTTGCATCGGTAGAACCCGGACGGGCAATAGCGGAACGATAATGAGGGTAAGAAGGCCGGCTACTGCCTGCGCTTAGCCATTGCCCTGCGTCATATAATCGGCCTCACGTCCTAGACAGACCGATTGCGTCGAGAATCCGGACCATAACGAATCAAATAGCGCGTAGGATCGGAGACTTTGCGGTGCGTCTCGTGCTCGCGTTCCTTACCGTGCTCAGCCTACTCGAGTTCATCCCGAAGTTTGAGCAAATAGTACAAGTCCGAACGCGGCTCGTTAGCTGAAATCCCACTGACAAACCAGTCACCAAGTGCCTCCACCGTCTTCGGAAGCGCCTCTCTCAGATTAAGGGTGGCATATAGAGCCACCAGTTCAGGCACTTTCTTGGCCATTTCCCAGGATCGCCCCATCCAACCCTTCCGCGGACGGTCCAATTCGTTCTTCACCTCCTCGAGTGTCGGGTAGATTTCCGTTTGTGCGATAAATTCAGCTGCTCGCTGTATTTCAACGGCGTCGGTCGTGTCATCGATTCCTGAGTTCAGCGTATTTGCCATGCGCAGGAGAGCCAGTCGAAAAGGTCGCAGGTATTCGGCCAGATTGTGTCTCGCCTCCAGTATCTCGTGTGGTTGAAGCGTTGGGATCTTAGGAAGCACGAGCTTCACGCATTCCATAGCCATTACGGCCGACAGCAGCTTCACATTATGGCGGGCGTTTCCCTCGCCTAGACTGGGAACGGGAAGACTGGAGTCTGCATTTAGAAGCGGAATCTCGTGTCTGGCTGAGTAAAGCAGCGCATTCGATTGATAATAGAAGTCTCCTGGGTAGTCGATTGCCTCATCGTTACCCAGACTCTTCGAGTGCCCGGTATTGAACATCGGAGTGAAACCTTCTTCCGGAGGACCGAAGATCTGCTCATATAGCGCGTTTACAAGACCCGTCGCGTCCTTGAGTTGCTCGCCGCCGAATACCTGATCGCGGCTGCCAGTAAAGAGACAGAATTGCTGTAACTCTGGTACGAGCGCATACTTCATCAGGTGCGTCAGTAACCAACGTTCATAGCGCTTTGACTGGTGCGGAGGTGGCAGCTCTTCGAGGCGCTTGATTTCGGCCGCCACCCACTCCGGGTCAAAGTTCTCAACCGGTATATGAACATTGGGGAAGTGAACCCGATCGAATACCAATCCAAGGAACGTCAGTGTCCCAAGGTCATAGGGAATCGGGCTTGTGTAGTAGACCGCTTCCAACTGTTCTATCGAATCGTTCATCCGAATCGTCAATTCCGTTTTTGCGTGCGTGTGGAGTCAACTGCAACGCTCATCAAGCGAATCACTCGCTATCACGGCCGGTGGCCAGCCCGGCAAATTCGGTCCCAAGGTCATGGTTGTTGGCCAATCCCGCATCTGTTTCGCAGAATATCTGTTAACGACGCAGCGCCTTGTTATTCAACCTTGCCTACAATGAACTATGACTGTCCACGAAGTTTTGCGGACGGACCAACTTCGTCGTCCAGTTCTGCCAGCATAAGGTACAAAGGAGAACGCCAGTGAGTATTACGTCTTTCTTCAGGCAGTTACTTGGCGTGCCAAGCGACGCTGAGACAACCTATGCCAAGCCAGAGCGTCTGACCGATGTTATGGCCTTGATCCAGGTACTCGCACTTGACGAGTATACGCATAGAACTGAGAAGAATCTGCGCGAAGAATTGCAGCAAGATATACCGAACTCAGCTGCAACCTGGACCGAGGTTGCAGAGCAACACCCGGAGTTTTTTCGCGTAAATCCAAAATCGGGACATCCGGTATCTCTTGTCTCCCGGCATGTCATGAAAAAGGACCCTGGTTCAAATCGGAGACCGACGCTCGATGGACAGTTTGTCGAGAGTCTGCTGTCTGCAGCGATTGATATCCACGACCGTCAAGTCAGGCGAAGCGAAAAGTGGACTGTCCTGATACCAATTTGGGTAGCGCTAATCGCCGGCGTTATTGCACTCGTCAAATAGCTCTCGATTCGCCGGCTCTTTTCACGCTGTCCCTAATCACATTTCGTATATGTCATAGGTGTTGTGCACGCGCTCGAATACAGTTTCATCGATCAGCATGAGCTCGATGAGTCTCTTCTTCTTGCCAACCAATGGCAGCCTCAATTCGTTCTGCTTAGCAAAGATAGAAATAAGAGGGCCCTCCCCCCAGATAATCTTGGCCTTGCCTGCCTCTTGAGCACGACGAAAACCTTCCCAGTCATATATTCCCTGCATAACGTCTCCGCCTGTCCCTCCGGGCTCTGTCGATAAAGAAACCACAGTACAACAGGCTACCAGCTATTCCCTTGTGGGCACGCAATCGGCGGGCCGGCCCTCCGAGGCCGCTGACTATGGGGGCATCTGCAGATGTCCAAATTCCGAACCCGCGTACCCGATATGCTGTCTCCGCCCTGTTTTAGTCGTTTCTACTCGCTCTGGCGAGACTTTCTCCGGTCGGGAAGTCAGCCTGGAGTGAGTGTCACTGTAGTCTGGACTATCTGCGTTTCTATAGTCGCCCCGATTCTGATCAGAGGACACTCAACGTCCCTCATTTTGCATTTCGTCATGGCGGTCATGATTGTCTTGATGAACGCTCGGACAGCCTCGTTGGGCCGAACCATATCTAAGCGCTTCATTTGTTACGTAGATCCCAGAATTGACAAAAAATGCGAAACGTCGAAGATGATATTGCGGTGTTGGCTTTCGTGAAGTCCTTCTATCCGTTGACCATGTTGAGCACATGATTGACGTCCATACGCGAAGTCATCGCCGTTGGGCAGGCAGTATCAGCCAACATGATTTGGCGTAAAGCCATGAAACGGTGTCTGCTTGGAACGGCGCTCACACTAGCAGGAGTGTCAATTCTTAACACGGGTTTGCAGTCTGCTTGCGCACAGCATGCCTACGGCGAGTAGTAGGCTCGTAGGAGGATTATGATGACATATTTTAGCTTTGGCCAATCAACGGCTGACAAGGTCGAGCAGGTTTCTCGAACGAAGATACGCCCGGTAAACAAATATGTATTCGGCGGCGGGTGCATGGGCGCAGTCTACAAGACACTGTCCGTACTCCTGGGAGATCGTTATGCGGTGAAAGGAGCGTTCGGACGTGAGTTTCGTGCAGCGGTAAGGAAGGGAACGTATTCACGCAACAACGTTGCGAATCTCTTCTCAGCGCTTACTGCTGATGGAATGGCGCATCCTATGGGCAAGTACGGCCCTAATCGAAGGGGTTCCCAGCTGCTAACCACCGTTTCCGACGTTGCCGATCTGGAGCGTGACATCCGAGATTCCGTGAGGGAACCAGGGTGGCACTATTTCGGAGTATCCGAGAATTCTGCCACGCACTCCGGGATTCTGGCTGTTGATGCGACGTCCAAACAGCCACGGATTTATTGGCTGGACCAGCATAGTCGGGGGTATCGCGTCGAAGTGACGGGCAATCTTGACGACACCCTGTCCGGCATCTCGGAAGTCTGGCATATCATGCCGAATCCATTGTTCAACTCTGACACTGGCGCGGGCATCTCGTTGCAGACACAGGGTACAGGGTTCCTGAGTAGAATCGCCGCGAAACTGGGATTCAACACCGGTGAGTCCAACGAGGATCGACCGATGGCCGATGCCGATGGGGACGGAGTTCCGGACAAACTGCAGGCAGGCTCATTGCTCAGCAGACTCGGAAAGCACGGCACTTTCGGCGACACTGACGGGGATGGGGTTCCCGACTATCGGAAGATCTACTCGTCGATCGGGCGAATCAACAGAGTGCCCGGCGATATCGATGGCGACGGCATCCCGGATTTTCCCATTCGGTCGTCTGGCAATCTGCCTGGTCGGAACGTGCCAAGAGACTTCGATGGCGACGGCGTCCCGGACGTTCCCCCTTTCGGTGGCGCCGACGGGAATCCGAACACTCCGGGATGACCTGGCTGGTTTCGAGTTGATTGCCGGCGACAATCGGAATCGCTGGAGCGATAGCCGGCGCCATGTGCGCCGGCACGCACTGTGAGACAGGGTGCCGGACTACTGGGACGTCCAGGGCAAACAAATGGCCGACCCGATCGCCAAGGGCTTTGGACCGCCCTAATCCAGTCGTGTACGCCCTTTCTCCGTAGATACAGCGCGGACGACAGGCCATGGTGGGCGTGCATATAGTCGCCCCTGTACTGCGAATAGCCAGTCTCCTGGCCCATGTAGCTACACAGGCGTTTGCCTACCTGGCGCTATTGGGGCGAATCTTTAGCCGCGCGGCTCTGCGCCGCCCTATTCATAGGAGGGCAGCTTACTGCTGTTTCTCAAATAGACCAACGGCGTAGGTATAGACACCTCAAATGCTTCGCCGATACTAACGGGGTCACCGTCCGCGCTGCCCTCGCCCAGCACCTCCAGCAGCACCGCAATGTCCTCGTCGTCCTGCAGAACGCCTTCGAGACTGCCATAGCGGAGCAATAACCTCATACTGGCAGTATGTTCGCGGCGAACCGGCACGATGACGATCGCTCCCTGCGCACGAAGGAATTCATTTCTGCGAGGATCGTTCTCCACAAGAAGGCGCAGCCTGCGCAGCTCGCTTTCATTTCGTCCAATCCGATCTGAAATCAATCGATAGTTGATGGTGTCCCACTCAATCGCCAGGTCCAGGAACCGGTGTATATCGGTATATGTCTCTTGAGACAGTTGGAAACCGGCGGATTTAAGAATCGCATCTATGACCAAAGCCTTGATTTCTTTGCGCTCTTCAATCCTGTTTATAGCCGGGCTGGCCTCTCCGGGCAGCGCTGCTTCTATGTGCAATCAAGTTAGCTTGTGGAATCGGCAGGTTTAGCCGAAGTGAGATCCGCGAGAGCCGCCGCTCGATACGGCTCAAAGACAACGAGTGACAACATCCTGATCGCTTCTCAGGCCGATCAGGCTCGCATCATTTTGGTAACGCGTACTCTGTGATCGCTAAGTGAGTCACTCCACGCAGCAATCCTGCGGCACCTCGACAAGGCGTGATGTTCTCAGAATTCGAACCTCGCCAAGATCGCCGCCAAGCGGATCGAGGAACGTACCATTCGGCTCAGGAAGCAACTCGATGGCGATGGTGCTCAACGGCATGTCCTTAGGCAGACCGAGCGATCCCAGCGCCGCCTCGATTTCAGCAATGCTCCAGCTGCCGATACCTTTTCGTACGCTATGACCGGGATCATCATCCCGACTCGGCCGCGCTTTGCGACGAAGCAGTTGAATATTGCGGCGGCTTGCACCGTCAATCTGCATGACTCTGGCGTAAAGGACGAACCATAGTTCGGTATTCGGTCGGCGAAGCGGTATTCTGAGACCGCGCCGCACGGGTTGCGCATAGTCAGCGCTAAGTTGGAAGGAGCTTGTCCTTCTGCGTACGGCAAGTTGAAGCGGAGGAGCCGGGAACTGTACGCCTTCCATCGTAAGAGGCGGTCCGAAGCGCCCCTGCGCCGTTGACCAAAACGGTTGATCCTCGGTGCTCTTCGGATGGCCAATGCGAAACTCCATAGTGAAAAAGCCGAAGAGCTCCGGTGATCCCGGCCCCAGACTGGGTGGAATGGGCAGGGCATAATGAATCGGCGAGTCCGGTGAGGGAATGAGACGCTGCATGGCCGATAGGCCCGCGAAATCCTCGGCTTGTCCAGGTCGAATCACCCGAACAACTTCGGGGTCGAGGTCGAATTCAGCGAACCGTGGATGATCGGCGTCCGGCTCATAGGCAGGCAGCAGCATAGGATCCGGGGACAAAGCCAGTACGCGACCATAGAGAACGTCACGCGGGTCTTGCCGAGGGTCCTCTTCAAATTCGAGCCACAGTCGACGCGTTCGGTCCCCAGTCTCGGCATAATCCGGTCCGCGCGAATAGGCCCCGAGCGCATGGCCGGCCGATATGAGACGTGGAGCAACTCGCGGCGCAGTCGCGACCGGCAGCCGCGATTCAATCGTCTCCGGCGGAGTCGCTCCTCCGGATTCGGGAAACGCTCGTATCGAGTAGCCAAGTCCCACCTCATGTGGATGTCCGTCCTCGTCAAGCGGCGGGGTAAAGGCGTCGATGACGATAATCTCAAAGCTCTCCCGGTCCGGCTCGCCGTCCGATGCATGAATGTTCACGCTGTGCGGAACAGAAACGCTTGCCAGCTGTTCGGTTGTGGCTCCGCTCTTGCCTATCAGGGTCAGTGAACGCGTTATCTGGATGCCAGGCGTGGCGAGTCCAATCCAAGACCAATCTCGTGCAACGGGAATTCGCAGCGCAGTGATCCACGTTCGCGCCAGCTCTCCCGGGGTCGTCAACGTCAGGCTGGAAGCGTCAGGCGCCATTGCATGCGTCAGGCCGTTGCACGAGAAAACGACTCGCCGACCGGGCTGCGCATACAACGCGCCGCTGTCGGTCATCAATTCGAGTGCGCTGGCAAGCCGGCTGATCAGAAGCGGAGACGGTCTGAATTGACTCGGCGCGACGCGCGTTGGTGCGTTCGGCACGGGGTCTGGTTGCAGGAAGACGGACGTCAGCGCGGTCGCCGGGTCCAGCGGTGAGAAAACCGAGGCGCTTTCTGCTTCAGCAACGCGCAGCGTGCCTTCCCAAAGCGCAGCAGGATCACCGACGGTGGATGCCGCATCGGCAAAATAGGCAAGGTCAAGCTGCCCGACCGCACGAACCTCAACACGAACGTTTCGTGCGGTTGGAAGCAGGATCGGTCCGGTGTCGGCAACCGGCATGGGAGCATCTGGCCAGGATCGGTCGCTTAGTCGTGGCGCCGTAACCCATTCAAGATCGAGAACGAGCGGGGCCTCGGCAGTAAGGTCGGTAAGAGCCGGAAACGCGCGGTACGTGCGGGAAAGGCGTCGAAAACCCTCACGACCACCACTTCGGTCAAATCCAGGCATCTCGACAAAGACATCAACCCGCAGGAGTGCGGCGTCCGGATCAGGGATTGCGACCGGCTGTCGTGCCAACGGTGCGGCCAGATCGTTGGCGGCGACGACGGCGTTTAGCGCGCTTAGCGCACCACTGTGACCTGTGAACAAAGCCGCCGGGTAGCCAAGGCGTGGCCGTCGCACTTCGACCCTGGTGGGTCGCGCGGACGTTGGCGTTAGCGAACCCAGTTCCACAGTGCGCGGCCGAAGTTTGCGCCGCATATCGAGCTGCACGATCGGAGCTGCCCCGGCGTTCACGGGCTCATCGGCTGAGTCCGGGCCGCCGCCCGCGACGTCGCCAAGGCGGACGCGAAACTCGTAACTGTTGCCGTAGCGAAGCGCGACCGCATCCGCACCAACCGCGGAGTACGGTGGGGCCGTTGTTCGAGGTGGCTCACCGGCAAGCCGTAATCGTTCGTCGGTCTCGGCGACGAGCGACCCCCCTTCCCATCGCGTGTAGTAGGCGGGCAGCCAGAATTGCTCGTTGACCTCGGTTGGGTGGACTTCGATGTTAAGTTCCGCGTCGAGCACACCCAGGGACACTCCGGCGAACGTAGTACCCGGTCCCGCAATGCGGCATAAGGAGTTCCACGCGGTATCGCCCTGCAGCCGCACATCGATGCGATACCCCGCGACGCCGCTTGGTGCCTCGGCCGGCAAGGACCCATCCGGATTATTGCCGACCCCGCGATTCATCCCGATCAGGACGTCTTCATCGTCCCAGCCCAGTTGAATGCCGGGATCTGTCAGAAGCGGCAAACCGCTGCCGTCATCGGCCGCCAGTTCCGACGTACTCGGCTGACGCGCATGCACGATCTTCGCGAATCCATCGTCAAACGTGATCGCCTCGTCGAAGACTTCATCGAGCGGACCAAGCGCCGCCTGGGCAGCTGCGTCAGCTGCCACGGGAAACGAGACGGCCGTAAATACGGGTCTGCCCTGGGTAGTCTCCAGCACCGGAACGCGCGTGCCGTAGAGCCTCAGGTAGCCCGGATCTGCGGCGGCCTGAGCCGAAAACGCGCTTCCCGACGCGGGGCTGAAGAACACCCACCCGCCAGGAAACGGCCCGCCAAGATCGATCGATACGGTATGCAGGAGACCCGCCGCACGTGCCATCGCCGGATGCCGCGTCAGCATTGCGAAGACCTCGCCCCAGCTCACCTCCGTTGTCGGGGGCGCTTCGGTGATCGGGGTCTCCGGTGGGCAACGCAGTGCGCATAAATAGCTATCGTCGATAACGGCCAGCGGCGTCTTTGGCGCGACGAAAGAAAAACTCTTTCGATAGGTCACCGGCAGGTATTTCGCCAATCGAAATGCCGACTTGCGCTCAAATGCCTGCTGAGGCTCGGTGATACTGAATTGCGTTGCCAGATCCGTGAAAATGGCCGCCTGCCCGGCGGGCGCCGTCAAAGGGAGAGTAGTCGCTGAAGCCGGAACATCCGCCAGCACAGGAACCGTCGATAGGTCTGTCGATACATGCGGTGCCAGGGTGATTGCGGTGCCTATAAAGGTCGGCGCTGGTGGTGCCGGCGCGGCGGCTGCCAACGGATCCCGTGGGTCGCCGATGGGAATCGTCATCACGTTCAGCGTAAGCGTCGTTGAGCCGGGATCCCAATCACTCAGAAATGGCAGGATAGTTAGTCGTGGCGGTTCCATGATGCTGTCCCCGGCCTCAGATTTCGCCCTTCACCGATACGGCGAGGGAAAACTTGATGGAAAAGAACATCGCGATCTTGACGTTGATCCCGACCTCGGCCTGACCGATAAGGTATTTTTTGGGTGGCTCGAGCAGCAATATGCCAAGCGCTTCCATGTAGGCCTTCACTTCCACGATCAATATGTAGGCCTTGAATTCCCACCGTATACCCAGTCCGAAACCGATCGCATCGCCCTGGATGGTGTAGAGGAAGATGCCGATCAGGTAGCCTTTGGCCTTGAACACTCCAAGGTCACCGCCATACCCGGCGCCCACTTCTGCTCGGGTGTCGCTTACCACCTTTGTCTTGCTACTGATGCGGCCGCCCCCGGGCACCTCCGCCCCGAACCCGATTTGAAAGCCGAGGTCCCAGCTGACGCCCAAGACTAACGTCCAGCCGCCACCGACAGGGATTTCGCCGCGCATCTGGAAACCAACCGCGGAGGCATGAAAGCCTTGTTCAATCTCGAGTTTTAGGTCTTCAGCTCCCGGCGGGAGCTTGTCCTCCGGTACGGCAATCTCCTCCCACCCGAACTCTTGTCGAATGGTGCCGTACAGGGCGAGAAAGCCACCGGCCAACTTATCAGAGCCGTGCTTCTGCAGAATCTTGAACTTGACCTTGTGCTTGAGATTCGTCGCGCGTAACTCGTAGGGAGGTATGTCGGTCTGTGGCCCAAGACCCGGTATCGCTTCAAAGACTTCACCGAAGAAACCACCAAGCAGCGACTTAATGTTGTCGAGGCGATCCGGAACAGCGCTGCCGCCTACGAGGTCGAAGCGAAGACCACTGATGTTGTCGATGCCAAGAATCGAGTTCTGGACTTCGAGCCCGGGCATCATGACGGACCAGTCATTCGTACCGATATTCAGTGCGAGCGTTGTGCTCCCGTACTCGAGCGTTCCGCTGCCCATATCGCTGTCCGACAACGACACGGGGCCCCGCGTAACCGGCATCGAGATGGCGGCGTCCAGCCTGGGGACGCCGGAATCGACGACCAGCGCGGTTGCGGACGGCAAAGTGATCGCAATATCTTCGGGTGGGAACAATGTCGAACCTACCGTGCGCACCAGTACGTCGGCGAATAAGCTGGGCAGCCCGGCCGAAATGACGGAAGAGCCTGCTTCCAAGAAAGGTCTTCGGTATGCAAAGCTATGCGTGGGCGTGACCTGTAAAAACGCGTAGTCGCGCTCCGGTGCGGCCGGACGGAACAGATCGGCGGGATCGGCGAATCGAATTTCGTCCGCCGGCGCCGGCACGTCGATGCGGCCATCCTGCGGTGGCCCAGCCACCCCTTGCCGGATTAGCGGCGTTCCCTCGTCAACGATTGTGGCTTCCGGCGGTTCATCGCCGGCTGCCGGGCCTGGAAAGGCAGCAACCGACCAGCTGCCGGCGGAGCTGAACTCGGGTAGACCGACAACAGCACCCGCAAGGGCCGGCCCGCCCGGATCCCGCGCAGACGCCATCTCGGCCCGGATGATGCGACAAGTCAGGCCGGAGGCGTCGAGTTCGAGCTCGGTGTCGAGTGGACCACCTGCAGGTCCCATGGTCTCCAGCAGCGCCTCGAGATCGTCCGGCGTAATCGGAGCGCCCACTGGCTCAAGGTGAAGATAGCCAAGAATTCCAACCGACTGCGTTCGCGTATAGGTGGCGTCCGTCCCCAGCTCAATTTCCGCATCGAACATCATCGGTTGAACGGCGCCGCCGTTCGGCAACTCTATCCGGCCGCGGTCCGCCGGGCGGATTCTCCTGATATCGAACAGGCCGCGTATGAGTCCCGGATGAATTGTGTAAGGCGACGGCACAGGGGCAGACGCGCCCTCGGGCACGTAACGAAAGTCGAGGAGACCAGAGGATGTCGCCTGCCAGCCGCTGTCGCGGCGCACGACGCCAGCGCCGCTGCCCCGCTCGATCGTGACTGAACGCGTAACGCGTATCCCCCACGGATAAATGACGGACACGAACTTGACGATCTCGAGCGCAGTGCGCCCGACCATAACCTGGAATTCCACTTTCGACGCTTCTGCGAAGGCAGCGAATGGGTTACGCCAGTCGCTAAACGTTAACGCCCCGTAGCCGCTGATGTCGAGCCGCGTGAGCGGAACCTTCGGGCGCGAGATCAGGAACTCCTGGTTGAACAGCGCTTCAACGGACGCGTCCGGACCCAACGTTGATCCGAGGACCGAGATGAAACGCGGTGCACCGGTGGCGAGATCGACGCCATTCGGCTGTTGGAACGTCCATCCCTGAAGACCGGGATCGGCGGCTGGCGGGGCAACGTTTCGCTCTCCGGCCTCAATCGCGATCTGCAATCCTCCGACAAGCGGAGCCGGTTCCGTAAACGTTGGCTCTACCCGGCGCACTATGTCTGCCTTTTGGTCCACGCTGTCGTTGGGACGAAGCTGCATCAGCGCCTTGATGCCGAAGGGTAGCGTCGTCACCATTTGCATGGGAGCCCCGTCACCGAACTCGTGCACCATGTGGTCGACGGTCAAATCAGGAATAATCGGCGCAAGGGTTGCTGATGCCGATGCGATTTGGGTCGCACCCCCGTCATCTGCCGATGCCAGCGGTGTCGGGAAATAACCGAGGGTGATCAGGTCCTGATCCTCGTCGAGCGTACGCACCGGTTCCCATTGGATTTGCGGCAGCGCGAAAACGCGCAGGTCGGACAGGTCGGTTTGCGCTCGCAGGCCGGACAATCGAAATGGGGCCGCCCGGCCTCCACGAGGATCGATGGTAAGGGCAACTCCGATCTGGTCTCGCCGCGTGGAAACGTCAAGTAGCCGTGCTCGTGGAACGTCAAACTCTTTTCGACGCCGAGCCCAGATATCCTGACCTTTCCGACTGACCGCGGCACCCTGAAAATCCTTGAGGATCGACTGCTGACGTCGGAATTCGGCCTCCGCTTTCTTGGAACGCAATGCACGGCCGGACCTGGTTTGACCGTCCTTGCGCAGGTTCCCCGGTTCGATGCCGGTCCCCCGCGCGCCAGGCTGCGACGCTGGCAGTGGCGTAAGGCCTTCGTTGTCCAGCCCGCCAGACATTGCAACGGAAACAATCTCGTCGCTCCAGATCACTTCCGCGAAGACTTCAGACGAGCGTTGTTCCAGGGGCACGGAGTCGACATTGGCCACGTAAGGATCCGGCAGTATGGGGAGCCAGGCGAACGCGTGCATCGACAGCCGCAACCGTCCCGCTTCCAGCCGTGTCGAGTCAACGAGCGACCCTCTAAGGCTGGCCAACGCGATATCGCGCGCTGAGAACAGCACGTTTTCAAGTGCAAGTTGTGCGGTTGGACCCGACGCAGCGGACACCGTTCGGACGCTTATCTGACGCGTCGTCTCTGCGCCGTCAGTGATGAGGGCGGAAACGCGGCTTTCCGGGAGCGTTATAGGTGTGCCAGAGGTGTCGAGGAGGCGTGAAAGTGTTGCCCCGAGGCTTGCGGAGAACGCCACGAAATCCCCGTTGACGTCATCACAGCCACACGCGGTGGGCCCGTCGTCGACAAGCGTGAGGTTGAGTGGCTGCGGTCCGCCTCCGACTTCCCACCCCGACAATCCAAAATCCGTCTCGGATGCACTGGCTTTGCCCTCTGTACGCCATCCGTCCGTCGCGATCTCGAGCCAGGGGTCGGGCACGGTCGTTCCGTCGCTAAGGCCCTCCCAGGTCAGCTCGGCGTCGCCCTGCAGCCAAAACGCCCATCCACCGAAGGGTTCGAGTGTCGTCAGTCCCGACCACGGCAATAGCGTGCGCATCGGCAGAACCCAACCAGCGCGATCGATGTTCGGCGTGCCGCCAAGGCGGGCGAAGCGATGCTGAAGCCCCTCTAGATCGAAGAATTCCTGCGATGGGTCGGCGCCCAGGACGATACGCCGATGGATCGCATCAAAGCTCACATCACCGTTCGAGGTGAGGTCGATTCGGTTGCCGTCAACGTCGACAGCGCCGCCTGAGAACTCCACGGACACGCCGCCGGCGCCGTCCCACGTCACTGTGACTTCTTGCGGTGCGAATAAGGATACGCCGCCGCAGACTTCAATGGCCTCCGACGGAAAACTCAGCTGTATCGTGATTTGCCCTTGAATCGGGCTTGCAAGGGTGGCTCCACTACCGGCCCGTTTAAAGACCGCTTTCATCTTTTCGGCCGAGAAGCCGACGTAGGTGTCATTCGCAATAGCTGGCGGCATGTCCTCAACGAACGTCGACGCGAGGAGCCAGAACGTGCCCTCCTCGAAGCCTATCGAGACTTCTGAGGGCGAGCTGGTGACACTGCCGGGGGGCGCGAACAGGACCGGCACGCTCGAACCATCCATGGCCACTTCGTCCCACGGTGCCGGCGTGGCAAGCGAAAGAGTTAACCCGCCGCCTGTGTCGGTGCGGAAAAGGCCCAGATTGCGCAGTGCTGCCGCCTGCGGAATCGGATCAGGAAAGCCCGGAAAGGGAATCGCAAGGCCCACACCCGGTCCGGTTTCAATCAGCGTTCCAGACAGGTCGACGGCCGACTCCCCCAACAGCCGGCGGATTTCTGCGTCGAGATTGGCAAGCGCTTCATCACTTGCGCCGCTTGCCTCCGCTTCCTGCCGAAGCCCGCTTGCGACGAGCGCGTGGGCTACGGCCAAGTCCGACTCGGAGGTACGATCACGCGGCTGAATGCCGGCGAGGCGTGAGACGAGACGTTCGATGATCGGTTCGGACATTGGAACCTCACCTGGCAGGCTTATAGGTGCCGCTTTTTTGGGATTAACATACCATAATCAGCATCAACAACAAGCAGCGCCCGGTTCGTTGCCTTGATCCACACGGTATCAATGGGTTACCACGCGATAGCCCAACGACGACGATGACTAGCTACTTGCCAGGTCATGTTTGCGACCCGCGATTGCCCATCAACTCAGTCCGGCCAGCGAACCGAGAATCCGGGAAACGCACCGCTATCACCGCTGGCACCAAATCAAACTCAGGGCGTTTGGTCTTCCGGGCTTCGTTCCTCTCAGTCCAAACCGGCTCGATTCTTGTAGGACGACAAATAAGACTATCGTAGTCGTGCCCTTGCTGATTTCGATGACGCGTACTTGGAGGCGAAATGATTGATTCGATCGTTAAACGCTTAGCAAAACTCGATCCCCAAAAGAATCGGAGTTACGTGGAGGCCCGCGTTAGAGCCGACGAGGACACAGGGGGCATCCTTTACGACATGGCCATCATCGATAGTAAGAGCTCAGCTTTGCTAACCCACATTAGTCTGACTCATGCCTGTATTGGCGATGCTAATCCAGCAAGCAGGCAGTGCGAGACTCTGGGTGACTGGTGAGTTTGTCGTCTATGCATTGCCGGCAACCACATTACTAAGGTGTTTGCGTATCGCGGGACCACCGTTCGACAGTCCCGATGATGGTGATGCCGAGCATTTGTACTGGCATTCCGAGGCACTAGTGCGGCGGACCATCTATCAAATGGTCCAATTCGCGGTCGTCTGGTTAACGCTGATTCTTGCGTTGACGGTGGCTCTATAGGAATTCTTCTGATGCGCGACGCATCGAACTGGAGCGGATTCGCTTAATCTTAGACACTAAGCCCACATCATCCGCTGGGGCGGCCGGGAATCCGTACCGATTTCGCTCGCCCTGCTCCAGGAGGTTCCCTGGTCAAACGGCGCAGACGTTGATGAAGGAACGAAGAGACATCGGATGAATTCACCTCGGCCGCTTGTCGACGATACTGGACAGGTTTCAAACGTCGACGTATGGAGTGTTAGGCAGACTTTCTATTTGTTGGAAGCTGGATACTTTCGACTCGATCTGCAAGCTCGTTCAACAAACTACTCGGAGACATTTCCAATGCGCTGGCGATTTTTGAAATAGTGGTCGCAGAGGGAAACTGATCTCCTCTTTCAAATCGAGAGAGCGTCTTGGTCGATAACTCTCCCTCCTCTATCCGATCAACTAACTCCAGCTGACTCATCCCTCGTTCTTTACGTAAATCCCTGAACGCAGATCCAAGTTGTTTCGCATCAGCCAAAAGGCCTTTTGAAAGAGGACGTACATACTCAGGGTCGTCAATCTGCTTTAGTTCAGGCCACCCCAGGTGCAAATCAAGATCCGGCCAATGAATAAATAAACCGCCTAGCTCATCAACTTCAAAAGTTGACCACTGGGCAACGCTGGTCCCGGGCCGAAATTCAAGCAACTTTGTCAAAGGCAATTCGAGTTGTTCGAAATTTGGACTGACCACATACAAAACATCAGAGGCTATACGAGCATCAAATATCAGCTCATTGGCATCTTCCTGAGCCATCAAGCGCACCAATCGCACAAGATCGCCCTCTGACCCGGAGATACTGGAATCAAGAAATGTTATGCGATTCGCGTTTTGCACACGGCATGAGGCCAGCAGACGTGCGACGAACTGTGGACTTGGATTGGGTCCGCATACTATCAATCTGTCAGCCGCGGAAAAGCTGTGTCTTGCTTGGGACGCTGTGTTGAGACACGAAGCACTCGTTGAACTCAATATAATTCGCCGTAGAATTTTGTCACTATTCGAACGCGGTCTAACGTCAATTCCAGTCGACTTGAGTCTTAGTCCACCAACTCTGCCGACAAGTTGCCGCGCTAGTTTGACCACTGAGCCGACGGTAGAACGCCCATTCTCATCCAATGATGTGAGCAAAATCTCTATCTCTTAGTCCTCAACAAATAAGTCCAGTAATTGATCTCGTTTTCGATTGATCTCATCGCAAATTCGCCTTTTCAGACCGGACTGCAATGCATTGTCACTTGGCACAACTTTCATAACCAACGCCTGCTTATTTGGCCAGAACCGAATGACTGCCATCCAATTGCCCTTGGCGCAGGATGCTTGTATTTCAGGAGGGTTTCGGCCATCGATGGAAATAAAAGAGACTCCGTCAACCTGCAGAAACCCAATCCTGCTCACAACATGCTCCGAATGCTATCAA
>JAAUXY010007910.1_pt1 | contig 36608 bp, 39 predicted proteins | sample 7278121 | NCBI WGS metagenome assembly JAAUXY01 (sample SAMN14350117, study PRJNA611818) | marine sediment metagenome | isolation source: surface marine sediment (1.8m) | place: French Polynesia: Moorea | collected 2018-08
GGCCCGCTGGGTCCTGAAGAACGTCTACAACCGGAGAATTGATTCGGTCGATCATCACTTCAAGCCAACACTCGTCGAGCGAACTTCAGCGGTAGCGCCGTTCGGCCGGTCCGCGGACGTTCGCGCACGCAGAGACAGCAACGGATAACGACAAGCCGACAGCCCGGCTGATTCATGAAGCAAACAAACACTAAGAAGTACACTGGTCTGGGCGTCGCTGTCGCGGCACTCGTCACTGGCTGCGGCAAACCGCCGGCGGAGCCTGTCGAGGCAACCGCATCGGACCAGCTCTTTGGCCTGGTCTGGGCGACCAACGTTGGTGGCGGTGCATCCGCCGGTGCGGACGGCACGCCGTACGCGGCCGAGGAGTCGGTCACCGGCGGTGAGACTGGAATGATCGATGCCGTCAAGGGCGCGCAGGACGAGGGCCTCTACCGTAGTTATCGCGAAGGCGACGTGCGGATTGCCCATCCGCTGCCGAACGGTGACTACGACGTCACGCTGCACTTCGCCGAGCCGGACGAGATCGGCGGCAAGGAGCGCCTTTTCGACGTCTACGCCGAGGATCAGCGCGTCATGCAGGATATCGACGTGATGGTCTTCCGCGACGGCAAGATCAAGTCCGCACTGACCGTCACGGCGCCGGGTGTCCGCGTAGAGGACGGTGAACTGAACATCCATTTCGATGCCTCGAAGCGTCAGCCAGTTTTGAGCGCGGTGGTTGTGCGGACAGAGCTGCCGAGGAACGATGAATGGAAGCTCGTCTGGAGCGACGAGTTCGACGTGGACGGCGCGCCGGACCCGGACAACTGGAACATCGAGGAGTGGCCCGCCCGCAAGGTAAACGATGAGGACCAGGCTTACACGTCGCGAGAGAAGAACGTTCGCGTGCGTGACGGGATGCTCGAGATCGAGGCGCACGTCGAGGACTACGACGAGGCGAAGTACACCTCGGGCCGAATACAGTCGAGTGGCAAGGCCGATTTCCTGTACGGCCGCTTCGAAATTCGCGCGAAACTGCCCCGCGGGCAGGGCACCTGGCCCGCGCTGTGGATGCTGCCCAGCGATCCGTTCACCTACGCGACGAAGTGCGGCGGCGATACGGACTGGCAGGGCAATGCCGACTGCGACGCGTGGCCAAATTCCGGCGAAATCGACATCATGGAGCATGTCGGCTACCAGATGGACCACGTGCACGGCACCGTGCATACGAAGGCCTACTACTGGCAGACCTGGGAGCAGCGCAAGGGGCGTATCCTGCTCGACAGCGTTGACGAGCAGTTCCATGTCTACGCGCTCGACTGGTCCCCGGAGCGAATCGACGCCTACGTCGACGACGTGCTGTATTTCACCTACATCAACGAAGGCAAGGACTGGGAAGAGTGGCCGTTCGACCACCCGTTCCACCTGATTCTCAATATTGCTGTCGGTGGTGCCTGGGGCAGGGCCGGTGGCCCGATAGACGACAGCGTGTTCCCGCAGCAGATGATCGTGGACTGGGTTCGCGTCTATCAGAAATCGAACTGATCCGCCGTCGCGCAATCAGTAGCGATAGTCCGAAATCTGGACCTCGTCGCCGTAGTCTGCGTAATCGCCCGCGTGGCGCAGCGTGCGGAACTCGCGCCAGTTGATGGGCCGGTAAAGCGCCGGCCGCTCCGGCGACACGCGCGTGGGCAGGGGCGCGTAGTCGGTATCCCATGCCGGGTTGAAAAAGTAAGGGGCGCTGAAGCGGTCGCGAACCGGGTTAGTGACGACGCGATGCAGTGCGGCGCGGTACTCGTCGTTCGACCAGACCTGCACCATGTCACCGATGTTGATCACGAGTGCACCAGGCGTTGGCTCGACGAGGTGCCATTCGCCGTCCCGGTGCACCTCGAGGCCCGGCTGGTCATCCTGCAGTAACAGCGTCAGTGCACCGGCGTCGCTGTGTTGGTTGACGCCAAACGGCGTCTCTTCGTTGCCATCCGGGTGCAGCGGGTAGTAGTTGAGCCTCAGGAAACTCGTGTGGCCGTCGCCGAAGTCACGGCCGAGGTGGTCGGACGGCATACCGAGATTTGTCGAGATAACTGCCAGCAGGCGGTGGGCGAGGGATTCGCACGCATCGTAATAGGCGCGGACGGCTGGCTCGAAGCCCAAGAGCTCAGGCCACCGCGCGACCTGCGTATCGCCATCTTCCGGTCCGAAGTCGAAGACCTGCTTCCAGTCGCGCGTGTTCTTGGTCAGCTCTTCGTCGTAGTAGCCCCACGGGTTCTCGGCGCTGCGCATGATCTCGCGCTTCGTCTCGACAGGCTGTGCGAAGAACCTGGACGCCGCATCGAACAGGTCCGTAACAACGGTATCTCCGATGCCGTGGCCGGTGATCTGGAAGAAACCCCAGTCGCGGCACGCGGCGTCGATGGACCGGTGCGCGGCGTCGCCGTCGAGCTCGGAGATGTCGACGACGGGAACTGAATTTTCGGCGGGGCGGGTCATGTACTCAGGTTTGACAGTGCTTGCAGTAATAGGTCGCGCGCTGGCCGAGCACGATTGCCGTCACCGGGGTGCTGCAGACCCGGCACTCTTCGTCCTCGCGACCGTAGACGTCCAGCTCCTGTTGGAAGTAGCCGGACTCACCGTTGCCGCCGTAAAAGTCCCGGAGCGTCGTGCCGCCCGCCTTTATGGCCCGCTTCAGCACGGCCTTGATGGCGTCGGCGAGCTTCTCGTAACGCGGCTGCGCGATGCGACCGGCCGCCCGCTTCGGATGGATGCCGGCAATGAACAGCGACTCGCTCGCATAGATATTGCCGACGCCAACGACAACGTTGGCGTTCATGATGAAGGGTTTCACCGCGACACGCCGACCCCGCGACTGCTGCCATAAATACTCGCCGTTGAACTCGTCGGCGAGCGGCTCCGGGCCGAGGTCGCGAATCAACGGGTGTTCGAGCGGCGTCGTGCTCCAGTGCAGCGATCCGAAGCGGCGCGGGTCCGTGAGCCTCAGCGCTTTGCCGGATTCGAGTTCGATATCGACGTGATCGTGCACGCCCGCCGGGGTCCCGCGGTCAACGACGTAAACATGGCCCGACATGCCAAGATGCATGATCGCGGTGCCGTTTGTCGTCTCGATGAGCAGGTACTTGGCGCGCCGGTCCACGGACGTAATCGTCGCGCCGGGCAGCTTGTTGTCGACGTCATGGCTCACCGGCCAGCGCAGCCTCCGGTCGCGAATGACGACGTCGGCGATGGTCTGGTCCGTGATGTGCGGCGCGATACCGCGGCGGCTGGTTTCGACTTCGGGCAGCTCGGGCATGATTCCAGTGTAGTGTCTCCGGCGGCGATTTCGAGGCCTGTGAGCAGGCACAAAAAAGCCCGCTACTAGCGGGCTCTTCGCAAACGGGTTGAATCGCCCGTTACTTGATCTTCGCTTCCTTGTACGTCACGTGCTTGCGGATCGTCGGATCGTACTTCTTCGTCTCCATCTTCTCGGGATGCAGGCGCTTGTTCTTCGTGGTCGTGTAGTAGTGACCCGTACCGGCGCTCGAGACGAGGCGGATCTTCTCGCGATTGCTCTTGGCCATCTCTTAAATCCTCCGGCGCCTAAACGCGCTGGCCGTCGGCACGCAGGTCGGCGACGACCTTCTCGATGCCGTGCTTGTCGATAATGCGCATGCCCTTGTGCGAGACCCGCAGGCGGACCCAGCGATTCTCGGATTCGAGCCAGAACCGCTTCGACTGCAGGTTGGGCAGGAAACGGCGACGCGTCTTGTTATGGGCATGGGAAACGTTGTTGCCGCTCTGCGGGCGCTTCCCAGTGACCTGGCAAACCTTGCTCATGACTGTAAGTCTCTGATTTGTATAGCAGATGCCCGCGAGCTGCGGGCAAAGAGTGCGACTTTATACCAGCCTGTCCGGGCGAATACAAGCGACTGTCAGGTGCCCGTCCGGCCCGCATCACATAAGCCCGCGGGCGGCCAGCGAGGTGGCCCCGCGGTCGCCGACAATCAGGTGGTCCAGGAGGCGAATATCGACCAGTTCCAGGGCCGCTTTCAGGCGCTTCGTGATGCGCTCGTCCGCCTGGCTCGGCTCGGCGACCCCGGACGGGTGGTTGTGGGCGAGTATGACGGCGGCGGCATTAATCCTGAGCGCCTCCTTGACGACCTCCCGGGGGTAGACGCTGGTGCCGTCGATCGTGCCCCGGAACATCTCGTTGAACTCGAGCACCCGATGCCGGTTGTCGAGATACAGGCAGCAGAAGAGCTCGTGGCCCAGGTGCCTCAGGCGAGCAACGAGGAAACGCTCAGTGTCTGCCGGGCTGCGGATCGGCTCGCCCGCGGGCAGCCCGCTCTCGAAGTAGCGCCGCGCGAGTTCCGGCAGCGCGAGGACGATCCTGGCGCGTGCCCGGCCGATGCCGGCCACCGAACGGATCTCGAGTTCGTCGGCGCCGAGCAGCGAGCGCAGCCCGCCGAAATGCTCGAGCAGCCGGTTGGCGCTCTGCGTGCAGCGCAGTACGGCACCGAGCAGCTCGCTGTCACGGCCGGTATCCGATCCTTCCATCGTCATCGTCCCCGATTATCCCGCGGCCGCGGCATCTTCCAATCGGCGATTGTCGGCGGAGTCGGGACTTTCCGGGACGGGCCGTGCCCGTGATGCTTAGTAGCCTGTATTACGGACAACGTGGTCCAGCAATACGTCGGCGAAGCTTGCGCTGAAGGCTGCCGAGTTGGGATCGAGGTACTGCCGGTCGTCGCCCAGGTGCGGGCACCAGAGCGACATCGCGTAGAACTGCTCGGGCTCGTCAGGCAACGTGAAGCCGTTCCCGGCGATCACCCAGCATGCGTCGAGCTCGTCCCGCGTCAGCGAATAGCGCAGGTTCTCCTCTTCGCCGGGAACCTCGAGATTCTGCGGCGCAGCCTCACGAACGGAGCGGATCTCCTCGACCGGAAGCAGCGTCATGATCGGCAGGCCGTTGTGAAGGCCGAGCACCTCGCGGTGGTCGTCGGGCAGCGGACGGCCGATGCGCGCCTCGGCGGCGCGGATGGCTGCGTCGCTCGCCGGCTCCGGCATGCCGGCACTGCCGTAGACCCAGCGTTCGATCAACGACGGCTTCGGGAGCTCGTCGACGAGTTCGGATACCGACAGATGCTCGAGGTCCGCTCGGAGAGATGCCGTCATCCGGGCGTTGAGTTCGTCGTAGATATCATCGCTTTGCCAGTCGACCCAGGCCTGCTCGATCAGCCCGCGGAAGCTCGAGTGCACTGAGCCATCGCTAAGGTCGAAGATTCGTGGCTTGCCGGGTGCGGCGCCGGGGTCAATGTAGATCTGCGAGGTATAGACTTCCATGGCCGCACCGAGGTACCACCAGTTCGCGGCTGCGGCGATCGGCGCGGTCTCGGAATCCATGTCGCCACTCCAGAAGTGGAACTCGCCGTCGTACGCGTTGTAGACACCGTCCTCGTTTTCGATGGTCTCGAGGTCTGCGCGTCGGAGGCCATCGACGCCGCCAAGGCCGAGTTCGTCGAGACCGTCCGTCATCGCGTAGAAAGTGCGCAGATCATCGGGCATGCGTGCGCCCAGCCGTTCCTCGGCCGCGGCGATGGCGGCATCGCTCGCCGGCTCGAGCGTCCCGCGGCCTTCCATGATGTCGTCGATCATCGTCGGGATATCGAGCGTCGTCGCTTCGACCGTGAGCGCTTCGTACTGCTCATCGAAGTCGTCGTACATCGCCTCGAATTCGGGTCGGACTTCCATCGTCGCAAAGCTGCCCAGAACCATCATCGCCAGAACGCCGACCGGCAGGAAGACGAGCCCGAAAAATACGGAAGATACGAGCGTGCGCTGCAGCCCGCCCATGGGCTGCGTGTCCAGCGTGTGCAGGAGATCGGTAGCGCGGCCCAGTCGCTTCATGGCCGCCTTCGGCGGACCGAGGCGCTTTTCGAGTGCTTCGAGCATCCACACGAGTCGCCCCGACTCGTCGAGCTCCGATGGCGGCGGCGCCCTGTCGAATTCGCGGGCCAGCCGCGTCGACTGCCACAGCGAACGCAGCCCGAGGAGCTGCAGCCCGGCGATGAGCGCGAGTGGCCAGAAGTCGAGTACGTAGGCAACGGCAACGCCGAGCGCGAAGCCGACAAGCAGAAGAAGCGCCTGCGCGAAGAACCAGCGCGGCGGCAGGATTGCCTGCACGACATGGCTGCCGTCGAACGGCGGGATCGGCAGGATGTTCAGGTAGTTGACGACGAGAAGGACCCAGATCGTGGTCGTAACCCAGCCGGCTTCAACGATGCTGTCATCGAAGCTGTCGTTGAAGCCAACCAGGAAAACGAGCGCCCAGCCGAGCAGAATACCGGGCAGCGGTCCCGCGAGCGCGACCCAGGCACGCTTGCCGGCGCTGGGATCGGCCTCGTGGCCGATCGTGACGCCGCCGAGCAGCGGCAGGAACGTGATGTGCGGGTTCTGGTAGCCGAAGGCACGCATTGCTGCCCAATGGCCAGCTTCATGAAACGCAATGACGGCGACGAGCGCGGCCGTGAGCTCCAGGCCGAACAGTGGCCAGCCGATGGCGAGCGACAGCACCGCGCTGATCAGCAGCAACAGCCACTGCGTACCCTGGGACGGCGCACGTTCGCGAATGCGTTCGAGGTTCTTCGCCCAGTATGCGAGCCGCGGAGTCGGTACCTCCGTCGCGTCATCTTCAATGACGAGCTTCGGACGCTTGCGGAGTATTCGCATGATGTCGAAAGCAAATCGAAACGACGGGCGGGCGACGCCGTCGACCTCGCGCAGCCTGCCGCGCTCAATCAGCCGCGAACGGATCGCGTTCATGTGGTCGCTCGCGAATCTCAGGATGTCGTTGTGCGGCCCCAATCGCGCGGGCGCTATACCAAGGCTCTTGACGAACTCGCGGTGCGCTTCGATTTCAACCGGCTCGCTCGAAGGCTGGATCGTCTGCGCTGGCGTTTGCGGGTCATCGACGCAGGAGAAGTACGGGTCACGGACCTGGGTGACCGCGTAGCGGCCATCGGCGAGCAGCGTCGTGTAATAGGTCAGCAGCGCGTTAGGACGATCAGGGTCTGTTGGTCGCCCGAGCCAGGCAACCGTGTGATCGTCGTTACTGCGAAACACGGCATGCAGCGATTCGCCGATCTGGCCGGATGGCGCATCGTCGCCGACCCAGACGGGCCCATCGAAGCCCAGCGCGGCGAACTTCGCAGTCTTTTCTTCGATGACGTCGAGTCCGCCGTAGAGAACCGGGTCCGGGCGCCGTACCGGCCGCGCCGACACTCTCGGAAAATCCATGGACAGCGTTCCCCGCAGCGACTGCAGGGCCAGCAGGAAGGCGATGCCGACGATGACGTAGATCCAGCTCATACGGTGTTTCCGTTGTGCAGCGCTTGAAGCTAGCAAAACAGCCAGTTTTCACCCCTGCTCGGCGTCACATTGTGCCGTTCGCCCGGCCGACGGAGCCCAAATACGTGACGCGGTCGCCGGCAGTGCCGGGACGCGCCGGTAAAATGAACCGCATGAACGGACTGCGCAAATCCGTGGCAGCGGCACTGGCACTCACCGTAAGCGGCTGCGCCGGCAGCGGCATCGAGGGCGAGTTTGCGCCTGCGTGCATCGCCCACGCCGGCGATCGGGTGTCGCTCGCCGAGGGCCGCTTCGAATGGACCAGGTTCACGGACGAGGTGAAGGTCGACGCCGACGGCAATCGCATCGAGCCGTTTCCCGGCTACCCGAAATCCGGATCGTTCGCTTCGGGCAAGTATTCGAGCCTCGTGTTCTCGGCGGATGACGGCACGCCCATCGACGACTACTACCTGCTCGAACACCGCGGCCGCACGTATCTCCTCACCTACGACCAGAACGAAGCCGTGCTCGACGGTGACGCCATGCCCGCCTGTGCGCTGGTGCTCGCGGAACGCGAGTAGGTGACATAACTCGCGCTGATTCGGGGATTTGTGAGCCAACGCACGCTTTGACGGAGCCTGTCGCCGAATTGAGACGGATAATTCCTTCCGCGCCGGGCGCGTATCTGACACATTAATAGACCTCTCATTTGGCCTTGGTTTGGGTGGCTGAAATGAAGACATTTACCAGGTGCATGGCCACAGGCCTTGCTCTTCTCGTCGCCTGTTCGGCATTCGCCGCGGACTCGAATATCCGGATCCGTCACAGTGAGTCCCTGCAGCGCCTAGTTGTCGAAACGAATACCAACGTTCAGGCTGTCGCCCGGGCTCAGCGCGGGATGCGCTTCGAAGCGATGGGCCGCGAGTTCGATTTCTCGCTGGAGCCCAACCGGACGCTCCTGCGCGCCATCGGCAATCGGCTGCCGGACGGCGTTGACGTCTTTCGCGGCGAGCTCGCCGGCACACCCGGCTCCTGGGCCCGCTTCGTCATCACGGGCGGCGTGCCGCAGGGCATGTTCTTCGATGGCACGGAGCTTTATGCCGTAGAGGCAGGCGCCGACGGCGCGATCGTCTACCGGCTCGCGGACCTGGAGATCGCGCCCGGCACGCTCGGCTGTTCGCACGTGGCTTCCGCCAAGTCGGCGAGTGAGCTCGTTCAGGCGGTCAAGGATGAACTGCCCACCGCGGCCCAGGCACCAGGCGCGGTGTCGAATATCGATATCGGCCTCGTCGCGGACTTCGAGTTCACGTCCGACAAGGGCGCCAACACGAACTCGGAACTGATTGCCCGCATGAATATCGTTGACGGTATCTTCAGCTCGCAGCTCGGCGTGCAGCTCACCGTTACCGAGATCGATACGTTTCCCGATTCCAACGACCCGTTCTCGAACGAGACCAACTCGAGCAACCTGATTGACGAAGTCGCCGACTACCGCTTCGATACGCCCGAACAGAATGCTGCCGGTCTGACCCATCTGTTTACGGGCCGAGAGCTCGATGGGTCGACGGTCGGTATCGCCTTCGGCGGCGCTCTTTGCCGCACACGCTTCGGCGCCGGCCTGACCCAGGGCACGCACTCGACGATGATCGACGCGTTGATCGCCGCGCACGAGATCGGCCACAACTTCGGCGCGCCGCACGATGCCGAGGTGGGTTCGCCCTGCGAATCGGAGCCGGCTGACTTCCTGATGGCGCCGGCCGTCAACGGCAGCGACCAGTTCTCGGCCTGTAGCATCACCGAGATGCAGGACGACGTGGCCGCGGCAGCCTGTATTTCCCCGCTGCCGAGTACCGACGTTGCGGTTGTCGCGGGCAGCGCCCCGACCAGCGTGTTTACAGACGACGCGGTCAGCGTCACGTTCGACGTCAACAGCGTCGGTACCGAGGATGCCAACAACGTCGTGTTGAACGTCACGCTGCCGACCAACGTCACGGTCAATAGCGTTACCGCGACGGCAGGTAACTGCACGATGGGTGCCGGCAACGCGAACTGTGTTCTCGGCACGGTTGCGGGCGGCTCCGGCGTCACCGTGACGCTCGATACCGTCGCATCGGCGGCTGGCAACGCCGTGTTTACGGCCACCAGCACGGCGGATGGCGACGCGAATCCGAACAACAACCAGGCGCTGGTTTCGTTCAACGTCGACGCAGCCGTCGACCTTGCCGTGCTGCCTGCGCCCTCAGCGAATCTCGACCTGAACCAGTCCACGACGATCCGGCCGACGCTGGAAAATCGCTCGTCGCTCGCGGCGACCGGCGTCACGCTGACGATAACGCCGACCGCCGGCCTCCGTATCGACAGCGCGAGCTGGGCCGCCGGCACCTGTGCGGTGGGTGGCAACGGCGTCGCAACCTGCCAGGCAGCCAGCATCGCCGGGATGGGCAGCGAGACGCTTACCGTTGGCGTCACCGGCACGGCCGAGGGCACGCAGTCCTACACGGTTGCCGTCAGTGCGAACGAGCTGGACAGCGATGCGAGCAACAACGACCGCAGCGGCCAGGTCACGGTCGGCGCGATTGCTCCGCCACCCGAGCCCGAGGAATCGAGTGGCGGCGGCGCCTTCGACGGCTTGCTGTTGCTGCTGCTCGGCCTGCTCGGGATCGCGCGCCGCCGACCCTCGGCATAAGCAGCCCGCCAATAACGGACCGTTATGTTTCGCGCCCGTTTCGGGCGCGGGCATAAGCTCACAACCAAATCATCTGGACGCATAAGCCGTTTCAGACGAAAATTGCTGCATGAACATCGTGTTAGGCATCTCCGGCGGCATCGCGGCCTACAAGACGCCCGAGCTCGTCCGCAGGCTGAAGGAGCGCGGTGCGGACGTGCAGATCGTCATGACGGCGTCGGCCGAGGAATTCGTCACCGAGACGGCGCTGCAGGCCGTCTCCGGGCGGCCGATACGCTCGAACCTGTGGGACAAGGAAGCCGAGGCGTCGATGAGCCATATCGAGCTCGCGCGCTGGGCTGATGTCGTCCTGATCGCGCCGGCCACGGCGGAGCTCATGTCGCGCCTCGCCGGCGGCAGCGCCGGCGACCTGCTGACGACGCTGTGCCTCGCGACCGAGGCGCCCATCGCGGTCGCACCGGCCATGAACCACGTCATGTGGTCGAACGCGGCGGTCCAGGACAACCGGCAGACGCTGGAGGACCGGGGCTTCACGATCATCGGGCCCGACAGCGGCGACCAGGCCTGCGGCGAGACGGGCGCGGGCCGCATGACGGAGCCCGACCAGATCGCTGCGATCGTCTGTTCGCCGCGCTTTGCCGGTCGCGCTGCGGCGGGCCGACTCGCGGGCAAGACCGTACTCATCACGGCGGGACCGACGCGTGAGCCGATCGATCCCGTTCGCTATATCACCAATCGCAGCTCGGGCAAGATGGGCTACGCGATGGCACGGGCGGCTGCTGCAGAAGGTGCAGAGGTCATCCTGGTCAGCGGCCCCGTGGCGCTGTCGCCACCCTCGGATATCGAAACCGTCAACGTCGAAACGGCCGAGGAGATGTACGCCGCGACGCACGAGCGGATCGCGGAGGTCGACATCTTCATCGGCGCGGCGGCCGTCGCGGACTACAGGCCGGCGACGCGGTCGGAACAGAAGATCAAGAAGTCGGCCGAGCACATGACCATCGAGCTGGTCAGGGCAAAGGACATCCTGGCGTCCGTCGCGGCACTCGACCCGGCGCCGTTCACGGTCGGCTTCGCGGCGGAAACCGAGAACCTGCGCGAGTACGCGCTTTCAAAACTCGAGAAGAAGCGCCTCGACATGATCATCGCCAACCAGGTGGGTCGCAACCAGGGCTTCGACCTCGACGATAACACCGTCTGTGTCTACTGGCCGGGCGAGCACCGCGCCTTCCCGACGGCGCAGAAAACCGAATTGGCCCACGACCTGGTGGCGGTGATCGCCGAGCGCTACGAAGCCGCACGCGGAACGGGCACGGAGCCTTCACTTTCGGTAATCTCGCTCAAGGACAAAACAAGGGCCTGAGCGGCCGAAGAGGGACACTCCTTTGCGATCCATCGACCTGAAGATTCTCGACCCGCGGCTCGGCGACTCGATCCCTGTGCCACATTACGCAACTGACGGTTCCGCCGGCCTCGACATGCGCGCCGTGATCGACGAACCGCTGACGGTTAATCCCGGCGATACGGTGCTGGTACCGACCGGCCTCGCGATTCATATCGGCGACCCGGGCCTCGCGGCCGTACTGCTGCCGCGCTCCGGCCTTGGCCACAAGCACGGCCTCGTGCTCGGCAACCTGACCGGCCTGATCGACTCCGACTACCAGGGGCAGGTGTTCATTTCCTGCTGGAACCGCGGCAGCGAGCCGTACGAGGTTCAACCCGGTGAACGCATCGCGCAGATGGTCTTCGTTCCCGTCGCACAGGTGCGGTTCAACGTAGTGGAGAGTTTCGAGGATTCGGATCGCGGTGCCGGCGGCTTCGGCCATTCGGGAACAGGCTGACGCCGCGCAGCGAAACGCTTCACTCGCCGGCAATGAACCTCGCAAGATCCTGCTTGTACTTGACCATCGACGGTTCGTGCACGTACATCATGTGCCCGGCCTCGTAGTACTCGAAGTCGATGTTGTCGCGTAGTTCTTCGGCGATGTCGAGGTGATCGATGTAGTACTCGGTCGCGAGATGCGGCGTCGCCAGGTCATAGTAGCCCTGCTGCACGAGCACGCGCATGCTCGGGTTCTGCTGCATCGTGTAGGCGAGATCGATCGACGTGTTCGGGAACGGAACTTTGAATCCATTCGAATTCGGCTGTACGTGGCCCCAGTCCCACTGGCCGAACAGGCCGCCGGACACCTTGTACGTTTCGTCACGCTGAACACCGAGATCGTTCTGGTAGTAATCCATGAACGCGGCTGTATAGCCGGGTCCGATCGCGCGCGTCATCGGGTCGTAATCCATGTGTTCGCCGATTCGATTGATCATATTGCCGGCAAACCGAGAGTCGATGCGGCCGACTGTCTTGCCGGTCGTTCGCATCAGCTCCTGGTTGAACTGGCTTTCGCCGATGCGCAGGTTGGCGCGATCCCAGTAGTCTTCGCTGAGGCCGGTGTAGGCTGACAGCTTGCGAACGATCTCGGCGCGACGGGCATCATTCAGACGGCTGCCCGTCAGCAGCGCTGGCGCGTACTCGGTAAGCGCAAATTCTCGTACCTCGGCCATGAAAGCCTCCAGATCTTCCGGCGTCGGGCTCAGGGCGCCGTGATAGCGAGCCGTAGCCGCCATGGTCGGCAGGAACAGTACGTGAGGCAGGTCAATGCCAGCGCCCGCAAACCCCGTGACCATCTCCATGAACGGCGAGACAAGGATGACCCCGTTCAGCGCAATATTGTGTTGCGACAGCAGTTTCCATGCCACACCGCCCGTACGCATGCCGCCGTAGCTTTCGCCGAGCACGTACTTCGGTGAGGCCCAGCGCTTGCTGTCGTTCACGTATTGCACGATGAATTCGGAGACTGAGCGAATATCAGGATCGACTCCCCAGAAGTCTTCGCCTTTACCCTCGCCCACGAGCCGGCCGTAGCCCGTGCCGACCGGGTCAATCATGACGAGGTCGGCGACATCGAGAATGCTGAATTCGTTTTCGACGCGTTCGTAAGGGCCGTTGTCCGTGAAGCCGGCGTCGGTGACGACAGCGCGCTGCGGACCGAGTGTGCCCATGTGCAGCCAGACAGAGGCCGATCCGGGTCCGCCGTTGTAGGCGAACAGGATTGGCCGCTCTGGGTCGTCGGTGTCAGCCACGTAGGCCGTGTAGCCCATGAGGCCAATAACGTCGCCTTCCGAGTTCTTCATCTCCATTGTGCCGGCGGTGGCTTGGTAGCTGACGATATTGCCGCCGATGCGCGCGCGGTGATCGGTAACGACGGACCAGGCGCCGGGCTTTGCGCCCGTCGCGGTATCGTCGGCGTGCTCGTCCGCGCGAGCACCGACAGCGAGAAAGCAGAGGGCGACGAGAAGGCTGATACGGGCCATGGCGATGCCTTTTTGTTCTTGTTCGAGGGGCCGAAAGCATATCACCACGGCAGCAATGGAATCCCGCGCAGTCACCCGGCGAGGAACAGGTTCAACGCCGGTTGCGGCAGCTATTGAACAAGAATGATCGGCCGACAGGGTTCGGCCAAAGAGGGCTTAGTCGATGCCCTTCAGAGCCTTGAAGCGCGTGATATCGCCCTCGAAGCGGGCAATGATCTGCTGTTCGTCTTGCTTGAACTGGTCGAGGTTGCCCTCGTGGCGCTGGATGATCGCCTTGGTCTCGTTGATGTCGGAGACCAGCGAGGGATCGACCATCTCCGCATCCGCATCGTCGGAGTAGGGCTGGAAGCGTGAGGCTTCACGCTCGAGCTTTTCGAGCTGGCGCCTCAGGTTACGGAGATAGAGTTCGGTAACGCGGGACTGCGCCTGGAACAGCTCGACGCGGTTATCGCGATGCCGTTCGATCTCCTCGACCGAGAGGTAAGTCGCAAGCAGCGCCTTGTCGGCGCGTAGCTGGGTCTCTTCGCGAATCCGCTGTTCCTCGGCGCGACGCTCGGCAGCGAGCTCTTCTTCCGACTTCTTGCCTTCGAGCTCGTCGAGGACGACGCCGGCGTCGTTGACGACCTGTTTCTTGAGCTCTGAGAATTCGGGCGGGATGCTGTCACCGTAGTGCAGCTGGCCATCGGCGTCCTTCCACGTGTAGTACCGACCGTCGTTCTCGGCGGCACCTGCCGTGGCGGCAAAAGCAAGCATTCCGATGGCGAGTGTCTGAATCCGCATTGCCCAAATATGCCTGATGACAAGCCCAGAATCGCGAACCAGTTCGCGAAATAGAAGCTTAGTCGGCGTTCGACGACAAGTAAATGTGGGGAATACGGAGGCCCGTTTCCGTGATTTAACGAAATCTGCTCAAACTCAGGCGGTTACGCCGTATTCGCGTCGATAGTTGAGCACGGGCTCAAGGAATTCCTCGTAGTCGCTGGATGCTTCGAGCGCTTCGATCAGGTCGTTAAGTTCAACGATTGCGATGACCGGCATATCGAGCGCGTCGCGAAGTTCCTGCACCGCCGAGGTCGCGCCCTGGCCGCGTTCCTGCCGGTCGAGCGAGATCACGAGCCCGGCAACGTCGGCACCCGCCCCGGCGATGACCTGGCAGGCCTCACGCACGGCGGTGCCCGCCGTGATCACGTCGTCGACGATCAGCACGCGGCCCTCGAGCGGCGCGCCGACGACGCTGCCGCCTTCACCGTGTGCTTTCGCCTCCTTGCGGTTGTACGAGAATGGCACGTCGATGCCGTGGTGCTCGGCGAGCGCCGCGGCGGTCAACGCGGCCAGCGGGATGCCCTTGTAAGCGGGCCCGAACAGCATATCGAACCCGACCCCGGACTCCGCGACGGCGGTGGCGTAGAAGCGCCCCAGCTTCGCGGCCGCGTAGCCGGTGTTGAAGAGGCCGGCATTGAAGAAGTACGGACTTACGCGGCCCGATTTAAGCGTGAACTCGCCGAACCGGAGCACCCCGAGTTCGAGGGCCAGCTCGATGAATTCTCTTTTGTAAGCGCGCATGAAAGACTTGGTCCGTGTCGCGGATTGCGTATGATGCCGCCTTTGCTTCGCGGGAGACAAGCTTGTTCCGAGTCATCAGCCTGAACGCCAACGGTATTCGCGCCGCCGCCCGCAAGGGCTTCTTCGACTGGCTGCCGAAGCAGGCCGCCGATGTGATCTGCGTCCAGGAGACCAAGGCGCAGGTCCACCAGCTCGAGGACGAGGTTTTTCGGCCGGCCGGCTATCACAGTTTCTACGAGGACGCCGAGAAGAAGGGCTACAGCGGCACGGCCATCTACACGAAGCACGCGCCGAAGAAGGTCGTGCGTGGCTACGGCGACGATGAGTTCGACAACGAGGGACGCTACCTCGAGGTCCAGCTCGAGGGCCTTAACGTCGTTTCGCTATACCTGCCGTCCGGATCCTCGAGCGAGGAGCGCCAGGAGGCCAAATACCGCTGCATGGAGTCGTTCGGCGAACACCTGAAGAAGATCAGGCGGAAGCGTTCACAGACCATCATCTGCGGCGACTGGAACATCGCGCACAAGGAAATCGACCTCAAAAACTGGAAGTCCAACAAGAAGAACTCGGGTTTCCTGCCCGAGGAACGCGCCTGGATGGACGAGGTGTTCGGCGATTTCGGTTTCATCGACGCCTTCCGAACGCTGGAGCAGCCGCCCGACCAGTACACGTGGTGGTCGAACCGGGGGCGCGCGTGGGACAACAACGTCGGCTGGCGTATCGACTATCACGTCGTGACGAACGGCCTCAAAGACCGTGTGCTGCGAACCGAGATTTACAAGGACGAGCGTTTTTCTGACCATGCACCGCTGATCATGGACTACGATTGGGCACATGACGGCTGACACGACCGCCGCCGGGCGCCAGAACTGGCGCTTTTACCTGCAGGAGAAAGTGCTCGTCATCTTTCTTCTCGGGTTCTCTGCGGGGTTGCCATTTCCGCTCGTGTATTCGACGGTCACGGCATGGCTCAACGATGCAGGGATCGAGAAAAGTACGATCGGCGCATTTGCCTGGGTCGGCTTTGCCTACGCCTTCAAGGTACTCTGGTCGCCATTCGTCGATCGACTGCCGATACCGTTGCTTACAGCGCAACTGGGTCGTCGCCGTGCGTGGCTGCTGCTTTCGCAGTCGCTCGTCGTTGCGAGCCTGCTATTCATGTCGCAACTCGATCCGGCCGCTGCCATAGGCATCTTCGCGATAACGACGATTTGCGTCGCCGTTGCTTCCGCCACGCAGGACCTTGCGCTCGATGCCTATCGGATCGAAAGCGCGGGTGACGAGCTACAGGCTCCGCTTGCTGCCGCATACCAGTACGGCTATCGCATCGCGATGCTCGTTGGCGGTGCTGGTGCACTGTTTTTCGCCGACTTTATCTCGTGGGGGTTTGCCTACAAGGCCATGGCCATATTCATGGGTGTCGGCCTCCTCACCACGTTGTTCTGCAAGGAGCGCAAGGCGACAGTAGCCTCGGAAGGCCCGATTTTCGAGGGCGGATTCGCGCGCTGGTTCGTCGAGTCGATCATCGGTCCTTTCAAGGAGTTCCTGCAGCGCTACGGGAAGTTCGCTGTCACAATTCTCGCGTTCATCGCGGTATTTCGCATCAGTGACTACGTGCTGGGCATTCTGGCCAACCCTTTCTATCTCGACGTCGGGTTTACCAAGTCCGAAGTCGCCGCGGTGGCCAAGCTCTACGGGCTGTGGGTCGCGCTGTTCGGTATCGGCGGCGGTGGCTGGGCCGTGGTTCGATTCGGTCAGTCGAGGTCGCTAGTCGCGGCCGCAACGCTAATCGCGGCGACTAACCTGTTCTTCGCAATACTCGCGTATACCGGCCCCGAGATCTGGGCGCTGACGCTGACCATCAGCTTCGACAACTTCGCACAGGGATTTGCCGGGACGGTATTCATCGCGTACCTGTCCAGCCTCACGAATATTTCGTTCACAGCGACTCAGTACGCATTATTTAATTTCTTCTCGATCTTTGTGGGCAAATCCATAGCGGGTTTCTCGGGGTTCGTGCAGGAGAGCATCGGTTGGGTGGGGTTTTTCTTATATGCCGCAGCAATAGGAATTCCATCGATCGTGCTTTCCATCATCGTTGTGCGACATCAGGATACGGAGCATGGCGAATAACGTCGAGGTGAGGGTTGCCGATCTCGCGGACATCGAGGACCCTGGCTGCCGCGAGTTTTCGATCGGTGATGGCGATTGGCCGTTTCGCGGCTTCGTCGTCCGCGAGGGTGATACCGTCTACGCTTACCAGAACTTCTGCGTGCATGCGGGACACCCGCTCAACTGGAAGCCCGACAGTTTCCTGACGCCTGATAAGGACGCGATCATCTGCTCCTCGCACGGGGCGATGTTCCGCATCGATGACGGCAGCTGCATTGGCGGCCCGTGCCGGGGCCAGGCACTGCGGAAGGTCGCCGTCGAGATCCGCGACGGTGAGGTGTTCGTGACCGCGCCGGATAGCCTTTAGCGGTCTATATCTTGTCGAGAAACGCCAGCGGGTCGTGAAAGCCCGCCGGAATCTCACCCTCTTTCAGGCCAGCGTAGTCTTCAGGGTCCATGTCGACGGAGCCCGACCAGTCCTCGGGTGCACTGACTTCGGTGAGCAGGAGTTCCGGCCAGGTCTCGAAATCGACCTCGTCGATCGTGCCGTCGAACTGCTGGATCTCGATGGTCGCGCCGTCTTCATCAATGGCCACGACCTCGAAAAGCGTACCGCTCGGACGTCGGAACCACTGCCCAATCACTGGGTAGAGCACGGCCATAGCAATCTTTCCTCCGGTCGATCGCAGCCGGCAGGCCGCCGGCTGCCCCATAACCTAGTTATAGATCAGCGTGGACGTTCCGCAAGGGCGGATTCAGTTACGAACGAAACACCAGTCGTGAATACGGTGACCGCGGGTAAGACCGCGCCGTTCGAACTTCGTCTGCGGCCGGTCGAGCGGCTGGTCGCCATCGTGGACGCGACGTTCGCCGAGCGCGAAGCTCGCCGCTTCGTCCAGGGTCCCGTCGATGTGCTCGGCGTAGTTGTCCCAGTCCGTGGCAATCTGCAGCGTGCCTCCCGGGATGAGCGCCTTCGCGCACAGGTCGAGGAACCGCGGCTGCACGATGCGCCGCTTGTGGTGCCGCTTCTTCGGCCACGGATCCGGAAAGTACAGGTTGATCCGGTCGAGCGAGCCGGGTGGGATCTGCTGTTCGAGGACCTCGATCGCGTCGTGATTGATCAGCCGAAGATTGCCGATACCGGCCTCGCGTATCCCGATCAGGCAGTGGCCGATGCCCGGTTCGTGCACCTCGATGCCGAGATAGTTGCGCTCCGGGTTCGCGGCGGCCATCCGGACCAGCGAGTCGCCGTTGCCGAAGCCGATTTCGAGCGTAACCGGGGCGTCGCGGCCGAATACCGACTCGAAGTCCATGGTCTCCGGCGAGTACTCGAGGCCGAAGCGCGGCCAGAGTTCGTCGAGCGCCCGCTGCTGCGATTCGGTCAGGCGTCCGGACCGGCGAACGAAGCTTCGGATGGTCCGTTTCCGGGGCTTGTCGTCTGCGCCATTCATCGACACGCCGGACTCAGCCCTCACCGGCGGACGGCGGGAATGCGATGGGCGTCGCTTTCTCGGGCCAGCGGGCCTCGACGCCGTCGTAAGCAGCCCGGATGCTGGCGAGATCGGTGTCCGGGTCGCCGCTTAGTTGGAGTGTCGGCCCGAGGCCGATCTGCTTGCGGCCATAATCCATGATGCCGATGACGATCGGAACGTTCGCCTGTGTCGCGATGCGATAGAAGCCGGTCTTCCAGTGTTCCTTGAGGCTGCGTGTCCCTTCGGGCGCGAGGCCGAAAAAGAAGGACTCGCTCTCGGTGAGCTCGTCGACGGCCTGCTGTACGGCCGCGCCGGGCGCGTTGCGGTCGAGCGGGATGCAGCCGAGCGCGCGCAGAATGATGTTGAGCGGAAACCAGAACAGCGTGTCCTTGCCGAAGAAGCGCACGTCGAGGCCGATGTAGACCTTGTAGATCAGCGCCCAGATGCCGTCCCAGTTGGACGTGTGCGGATACGCGATGACGACGGCCTTGGGCACGGTCGGCAGCTCGCCGATCGGCGTCCAGCCACCAAGCCACAAGAGCCCCCTCGCGATCGGCTTCAGCACTACAGCGACGAAAACAGCAGGGCGCCGACGATGGCCGCCACGCCGATGACGGTCAACCAGAAGCGCTGCCGACGCTGGCGCTCGAGCTCGTCTTTTAATTCACGAATCTCGCGGGCCTGGACGTCGACGGCGAGCGTCAGGTCGCCGCGCGCAGCCTGGTCGGTCAGGTTGCGCAGCGCCGTCGGCAGGTCGCGGAGGGTCTCACGCACCTGCGGCAGGTTGCGGCGGATGTCCTTCAGGATCGCCTCGGGGCCGACGCGCTCGTTCATCCATTTTTTCAGCACGGGGTAGGCGGTTTCCCAGAGGTCGAGCTTCGGATACAGCTCGCGGCCGAGTCCCTCGATATTGAACAGCGTCTTGTGCAGCAGGATCATCTGCGGCTGGATCTCGACGTCGAAGCGCTGCGCGACCCGGAACAGGCGCATCAGCACCTGTGCGAACGAGATCTCGTCGAGAGGCTTGTCGAAGATCGGCTCGCACACGGTTCGCACGGCGGATTCGAGTTGCTCGACGCGCGTGCCCTCGGGCACCCAGCCGGAGTCGAGGTGCAGCTGCGCAATACGGTGATAGTCGCGATCGAAGAACGCGAGGAAGTTCTCCGCCAGGTAGCGGCGGTCGTCGGCGCTCAGCGAGCCGACGATGCCGAAGTCGACGGCCGCGTACTTCGGTTTGTCGGGGTCGTCGACCAGCACGAAGATATTGCCCGGGTGCATGTCGGCGTGAAAGAAGTTGTGCCGGAAGACCTGCGTGAAGAAGATCTCGACGCCGTTCTCGGCCAGCCACTTGATATTGGCGCCGGCCTCTCGCAGCGCGTCCATGTCGCTGATCTGGATACCGAAGATGCGCTCCTGGACCATGACCTCGGGGCCGCAGTAGTCCCAGTAGATCTCGGGCACGTAGAGCATCTCCGAGCCTTCGAAGTTGCGCTTGAGCTGTGCCGCGTTGGCGGCCTCGCGCATGAGGTCGAGTTCGTCGAGGATCGTGTGCTCGTACTCGTCCACGACCTCGGTCGCACGCAGGCGTTTGCCGAGGTGCCAGTATTTCTCGGCGAGTCCGGCGAGCGTGCGCAGGACAGCCAGGTCCTGCTCGATCTGCGCTTCGACCCCGGGCCTCAAGATCTTGACGATGACCTCGGCACCCTCGGTGATCTTCGCCGAGTGCACCTGGGCGATCGATGCTGCAGCCAGCGGCTCGCGATCGAAGCGCTCGAAAACTTCGTCCACGGGCTTGCCGTAGGCGTCTTCGATGATCGCGCGCGCCTCCTCGGCGGGAAACGGCGGAACCGCGTCCTGCAGCTTGGCCAGTTCGTCAGCAATGTCCTTCGGCAGCAGGTCGCGGCGGGTCGAAATGGCCTGGCCGAACTTCACGAAGATCGGGCCGAGCTCCTCGAGCGCGAGGCGAATGCGCTTGCCGAGCGGCGTCGACCGATCGACCTTGCGCGGGAACAGCACGAACAGAAACCTCAGCGGTCGCAGGTAATGGGTGGCGCTGATGACCTCGTCGAGTCCGTACTTGACCAGCACCCGCTGGATCTTCAGGACCCGCGAGAATGTGCGCTGCTTTGCCATCAGCCGCGCTTCCCGGCGAGCCGGTTGATGCGCGCCTCGAGGCGGTCGACGTCGTCGCGCAGCGTATTGACGCGCTTCTGGAAGCGCTCGACCTCGTAGCGGCTGGGGACGTCGCGGCTCTCCTCCTGGAGGTATTCGCGAACGTTGCCGCGCATCGTGTCGTGCGCCTCGCCCAGCCAGCGCGCAAAGCCCCTGGCCGCCTGGCCCAGCTGGTGTGCCGCTGCATCGCCGACAACGCCGGCCATTTCTTCCTCGACGTCGGGCTTCGCGTACTTAAGCAGCTGCTGGAATTTGACGGCCTTGCCCGCATCGCCGGTGAGCTCCACCGAGCCGTCGCGAATCATGTTCTCGTCGCCGCTCGCGGCGAGCTTCGCCAGCGTAATCAGCGAACCGGTGATGACGATGTCAGGCTCCGCGTCTGCGTCGCCCCGTAGCGTCAGGGCGTCGTCGCCGATATCGAAATACATCGCGAGCCCGGTGTCGCGCACGCGGATTGCGGCCAGCGTGCCGTCGAGCTCGGCGCAGAGATCGCGTGCTGGCGTGCGCTCGCGAATCTGCCGGTTGATGAGGCTCGCGGCAGGCCGCAGCAGCGTTTCGAGCGGATCCATCGTCGTGGACTCAGAGACGGTAGCCCGTGTGCAGAGCAACGATGCCGCCCGTCAGGTTCTGGTATCGGCAGCGTTCGAAGCCTGCTGCCTCGAGCATCCCGAGCAGCGTCTCCTGGTCGGGGTGCATGCGGATGGACTCCGCGAGGTACTGGTAGCTGTCGGCGTCACTGGCGATGAGTCGGCCCAGTGCCGGCAGCACCTTGAACGAGTAGAGATCGTAGGCGGGCTTCAGCGCCTTCGCGGGCTCTGAAAACTCGAGAATCAGCAGCTTGCCGCCCGGCTTCAGCACGCGGAACATCGACTCGAGTGCCGCCTGCTTGTCGGTAACGTTGCGCAGGCCGAACGCGATCGTGATGCAGTCGAAGCTGCGATCATCGAACGGCAGGCTCTCGGCATCCACCTGCGCGATCGAGACGTTGGCGCCGGCGCCGGCGTCGATCAGTCGCTTTCGCCCCTGTTCCAGCATCGCGTGATTGATATCCGCCAGCACGACTTCGCCGGTCGGGCCGACCTTTGAGGCGAACTTGATGGCGAGGTCGCCGGTTCCGCCCGCGAGATCGAGCACGCGCTGGCCTTTGCGAACGTTGGCCTCGTTAATCGTGAAGCGCTTCCAGAGGCGGTGCAGGCCGCCCGACATCAGGTCGTTCATGACGTCGTAGCGCGTCGCGACCGAATCGAAGACGTCCCTGACGAGTCCGGCTTTCTCCTCGCTCGCGACGGTCTTGTAGCCGAAGTGCGTGGACTCGGCGGCTTTATCGGTCTTGGACATCGTGGGTGGGTCGGAGGTGCTTATTCGGCGTTTTTCCGAGCATACCCTTCCGCCTCGAGGCGGTCGAGGTAGCGTTGCCAGTTCTCCGCCTGGCGCTCACCGAGCTCACGCAAGTAGGTCCACGAGTACAGGCCCGTGTTGTGCCCGTCATCGTAGACGAGCTTCACGGCGTAGTGGCCGACGGGCTCGATCGCGGCAATCGTGACGTCTTCCTTGTTGACCTGCAGCGTCTCCTGCCCCGGACCGTGTCCCTTGACCTCGGCGCTGGGTGAATGCACGCGCAGGTATTCGGCGGTGAACTCGACAGTCCGGCCGTCCTCCCAGGATACGGTCAGCCTGCTTTTCGACGGGTCCAGTCGGAGCTCGGTAGGCGTCACAGGATGTACCGCGACAGGTCCTCGTCCTTCGAAAGCTCGGCGAGGTGGTCGTCAACGTAGCCGGCATTTATCTGCAGGTGCGTGCCGGACTTGTCGGAAGCCTCGAACGATATCGTCTCGAGCAGTCGCTCCATGACGGTGTGCAGCCGTCGCGCGCCGATGTTCTCGGTGCTCTCGTTAACCTGGAAGGCAACTTCGGCGAGCCTGCGCACGCCTGACTCTGTGAACTCGAGGTCGACTTCCTCGGTCGCGAGCAACGCGGCGTACTGATCGGTGAGCGATGCGTCGGGTTCGGTGAGGATGCGAACGAAATCCTCGACCGACAGCGACTTGAGCTCGACGCGGATCGGGAATCGGCCCTGCAGCTCCGGGATCAGGTCACTCGGCTTCGAAACGTGGAACGCGCCGGACGCGATGAACAGGATGTGATCGGTCTTGACCATGCCGTACTTCGTGTTGACCGTCGAACCCTCGACGAGCGGCAGCAGGTCGCGCTGCACGCCCTCGCGGGACACGTCTGCGCCCTGCGTCTCGGAGCGCCTGGCTACCTTGTCGATTTCGTCAAGGAACACGATGCCGTGCTGCTCGACGGCCTCGAGCGCCTGCGTCTTGAGCTCCTCCTCGTCGACCATCTTCGCCGCTTCCTCGTCGGTGAGGTGCTTCAGCGCCTCGTCGACCTTGAGCTTGCGCGTCTTGCGGCGGTTTCCGCCGAGGTTCTGGAACATGCCCTGCAGCTGGCTGGTCATCTCTTCCATGCCCGGCGGCGCCATGATCTCGACGCCGATCGGCATTGCCTGGATCTCGATTTCGATTTCCTTGTCGTCGAGCTTGCCCTCGCGCAGCATCTTGCGAAATTTCTGCCGCGTGTCGGAGTCGCCGGGCGAGGTCTCGGCGGTGAAGCCGACGCCGGACGCGGGCGGCAGCAGCGCATCGAGGACTCGTTCCTCAGCCGCGTCTTCGGCGCGATGGCGCACCTTCGCCATCGCGTCTTCGCGAATCATCTTGATGGCCACGTCCATCAGGTCGCGGATGATCGAATCGACCTCACGTCCCACGTAGCCCACCTCGGTGAACTTGGTGGCCTCGACCTTGACGAACGGTGCCTTCGCGAGCTTCGCGAGACGGCGTGAGATCTCGGTCTTGCCGACGCCCGTCGGGCCGATCATGAGGATGTTCTTCGGCGTGATCTCGCTCTGCAGCGGTTCGCCGACCTGCACTCGGCGCCAGCGGTTGCGGAGCGCGATGGCCACGGCACGCTTGGCCTCGTCCTGACCGACGATGTGCTTGTCCAGTTCCTGGACGATTTCTCTCGGGGTCATCTGTGACACGACTAGAGTTCCTCGATGACGATGTTCTGGTTCGTATAGACGCAGATGTCGCCCGCGATCATCAGCGCCTTCTCGGCGATGTCGCGCGCGGACAGCTCGGTGTTCTCGATCAGCGCGAGCGCGGCGGCCTGCGCGAAAGAGCCGCCCGAGCCGATCGCCATCAGGTCGTTCTCGGGCTCGATGACGTCGCCATTGCCCGAGATGATGAAAGAGGCCTCGGTGTCCGCGACGCAGAGCAGCGCTTCGAGGCGCCTCAGGCGCCGGTCCGTGCGCCAGTCCTTCGCGAGCTCGATGGCGGCGCGGGTCAGGTTGCCGTACTGCTCGAGCTTGGACTCGAACAACTCGAACAGCGTGAACGCGTCCGCGGTACCGCCGGCGAAGCCCGCGATCACGCGACCACCGGCGAGAGGCCGTACTTTCCTCGCGTTGCCCTTCATGACCGTGTTGCCCATGCTGACCTGGCCGTCGCCGGCAATGGCAACCTTGCCGTTGCGGCGGACGGAGACGATGGTCGTCCCTCTGAACTGTTCCATAGCGATTCCCGGGATGCGGGCCCGACGCGGGCCGCGAGACGATTATTTGCGCGAACGCTTCTTCGCCCGCGGATGTGTTTCGTCGTAAATCTGGGCGAGGTGCTGAAAATCAAGGTGCGTGTACACCTGCGTCGTCGAGATATTGGCGTGGCCCAGGAGCTCCTGGACGCCGCGCAGGTCGTGGCTGGATTCGAGCAGGTGAGTGGCAAACGAGTGCCGGAACAGGTGCGGATAGACGCGGGTATCGATGCCCTGGACCTTCGCCCAGTGGGTGACGCGGGCCTGCACGGCGCGCTGCGACAGCCGCGAGCCGCGACTGCTGACGAACAGCGCCGGCTCTTCCGCATCCGCCAGGCCGGCGCGGGCAGCAATCCAGTTCCTGAGCGCCGACAGCGCCTTGCGGCCAACCGGAACGATCCGGTCCTTGTTGCCCTTGCCGGTGACCCGCACGGTCTTGTCGCCGAAGTCCACGTCACCGAGGTCCAGGTCGGTCAGCTCGGCCAGCCGCAGGCCGGATGAGTACAGGAGTTCGAGGATCGCGCGATCGCGATCCACGATCGCGCCGTCGCCGGGAATCTCGAGCAGCCTCGCCATGCGATCCGCGTCGAGGTTGCCGGGCAGCCGCTTCGCGGCCTTCGGTGCCGATACCGACTGCACGGGATTGCCGCGGACGTGCTTCTCGCGCAGCAGGTAGCGGTAGAAAGTGCGTGCGGCGGACAGGCGCCGCTGGATGCTCTTCGAGCTCATGCCGCCGCGAAAGGTGGCCGCGGACCACTGCCGGACGTGCTCGCTGTCGAGCGCGTCCCAGCGGTCGATGCCGGCCTTGTCGGTCCAGCCGGCCAGCGCTTCGAGATCGCGGCGATAGTGTTTGCAGGTCAGCGCCGACAGGCGGCGCTCGACCTCGAGGTGGCGGATGAACCGGTCGATCCAGGCCCGCTCACTGTCGTTCATGGGTCAGAAGCGTTTGAGCGCCGCCGCGACGAGGTCGCCGACGCGGGCGAGGAAATCCATGCTCATGCCGGGATGGAAACGCTTGGCATCGGTGCTGGCGATCGCGAGGAAGCCGATCTCGGCCTTCGGGCCCAGAGGTACCAGCGCGACGGAGCCCACATCGGCGGCATCGTCGCGGAACAGGTAGTCGAGCTGTGTGTCGCGTGCCTGCCCGCAGCGTGGGCCGTTGCCGGCGAGGAACGTTCCGAACGGCTTCAGCGCCTCGTCGTCTCGGCTGACGGCGCGGAAGAAGCGCCCGGCGTCGACATCGGCGAATGCGTCCGGGTCGCCGAAGACAACCAGCACGCCGTGGTCCGCGCTGAAACCGGCGCGCACGGCTTCTTCGATCGCCGCGATCGTGCCGGGAAGGTCCGTACTGCCCATGAGCTGCAGCGACAGTGCGTGGATCTTTGCCGCCAGGACATCGTTGTCACGGGCAACCGCAATCAGTTCCTTGAGCTGGCGTTCGAGCTTCAGGTCCTTCTGGCGCAGGACCGAGACCTGCCGTTCGACCAGCGAGACCGCGCCGCCGGAAGCATGCGGCAGCCTGAGCGCGCCGAGCAGCGAGGCGTGGCGTTCAAAAAAATCGGGGTGGTTTTCCAGGTAATCGACAATTGTTTCTTCGGACAGGGACTCTTCAAGGTACTCCGGCTTACGCTGGGTGCTCATATGTCGATGGTTCCTTCGCTCAAGATTTCAGCCTGCCCGGTCAGCCAGACCGGGTCCGTGTCACGGCCGCGCCAGCTTACCATGAGTTCGCCGCCGGGCAGGCTCACGACGACATCGTCATCGACCAGCCCCCGACGACGGGCCGCGACCACGGCGGCGCAGGCGCCGGTGCCGCAGGCCAGCGTCTCGCCGACGCCCCGCTCGTGGACACGCAGCTCGACGTGGCCACGGTCCGGGACCGCCATGAAGCCGACGTTGGTGCGGGCAGGAAAACGCTCGTGGAGCTCGATGGCGGGCCCCAGCGCCGCGACGTCGGCCGTATTTACGTCCTCGACCGTGAGCACGCAGTGCGGGTTGCCCATGGATACGACCGAGACATCGAGCGTCTCGCCGTTGACGGTGAGTTCGTGGCAGATGGCGGCAGATTCGGCGACGAACGGAATGCTGTCCGGTTCGAACACGGGCGCGCCCATGTCGACGGACACGCGGTTCGGGCCGAGCACGCGACTCGTGACCGCGCCCGCCGGCCCTTCGAGAGCGATGTCTTCGTCCTCCGCCGCGTCAGAAAGCAGCCAGGCAACGCAGCGCACGCCGTTGCCGCATTGCTCGACCTCGGAGCCATCCGCGTTGAAAACGCGGTAGCGGGCGCGAGCCGCAGCGTCTCGTGGCGTCGTGAGCCACATGAGCTGGTCGAAGCCCACGCCTGTGTGTGCATCCGCCAGCAGCGCGAGCTGTTCGCTGCCGGGCGGTTCGCGTCCCGAGGAGCGCTCGTCGATGACGACGATCCGGTTGCCGGCACCGTGCATGAGGGTGTACTCGAGCTGCATGGCGCGGAGTTTAGCAAGCTGCAAACGGCCGGATGGACTTTTGCGCTAACGCTATGTAGTTTTACATAACTGCCCGTCGAACAACGACAACATACCTCCGGGGAGATTTCATGCGGCACATTATGGTGATGAACGCCAAGGGTGGCTGTGGCAAGAGCACCCTTGCAACAAACATTGCGTCCTACTACGCGACCGAGGGCGCCACGGTGGCGCTCGCGGATTACGATCCGCAGCGCTCGAGCCTCGACTGGCTCGACCGGCGGCCAGCGGACCGCGCGGAGATTCACGCGGTCGCCGGGTTCGAGGATGGCCTGAAGCACGCGCCGCGCAATGCCGACGTTCTCGTCATCGATGCGCCCGCGCGCTCCCACGGCAAGGAGCTCACGAACCTCGTCAAGCACGCCGAAACGATCATCGTGCCGGTGCTGCCGTCCACGATCGACATGCAGGCGACGACGGTGTTTCTCGATGAGCTGAAGCACGTCGGCAAGGTCGAGCGGAAGCAGGCGAAGATTGCCACCGTGGCCAATCGCGTCCGCGACAACACGCTGATCTGGGACGATCTCGACGAGTACCTGACCAAGACCCGCGTGCCCTACGTCGCGGCGCTCCGCGAGGCCCAGAACTACATCCGCGCCTACACCCGCGGACTCGGCATCTTCGAACTGCCCGAGTACCTCGCCTGGCCGGACTGGGAGGAGTGGGAGCCGCTCGTCGAGTGGCTGGACAGCCGTCGCAGCAAGCCCTGACGGCCTAGTTCGTCGAGGCTTCGGCCAGCGACGCAGCGATGCCGTCGCTGGCGTCCGCGTATGCGAGGGCCGGCTTCAGGACTGTGCGCATCCGCTCGACGTCCACAATCCGTGACTCGCAGAGGAACGATAGCCGCATCGGGCTGAACGTCTGTTCGGCCTCGGCCAGGCTGACGACGGGCGGCGGTTCCAGCCCCGCCTGGCGCGCTACCTCGAACGTGAACCAGCTCGACGAGCGCGTGTCGCCGTCGCCCAGGTTGTAGATGCCGGCCGGCACGGCCGCGTCGAGCGCCGCGATACAGGCGCGGACGAGATCGTCCACGTGGATCCGGTTGCCCGGGTTGGCCTCCGCGTCGTCGATCACCGGGGCTCGCTCGCGGATGCGGTCGAGCCCGAGTCGGCCGGGCCCGTAGATCCCGGGCACGCGCAGGATTACGATCTCAACGTCGCCATCCTCGCTCCAGGTTTGCAATGCGGTTTCGGCGGCGACCCGCCGTTGTGCACGTTCGGATTCGGGGCGGACCGGCGTCGTCTCGTCGACCCGGCCACCGTCGCGGTTGCCGTAGACGCCGGTGGTGCTCAGGTACACGAAGCGTTTCGGTTTGGGCTGCAGCATGCTGAGCAGGCTCTCAAGGCGCCGGTCGCTATCGCTGTCGCGGGGCGGTGGAACGGTGTACACGATCGCGCCGGGAGCGTCCGCAGCCGGAACGCCACCTGCGTCGAGGTCGAGTCGGATCACTTTGCCGCCGTCGCCCGAGCGGCTGACGCCGACGCTGCCGGGCAGCTGCTCGAGCAACCGCGCCCCGGTGTAGCCAACGCCGACGACCCATGTCGTATCTGTCATCGGCTTAGTCGGCGTCGAGATGGGGAATCGCCGTGAGCTTGCCGCCGTCGGCGACCATGTTCAGGCCGTCGCGATAGGCATCGGCAGCCGCGTCGCCTTCGCCAAGCTGGTTCAGCAGCCGGCCGTAGACCTGGTAGGCCTCGGGGGTAGGCCTCAAGGTAATGACCGATTCCAGGTAGCTGCGCGCCTTGCCCCAGAGTTCGTTGCGCAGGCACAGTCTCGCCGCCGCGAGCAGCAGGTCGGGATCCTCGGCGTGCTTCTGGAGCCACGTCTCCGCCTGCTTGAGCTGCTTGGTCGCGTCCATGCCCTCGACCATGCCGTACAGGCGCACGAGCGGGCCGCGCCACCTGGCCTTAAGCGCGGCAACGAGTTCCTTCTCCGCCTTGTCGTGCATGCCGACCCGAATCAGCGCCGTGTAGTACGGCTCGAGCAGGCGCTCGTCGTTCTTGTACTTGCGCGGCACCGCGTTCCAGCGTGCGATGAGGGCGTCGCCGTCCGGGGCACCGGCGAGCGCTTCCGCGTGTGCCCGGACGGTCCATTTTTCGACGGTCTCCGCATTGACGCGTCCGTGCTTGCCGAGCCGCGGCAACAGCTCGCGCAGGCTGTCCCAGTCTTCGAGACGGAAATACAGCCGCCCGAGCAGCGCGTTCGCGTAGCTGTGATCGCGGGAGTTCTCCTCGATACGCCTCAAGGTCGCCAGCGCGTGCTCGTACTGGCCGCGGTCGAGCTGGAACTCGGCCTGGGTGAGCAGCACGGCATTGGTCGCTTCGGGGGTTTCCGCATAGGCGAGTTTGAGCCATTCGTCGCGGCGTTCGTCGTGTCCCTGAAGGTGCGCGGCGCGTGCGGCCTGCAGGTAGTTGAACAGGGGCGAGGTGCTGGAACCGGCCGCTCGCGCCAGCAGCTTCTCGCCGCGCGCGAAGTTTCCCTCGGCAACCTCGATCATCCCGGCCGTGAGCTTCTTGCCGGCACGCTCGGCCCGGCCGCGCCCGTAGGCGGCGCCGAGTCGCCGCGGCGCCTGCCAGATCTGTTTCGCGGCCCAGAGCGCGAACACGAGTGCGACGACGCCGCCGAGCAGCACCGGTACCGAGGATTCGATCGTGTAACCGCGAATACTGATCGCGACGTAGCCCGGATCCGAGAGCAGGGCCTGTGCGGCCACCGCGCTCAGGAACGCGAGAACGACGACGATCAGGCCGAATTTCATTCGGTCGACTCGCTCAGCGTCTTGAACTGGCGCAGCAGCCTGAGCGACCCGGAAATATCCGGTGCGGACACACTCGAATAATCGCCGCGGATCTCGCCGATGGTCGTACGCGCGCCGATCACCTGCTCACTCGTCGTATCGAAGTAGGTGACGAGCCACGCATCGGCGTCTTCGAGGCTCTGTTCGAAGATCGATTGCTCGCCGCGCAGGAGCGCCAGCCGGGCGGCCTGCAGCTGCAGCGACAGGTTGCTGCGAATCAGCGGTTCGGCCTCGGGGACCAGCAGAGGCGACTGCTCGTCGCCGGGTGGCGTAACCTTGACGAGGCCGGAGAACGCGCCTTTGACCGAACCCCAGGCGCGGCTGACGCCACCGGCTTGTTCGGCGTCTTCGGCCTGCGTCTCCGATTCGCCCTCCGCGCCGTCCGTCGCGCTCTTGAGCGGCAGCGAGTCGACGACGCGTGCAAGGCTCGCGAGCGTCAGCGTGACGCCGGCCACATCGGGCTTCTCCATGACTTCGAGCGCCGCCATCTCATCCGACAGGGCACGGCGCACGTCGGTCAGCGCCGGGTCGGCAAGCTGCAGCAGCCGGTCATCTGCCTGCTCGAGCGCGAGCGACGCCAGGTACGGATTGCCCGCGAGCTGCAACTGCGCGTTGGCGATCTGCATGTAGTACTCGGCTTCCGCCACGAGGTAGGTGTTGCGTGCGTCAATGGAAACGCCCTGCAGCGCCGCGACGCTGCGTTCGATCGAGCTCATGCGTGGCGGCAGCGAATCGAACAGCTGGCCGCGGCGCTCGAGATCGCTTTGCAGGCGGTCGATGTCGGCGCTCAGGCGCGCGTCGCCGGAACGCGCGTTCTCCAGTTCGCCGTCGAGGCGCGCTATCTCGCTGCGAATGTCCTCGACCGATGAATTCGCCGCGTCCAGTCGGCCCGAGACGCCCTCGACAGCCGCGCGGGTCTCGCCCTCGCTGCCGGCCGAGCGCATGCCATCAACGATGAGATAGCCGACACCGGCGACGCCGATGATGGCGAGCAAAAGCGACAGCCAGGCAATCGAACCGCCGTTGCCGCGCGACTGGCCCGCGTCGGTGGCCGGCGCCTCGTCCTCGCGGCCTGCTGTCTCGAACTCCTCGAGGGAACCGAATCCCGCGTCGGGCTCCGCGCTGGACGTCGTTTCGGTGGACGCCGCGTCGTCGGGCTCGACGTCGCCGGCCTTCTTGTCTGTGTCGCTCATTGGTTCGTCCGGGGTGTTCGGCTGTCGCTGGCGGCCAGGATGGCGTCGACGATGTCGCCCGGGTGCGTTCCCGCCGCGAGCACCGCGGGACAGCCCGGGTAGTCAACAAGCGTTTCTTTTATCACACGTGCCGCAGGGCTAACCAGTGGGGTTTTCGGAAGCATCGCCGCGCTCGCGTCGGGCAGCAGCGCGGCAAGGTTCTGGAGTGACTCCACGCTCATGACGACCACCGCCCCGATCTCGCCGCGTCGCCAGCGCGACTCCACGTCGGCAAGGACGTTGGCGGTGTAAGTGGGCAGCTTCCGTTCATAGACTTCGACGTACTCGACCTCGGCACCGCGTGCGGTGAGCTCGCGGGCGAGTTTCTCGCGGCCGCCGACGCCGCGGACAATACGTACCTTGAGGTCGCGGACGTCCGCGAACGCCTGCTCCTCGAGCAGGTGCTCGGTGTCGAAGCCGCTCGCGGGTGAGACATCGACCTCGCGACCCGCTGCTTCGATCGCGGCCCGGGTCGCCGGTCCGATTGCAACGAGGCGACCCTCCGCATAGCGAAGCCCATGCTCGACGGCGTTACCGCTGATGAATATCGTCAGGTCTGCCTTGCCGGGGTTGGTATCAACGTTGCGCGCAACGATATCGAGGACCGGGAACAGGATGGCTTCACCACCCGCGGCCTCGATGGCTGCTACCAGCCCGGACGACTGCCCCCGCGGCCGCGTGACGAGCACGCCGAGGCCGTCCAGGAACGGGTCAGGCATTCATCGCCTCGGCGCGTTCCAGGAGATCGCCGGCGCCGTCGGCGAGCATCGTTTCTGCCAGCGTGACGCCGAGCGACTCCGCGTCCGCGGTGCTGCCCGACACCGAGTTCTTCAGGGATTCGCTGCCATCGGGCAGGGCGACCAGCGCCGTCGCCGTGAGCGTATCGCCGTCGATCGTCGCGTAGGTCGCTACGGGCGACTGGCAGCTCGCGTCGAGCGTTCGTGCGACCGCGCGTTCCGCGAGCGTCGTCGAGATCGTCGGGCCGTGATTGAGCGCGGACAGCACGTTGATGATGGCATCGTCGCCGGCCCGGCATTCGATGCCGATGACGCCCTGGGCTGCGGCCGGCAGCATCTGGGCAGGCTCGAACTGCTGGCTGATACGGTCGTTCATGCCGAGCCGCTCCAGACCGGCAGCCGCGAGGATGATCGCGTCGTAGTCGCCGGCATCGAGCTTGGCCAGCCGCGTGTTGACGTTGCCTCTCAGCGGTTCGACGTGAAAGTCGGGCCTCAGCATCCGCAGCTGCGCCTGTCGCCTCAGGCTCGAGCTCCCGATACGGGCGCCATCCTTCAGGCTGTCGAACGACACCCCGGCCGGGGCCACCAATGCATCGGCGTGGTTCGCCCGCTCCAGCAGAGCCGCGAGTTCAAAGCCCTCCGGCATCTCGGCCGGCACATCCTTCATGGAGTGCACGGCGATGTCGGCATGACCCTCCTGCATCGCGACTTCGAGCTCCTTGATGAACAGGCCCTTGCCGCCGATCTTCTGCAGGCTGCGGTCCAGAATCTCGTCGCCGCGCGTCGACAGCGGCACGAGCTCCACGTCGTCGACCTCGTCGAGTTCTCCAAGGCGGGCGGCGACATGCTCGGCTTGCCAGAGTGCCAGCGCGCTCTTGCGCGTCGCGATGCGGATCTTCAAATGTCAGCCTCCTTTCAGCCGCCGGCGAACTTCGGCGACGTGTCGACGGCTGATTATCAGCGCATCGTCCTCGTCTTGCGAGCATTCCCTGATTACCACGCGCTGCTTGCCGTCGCTGGTTTTCTCGAGTCGTTCGATCTTGTCGACGGCAACGAGCGCGCTGCGATGAATGCGGACGAACTGTTCGAATTCCTGTTCGAGCGACTTCAGCGACTCGTCGATCAGGCTCTCACCGCCCTTGTGATGGACGGCGACATACTTCTGGTCGGCGCGAAAGTAGTTGATGTCTTCGATCGGTATCAGCGTCAGCCGGTCTGCGGCACGCGCGCAGACGTGCTGCCGCTGCGACTGGACGCCGGGTGTGCTGGCGACCTCCGCCAGCGTCGAGCGCGCGAGCCGAGATGCCTGCTTCAGGGCGGCTTCCAGGCGTGAGCGCCGAACCGGCTTCAGCACGTAACCGATCGCTCGCGCCTCGAAAGCATCGATCGCGTACTCGTCGTAGGCTGTTGTGAAGACGATCGCGGGCGGGTCCTCCACCTGGTTCAGGTGGTGCGCCGTCTCGATGCCGTCGAGCCCGGGCATGCGGATGTCCAGCAGCACGATATCGGGCCTGTCGCGGGCGGTGAACTCGACGGCCTCGTTGCCGTTGCCGGCTTCGCCGGCCACTTCGTAGCCGTCGATGTCGCCCACGAGCTGCATCAGGCGTTCGCGCGCCGGCGCCTCATCGTCGACGATGAGGACTCTCACTCGGTTTTCTCCAGGCCCTCGGCCGGGAACCGCAGGCGAACGAGATAGGCGTCGTCGCCTTCCTCAATGTCCACCGTGGCCCTCGCGCCGTAGGCGAGCTCGTAGCGCTGGCGTATGTTCGACAGCGCCATCTTGTTGCCTTGCTGCTTGCGCTCGCGATTGGCCGCGACCGGGTTCGCGATCTCGATCGTCAGGAACTTGCCGTCGCGCCGGCCCGTGACAAGCACGTCGCCACCGTCCGGTAGCAGCTCGATGCCATGGTAGATCGCATTCTCGAGCAGCGGCTGTATCGTCAGGCTCGGGATCTGCGCACGCATCGGCAGGTCGCCGATGTCCCAGCGTACGTTCAGCCGGTCGCCGAGCCTGAGTTTCTCGATGCGCTGGTAAATGGCGGCGGTCTCGAACTCCTGCTTGAGCGAGGTCTGGTCTTTCGAGCCGCCCAGGTTGGCGCGCATCAGGTCCGACAGGTCCTCGACGGCCTCCTCGGCCTGGCGCGGGTCCGTGCGGGTCAGCGCCGCAATCGTATTCATGCTGTTGAACAGGAAGTGGGGCCGGATGAGCGCCTGCAGCGCACTGATACGAGACTGCGCCTCGAGCACGATGCTGCGTCGCCACTCGCTCGATACGTACAGGTAGCGCATGGCCAGCGCGATGACGATTGCGCCGATCGCGAAGGTTCGACCCACGAATACGCCGTGGGAGCTCTCGATGAACAACAGGTCCGGGAAGCGCTGCGTGAGCTGCCAGGCGATCTCGGCCAGCGCCAGGCAGAGGACCAGCAGGATCGCGAAACTCAGTACGAACGCGCGGGTCTTGCCGCTCCCTTCGAGGCGCTCGCGCAGCTGGCACATCAAGAGCGAGCCGAGCAGCGCGAACCAGAGGACGAAGAACGAGGTTTTGGACAGCTCGACGAGGAACTGGGCGTTCTCGCCGTGCGCGGCGAGCGTGACCGCGATCGCAACGAGCTCCGCGATCAGGACGACGACGAACACCGTGCCGGCGGCACAAAAGTCGGGCAGGTAGGCCTGCGTTTCCCTGGATTCCGGATCAGCGGCCAAGCCGGGCCTCCTCAGTCACGAGGCCCGTATTGTAGCGCCGTCTGAATGAATAAAGGGGCCGCAGGCAGTGCCTGCGGCCCCTTTGTGCGTTGGCGGTGTGCCCGGGCGTTGGCTAGTCGCAGTATTCCTGGACCAGTTCTTCCGCCTTGGTGCGCGCGTCCTGCGACTCGGCGTCGTCCAGATACACGCGCTCGCCGTTCTCGTCCTCGCGGTAGAGGCGACGTGACGTAACGAGAGTCTCGAGGCGATCACGGTAGCGCTGGCAGGTCGCCGCGCGCTCCTCAGCCTTCGCACGGCGCTCGGCGCGGGTCATCGGCCGGTCTTCTTCATCATTTGCGGCGGAACCGTTCCTGGGCTCGCCGTAGCGCGTGTTGTAGGCCGCCTGTACGGCTGCATTATCGGTACGCCGGGACACGATCGCGACGCGCTGTTCACTCGCTGCACCCGTCGGGCGGTCACCGTAGTGAATGTTGCCGTTCGCATCCGTGTAACGGTAAATATCGCTGGCAAAAGCGGATCCGCAGAACGCGGTCGCTAGTGCGGCTATCAAAAAGTGCGTCGTGCGTTTCATAGTCAATTCCCCGATAAGCGCTGCATTGGCGCTGTCTGCTTGTATAAGTATTTAAGCACGCGAGGTGCCGATACGGGGTGATTGTAATCACAGCCAAAAGTGTGAACTGAAACGGACGAGTTTTGCATAAAACAGCGGGCCCTTGGGCCCGCTAAATCACTGCTTTTCCGAGAGAAATATCCTCCTTCCAGGAACCGGGCAGATTATTGTCATGAGCTTATGGAAAACACGCTGCGGGGTGCCCGGGGCGGGTGTCGCTGCCCGCAGACAGTCGACCGACCGTCAAAAACGCGATTTCTTATTGCTACACCGCCCGTTGGATCGAGGTTGGCGAGGGCAGCGAGCATGTGCTGGCACTGCCGGTCGCGGACGTGCTCGACGGCCTGCATCCACCTGCTACACTCCCGGCCCCTGACGGCGGGAAGCCCCACATGAAACTCTGGAAGAAGATACTTCTCGGCCTCGCGGCCATGCTCGTCCTGGCTGTCGGCGCGCTGGCGGCCGTAATGAGCTACACGGCACCGTGTCCGGATGCACCGCCAATCGCCGCGGGCGCCGAGACGATGAAGGCAATTCGCGCTCGCTGCTATGGACCGCCCGAGGTCCTGACCTTCGAGGACGTCGAGAAGCCGAAGCCTGCCCCCGATGAAGTCCTCGTCCAGGTGAAGGCCGCCGGCGTCAATCCGCTCGACTACCACTTTATGCGCGGCTCGCCGTACATCCTGCGTCTTATGGGCGGTGTCGGTGCGCCCGAGGATTCGCGAGTCGGCGTCGACTTCGCGGGCGTCGTCGAGGCCGTCGGCGCCGAGGTCACACGCTTCGTGCCTGGCGACGAGGTGTTCGGCCGCGCCAACGGCGCGTTCGCTGAGTACGTTACGCTTCGCGAAGGCAGAGCCGTAGTGAAGAAGCCCGACAACGTCAGCTTCGAGCAGGCTGCGGGTGTTGCAATCGCAGGCATAACCGCCCTGCAGGCGCTCGTGGACAAGGGTGGGCTCGAGGCGGGTCAGGACGTACTGATCAATGGCGCCTCGGGCGGCGTCGGTACCTTCGCCGTTCAGATCGCAAAGGCGATGGGCGCGAATGTCAGCGGCGTTTGCAGCACGCGCAACGTCGCGATGGTCGAGTCGATCGGCGCCGACCGGGTCTTCGACTACAAGAAGGAAGACTACACCGAGGCAAATTCGCGCTTCGACCTGATCGTGGACATGGTTGGCAACCACACACCGTCAACCAACGTCGAGCTCCTCAAGGACAGTGGCAAGCTCGTGCTCGTCGGCGGCCCGAAGGGCAACTGGATCGCGCCGTTCAAGCGTCCGCTACAGGCCAAGGTTGCCGGCTGGTTTGCCGATCAGGAGATCACGACTTTGTTCGCGAGAGTAAGCCAGGAGGACATGCAGACGCTGGCCGACATGATGAGTGACGGCCGCCTGGCTACCGTCATCGACCGGACCTATTCACTCGAGGACGCGTCCGAGGCGATACGCTACTCCGAGAGCGGCCGGGCGCGGGGCAAGATCATCATTACGGTCGACTGACCAGTCGCGGCTCGCCCACAAGCGCAAGGGACTGACATCGGAGTCACTTGGTTTTCTGTCTGTTACTTTGCTCGAAGAGAGCAGACTTCCAATCGAAGTCAAAGAGTCGCGGCTCGCCCACCGTGCAAGGGACCTGCATCGGAGCCACGGTGTTTCTCGTCAGCCGTTTTGCTCGAAGACACCAGACTTAAATCGAAGGCATAAAGAGTCGCGACTCGCCCGCCGTGCAAGGGAC
>JAAUXY010098133.1_pt1 | contig 36586 bp, 30 predicted proteins | sample 7278121 | NCBI WGS metagenome assembly JAAUXY01 (sample SAMN14350117, study PRJNA611818) | marine sediment metagenome | isolation source: surface marine sediment (1.8m) | place: French Polynesia: Moorea | collected 2018-08
ACGATGGGTGCGGCACAGGAGGATGAGGCCGCGACACTGGACTCTAGCCTGAGACTGCTGAACGCCCTCAATGGTGACGGCAAGGAGCTGCTGATCCGCTCGCTGAGCGCCACGGTTAAAGAGGACGAAAAAACGACATCGGTGGAAGCAGAGCTGCTGCGCACCGTCTGCGCCGCGCTGAACTGCCCGCTTCCCCCGGTCGCGTCCGCGCACAGGGCGCCCTAGCGCGCTAATTCAGCGTATCATTGAACTTTTCGTTCACATTATGTTCAGGGTTAAGAACGCATAAAGCACCTGACAACTCACGGATCTGATCATGAAGTTTCGAACCACCGCCGTTACCGTCCTCGCGACAGGACTCCTACTTTCATTCAATGCATTCGCGGCGACGCGCGAGGAACAGCGCGTCGCCGACGCCGCCGACGTGATCGACCAGCTACTGCGCATACCGGAGCAGTCGATCCCGCCCTCGCTGTTGTCACGCGCCTACGCGATCGCCGTCGTGCCCAACGTCGTCAAGGTCGGTTTTGGCGTCGGCGCACGTCGGGGCAAGGGCGTCATCGTGGTGCGCCAGGACGACAATTCCTGGAGCAACCCGGCGTTTATCGCACTCACCGGCGGCAGTATCGGCTGGCAGATCGGTGCCCAGTCGACGGACGTCATCCTGGTCTTCAAAACCCGAAAGGGCGTAGACGGCATCAGCAACGGCAAGCTGACGCTGGGCGCCGACGCCTCCGTCGCGGCGGGGCCGATCGGACGGGCCACGGGCGTAGCGACCGACCTGGCCATGAAGGCCGAGGTTGTGTCCTATTCCAGGAGTCGAGGTTTGTTCGCCGGCGTCTCGTTCGAGGGCTCGGGCGTCACGATGGACCGGAAGGCGAATGCTGCATTCTACGGCCGAGCGGATATGACGCCCGAAAAGGTGTTCGCCAGCTCGCCGAACATCGCGCCGAACATAGCCAATGACTTCGTCCAGCTGTTGACTCGCCAGACGAGCCGGCTGCCGACGCAACCCGGCATGCAGGCCGGGACCACAGCGGGAAATTCGGTTGAGCCTGAAGAGCCCCGGGAATCCACGGTTAGAACGTTTGGTATGCCGGATCCCGAAGAGGATCTATAGGTAAGGTAAGTATTCTGGCCGAGTGCCTGTTTGCGCTGTGGGGATGCAGCCTGGTGTCCCTGAAAAAACGCCAACGTTGGATTGGTGCGAGGGGTGGCATTGAGTCAAGCGCAAGTCGAACGACAGGCAGCGCTCAGTGACGCTTTTTCAGTGATAACCCTACGGGCCGAATCCATTCTTCCGCCAGCGGCGTTGTCACTCGCTTGTTTAGCGGTGCTAAACGGCGCTCCTTTCGCCTTGCTGGGCAAAAAAATGGGCTCCGGCAGGGCGCATCCGCACAGCGTGAACAGGCCCTAGTCCGGCTGCTGCCGGTTGCGGAGTTCTTCGCGAATCTGTGACAGGTCCGACTGTTCGGGTTCCTCGGGTTCCTCGGGTTCCTCGGGTGCAACCGTGACCCCGGGCGCATTGCCGCCGTCTACCGGGCTGGGCATCGGCCTGCCAACAACCGGCTTTTCTTCAACCGGGCCCGTCGGCAATACCGCCTTCGGCGCGTTGCCACTGATGTCGTCGTCTTCTTCGGTGACAGCGGCCGGCGGCAGCTCGCCGAACTGGGCGAGGTAGGCCGCTTCTTCGCGGAGGCGCTCCTGCTCCGCCGCGCGCTTCCGGGCCTCGGCCCTTGCGTCCAGTGTGCGTCTCAGCGCCCGGCGCTTTTTCTCCGACTGCGCTTCCAATTCTGCCTGCCGCTGCCGTTCTTCCCGCGCGGCGATGATATTCAGCGCCTCGCGAGCGTTGACGCACTCAGCATCGTATCGCGTCTGACCCCGGTTCGCGGAACAGCGAACCATGGCTGCCTCCAGCGATATCTCGTCATCCAGGAACTGCTGGACAGAGCGCGGTTGCGGCTCTTCGGCGCACGCAGCTACCAGGCAGACAACGACGGTTAGGCAGACAACTCTCATAAATTGGCTATTTGGTACAGAAATAGAACGGTTCCTGGAACGATCTTAGCACCGCTGTCAACTGAACGAACCCGCGTGAGTTCGCAGAATTCGGACTGGAAAAGAGCGCGACATCACATTTCTGGCGAGCATCGGCGGAAATGCCCTTCGGCTGGCGGCATCGCCTCGCTGATCGACAGAGAAAATCCGGTACAGTTGGCACTTCATCGCCTCGAGAGAGCGTTTTGCCTGAAAGCAGCCAATTCAGCCTGCTGGGACAGCGTCGTTTCCTTCCCTATTTCGCCACGCAGTTCCTAGGAGCGCTGAACGACAACATTTTCAGGAATGGTCTGATCATCCTGGTCGCCTTCCAGGGCATCGTCCTGTTGGAAATGCAGCCGGCCCAGCTGACCAACGTGGCAGCGGCACTGTTCATCCTGCCCTACTTCGTGTTCTCAGCGACCGCGGGACAGCTGGCAGACAAGTACGAAAAGTCCCTGCTGTTTCGGCGCATAAAGCTCTTCGAGATCGTGCTGATGCTGATCGCCACTGCAGCGCTGGTTACCGAGAGCTATATCCTGTTGTTGCTCGTGCTGTTCATGATGGGTTTCCAATCGACGTTGTTCGGGCCGGTCAAGTTCGCCTATCTGCCCCAGAACCTGTCGAATCGCGAACTCGTCGGCGGCAACGCGCTCGTCGAGGCCGGCACGTACATCGCGATCATCATTGGACTGATTGTCGGCGGCGTGGCCGTCGCACTGGATCCGGACAGGCAGTATTTGCTGTCCGGCTGCCTGATCGTCGTTGCGCTGTTTGGCTACCTGGCTTCTCGCAGCATCCCGACGACGCCCGCTGTCGATCCGGGCCTCAAGATCAACTGGAACGTCGCCCGCGAGACCATCCGCATCATCGGTTTCGCGAGGCAAGAGCGCAGCGTCTTCCTTTCGATCATGGGCATCTCATGGTTCTGGTTCTTCGGCACAGTCATGACCGTACAGCTGCCGGGATACACCAAGGAGGTCCTGTTCGGTACCGAGATCATTACGACGTGCCTGCTGGTCGCATTCGCCGTTGGAGTCGGTATCGGCTCACTGCTGTGCGAACGCCTCTCTCGTCACCGCATTGAGCTAGGACTGGTGCCGTTCGGCTCGATTGGACTCAGCCTGTTTGCCGTAGACCTTTTCTTTGCACAACCGCTGCCCGCGGCAACGACGGTCGCAAGCGTCGGCGAGTTTCTTGCACGGCCCGGCAGTCTTCGCGTCCTGTTCGACCTGATGATGATCGGCGCATTCGGTGGCGTCTTCAGCGTCCCGCTGTACGCCCTGATTCAGCATCGGACAGAGCGCAAACACCTGTCTCGCGTTATCGCCGCGAACAACATCATCAACTCCATCTTCATGGTGATCGCATCGCTACTCGCGATCGTCCTGCTGGGCGCTGGCCTGTCCATCCCGCAGTTGTTCGTGGTTCTCGCCGTCCTGAACGGCGTGGTAGCCATTTACATTTACTCCCTGCTGCCCGAGTTCCTGCTCCGGTTCCTCGCGTGGATCATCATCACTGTTTTCTATCGCGTGCGGCTGTCCGGTGTCGATCGCGTCCCTGAGCACGGTCCCGCGATCGTCGTCTGTAACCACGTCAGCTACATGGATCCGATACTGCTGGCCGGCTGCCTCAAGCGGCCGATGCGTTTCGTCACGTACTACAAAGTCTTCGAGACGCCGGTGCTCAATGCCATTTTCCGGCATGCCAAGGCCATCCCGATCGCGTCGGCCAGCGAAGACGAGGCCATGATGGAGGCCGCCTTCGAGGCCATTGACGCGGAACTGGCCGACGGCAACGTAGTTTGCATCTTCCCCGAAGGAGGCATCACCTATGACGGGGAGATTCAGAGATTCAGGCCGGGGATCGAGCGCGTGCTGGAGCGCCGACCGGTGCCGGTCGTGCCGGTGTCTCTGGGCCGCCTGTGGGGCAGCTGGTTCAGCCGCCGCCGGGACGGCGGGTTGAGGAAGATCCCGGGCCGGTTGTTCGCGCGCGTGCCGGTATCCGTAGGCATGCCGGTTGCCGGGCGCCGGGCGACCGCGGCCGGCCTGGAGCTGCTCGTCAGGACGTTGCGCGGAGACGAGCGTTAGCCGGACGCTTCGATTCTCTACCCGCCGGACGAAAGCCTCGAGGCCCAGAGATCGAGCAACTCGGCCTGGCTCCCGAACAGACCTTCGCCATCCTGATCGCTGAACTTGAACTGTTCCAACCGAATGCGTCCCTCGATAACGACAGGCAGGTAGACGCTGCCCGGCTCGGAACGCCGGAATGACATGTTGGCCGCGCCGGCAACTCTCGGGAGGTAGATCGCATCGGACCAGATCAGTCCGGAGGGCGACGCGCTAAGCTCGTGCATCCAGCGCTCTGTCCTGACCAGCACGCGTGAGCCGATGGGAGAAAAGCTGACGTCGAGAACGCGCGACGGAAGCGCCACCGATTTCGGTTTCAGCTGGCCCGTCTCCAGGTTGATCTGCTGAACGAGGCTGTCGGCATCGGACATGACGAGCAGCCGGCCGTCCGGGGACAGCGCCAGGTGAGTGACGGCGGCATCGCCTTCCCAAACCTGCACCTTGTTCCACTGCCCCGAGTCGTTTCGCGTCAACGACTGCAGATTGCCGCTGCTGCTGCCGACGAACAGTCTCTCGTCGTCGACGAACACCAGGTCGGTCTGGGTTTCGACGAAATCGATTTCGTGGGCAATGGTGGCGGCGAGGACATCGACCAGCAGCAGCCTGTTCCCGTCCAGGACCGCAAGCTGGATTCCCGTGTCCGAGAAGGCCATCTTTGTGATGTCGCCTGCGGCGATTTCCAGGACCTCGCTGGTCGGCAGGCCGCTGTCCAAGTGCCAGAAGCGCAGCTTGCTGTCATCTCCCACACTCGCGACGAGACCGGTACGGCTGCTGATGGCGAGAGACCGAACGGCGCCCTGGTGCCCGATGTAACTGACATCCTCGGCCGCATCGGCGAGCGCCGACAGGCCAGCATCGGTCGCCACGATGTGGACGTGCCCGCTGCGGCGGGCGGTAACCACCCTGGATGCGTCCGGCGCGACAACGACGGGGCTGTCGAGCGCCGGCGGCCAGACAGCCTGGCCCTCGACGCGCGTGCGATCGGTCCGCGGCGGCTTCTTCCAGGTTCTGAAGCCATCATCGTCAGACGGCGTGATAAGCGCCTGTTCATTCCCGCTGAAGGCGATGAAACCGGCGAACGAGGCGGCGTGCTCACCCAGCAGCGGACCGATCAACGCACCATCCAGCGTGTCGCGCACCTGATAGCCCGTTCTGCCGTGGCCCGATGCGGTGAATTCACCGGACGGTGAGAAAACGAACCGCCAGTCACCGACCCCGAAGTCTTCGAACACGGGCGCGTCCGGGGTCGCAACGGAGTACTGCGCAACACCCGCCCTGGGGTACACGACGCCCAGATGCTGGCCGTCTGCCGACAGTTCGATCGAACCCGGCTGGTAGGGAAGATCGAATTGCGCGAGTCGCTCATCGCTGGACAGATTCCAGATGCGAACTGAGCGCTCGGCATCCGCAAGGGCGAGCACTTCGCCATTGGCGCTCACGGTGTCCAGTGTCGGCGAACCGGCTACGGTCAGCGAGCCGATCGGTGACTGCTCATCCAGGGACCATAATTCGAAACGCGTCTCCAGGTCGCCAAGCTGTCGCGTGATCAGGCGCCGACTGTCCTTAAGGAACCGGATCGCCCATGCCCCGGTGTCGATTTCCAACGCGCGAAGGTTGCGACCCGTCCCGATGTCCCAGACGTGAACGCTTTCCTGGGTCGCCGTCACCAGCTCCTGCCCGGTCGCGTCGATGCCGATGACTTCTTCATTGCTGGCGAGCGTCACCGCACCCAGTGGCTTGGCGTAGGCAAGGTCCCAGATGCGAACGGTGTCGCTCCTGTCGGTACGAGCGACCGCATAGCGAGCATCGCTTCCAATCCAGACACTGCTGGGCTCCACCTCGGCGGGGTCCGGAATATTCGGCCCGCGCTGGAAGTCCTCGACCAGCACCTGGGCATTCAGATTCAGGTTCCACCCGACGAGGTGGCCTGCGAGGCCCAGCGACTTGTCCCGAATGCTGACGCTCCAGGTCCCCGACAGCTCTTCCCCGACGAGCCCGGAAAGCTGGTCTGAAGGCACCCGCAGCGTGTCGCTAACCGTCGCCCGCTCCACGTCGAGCTGAACCTGGGCGGTTTTGCCGGAAGGCGCGATGAGCTTGATCGCAAGGTCCTGGATCCTCGGGTGACTGATGCTGAGCGTAAGCCCGATGCGGTTGACGGTACCCGGCGCGTCGACGACGACCCTTCGAACGAGGGGCGTTACTTCGAGCGCCAGCATGTCCCAGGCCGGCTTTGCATCCAGGCCGCGGGCGTCGGCCGACCACTGCGTGACGGACGCACCGTCGATCAGGCTGACCAGCTCATTGTCGGCGTCGAAGCGCAGCTCACCCGGACTCAGCTCCGCGTCCCTGCTCAGCGTTGCGCTGAGCAGGGGCAGATCGGCCGACGCCAGCATGGCAGCGCGGCTGCGTCGAAGTCGCGTCGACACATCAAAAGACCGGATTGTCGCAAGGAGTCCGTCGAGCCGGTCTTCGTTACGCATCGCCTCGAGGCTCCGACGGTCCCAGAACTGGGCGATCAGGCGCTGTGACAGCTGCGGCTCGGTGTCCATGTTGGCGGCGAGTCTCGCGATCTGCCGGATCTCCGCCTCGGTGGCGGCATCTTCGGCCCGCGCCATCAGATACTGCACGAACACGGCGTCCGCGGAATCGGAGTGGCCGGGGAAAGACCTGAAATTCAGCCACGTCACCTCGGCGTCGACAGGCGACGTATCGACCGACGTCAGCACGCGCACATAAGGCCCCGGCAGCCATTGCGTGTACCAGAACGGAATGATCAGCATGATGAGTATGACCGCGGCAGCAACGACCGGGCCGCGCCAGTGCGTCGGCAGGTTTTCGTTGGCCCAGCGCGCTGTGAAGACCGCCTCGTACAGGCGGTTACGTACGCGCAGTGTGCCGGCATCATCCAGCTCGAGGAGCCCGACGGCGATCAGCTCGCGTTGCAGCGGCGAGCCCAGGTCTGTCGCAACCGCCACGCCTTTGCGAATGCGCCCGTAGAGGTTCAGGAGCGCCTCGCGACGCGCTGAATCACCGACGATGGACTGGTGAATCTGGCTCATGTGCGGCTCGCTGTTGATCGCCGCCCTGCTGGCAAGCTGCTGCGCGACGAGCTTGTCGACGAACTCGTCAGGCTCGTCGTCCAGTTCCGCTCGCGACACGGCTCGTGACAACTTCTGTGTCAGGTATGGATGCCCGCGGGTCCAATAGTAGATGCGGTCGAGAACCTGTTCGACGTGCCCGGCATCGACGTTCAGCTCGGGACCGTAGGGCTCGATGTCACCGCGTGAGAAATCATCGAGGGGGATGGACTGCGTGACATTGAACGGCGACAGTTCCGGCTCGTCCACCAGCAACGAGGGATCGCACTCCCCGGTCAACACGAAGGTGAGGCGCATGAATTCCGGGTCGGCGGATCGCGCATTGTGTGCGGCACGGACGCTGGCGAGCAGCTGGTCGCCGAAAGGAAGATCACGGACAACCTGCACGCCGTCGACAAAGACGACAATCGGGCCATCAACCTTACCCAGCACGATCTCGGTATAGAACTCCAGCAGGCGCTGGCGGTTGCTGAGGATCGACTTGTCCTGCCACCACTCCTGCAGGTCGATCTTGATGCGCAGCTGCCGCATGAGTCGGTAGGCGACATTGTAGAACCAACGCCCCGCGTCGGAGCCTGCCTCGCGGGTCCCGATTTGCTGCAGGTCCAGGATGGCGACGTGCACGTCGTTGTGCTCGAGGTGTGCGGCAGCGCTGGCGATCAGGCTCGACTTGCCGGTTCGGTTTGCCGAGACGACGTGCGCGTATCGGCGGGCCGCCACGGCCTCAACCAGCAGGTCGTCGGCGGGCCGTCGAATGTATCCGGCCCGCACGGCATTGAGCGGGGTTCCAACGCTGAAAAAGCCCGTGGAATCCGATCGACTTTGTCTGGAGTTGCCGGAATCGCTGCTCATTGAAATACTCGTGCGTAACGCTGTCAGTGTAGCTGACGGGCCGGCATACTGGCTATGCGATGAGAACTGCGTCACACAAACTGCTCAAGAAAGACACGTTCGGCGAGGTATCGAGGCTTCAGCGTGACGGCGAGACCGTGATCCGCCGGGATATTCGGCCCGCCGCCGTGTGGGTTCGCTGGCTCGCCAGGCGCCTGATGTATCGCGAGGCGCGGGCGCTCGCAGCGCTGGAAGGCGTTTCGGGGGTGCCTCAGCTGATCGATGTCAATCGAATGACGCTCGAGCGGACATTCGTCGAAGGCCAACCGATGCAAGTCGGGAGGCCCAGCGATCCACAGTACTTCAAACAGGCCGCGAGGCTGCTCCGAAAGTTGCACCGATGCGGCGTTGTGCACAACGATCTCGCCAAGGAGCCCAACATTCTGATGACAGCGGACTCAGGTGTTGCGTTCATCGACTTCCAGCTGGCCGGTCATGTGCATTCGAGGACGCGCTTGTTTCGTGCGCTCGCGCGCGAGGACATCCGGCACCTGCTCAAGCACAAGCGGACCTATTGCGCCGACGCGCTGACCGCTCGCGAAAAAGCCATCCTGTCCCGGCCGGGCCTGCTGTCCCGACTCTGGATGCAGACGGTTAAGCCCGTTTACCTGTTCATCACTCGCCGCCTGCTTGGCTGGTCGGATCGCGAAGGTGCAGGCGACCGGGGCTCTCTTCGTTAGGCCGGACGTCTCACCGATCCGTCGGTAAGATCGGTCAACCTGTTGTCGGAGAGGTGTTCAGGCCAGCGCTGACTTGGATATAATCGCGCCGCAAAAAAATCGGAGAAAGCCTTGGACTTCCACCATCCGCATAATCTCGTGAACCCTGAAAAAGCGGGCGCCGACAGGCCGTACGGCATTCGTGTCACGCTGCCGCCAGGCGACACGTTGCAGAACCTTATTGGCGACGACTGGGAACGTTTCCATTGGTATCCGACGCGAGAGGAACGCGACATCGCCTTCGAAAAGATGGCGATTCGCCACGGGTACTACCGGAAGACCGATTCGCCGACGCAGATCCTCGAGAAACTCGACCGGGAGTAAGCTGCGAACCCGGATCCAGCCCGCATCCGTCACCGATTCGCGGGATGATCGGGCAGGATCTTGTTCGCACAGGATTTTATCGGTTGCGGGCTAGGGCCGGATCTGCCCGCTGCCCCGGACCACGTACTTGTAGCTCGTCAGCTGTTCCGCCCCGACCGGGCCGCGGGCGTGAATGCGTCCCGTCGCTATCCCGATCTCCGCACCCATCCCGAACTCGCCACCGTCGGCGAACTGCGTCGAAGCGTTGTGCAAAACGATCGCGCTGTCGACATCGGCAAGGAAGCGATCAGCGGCCGACTGATTCTCGGTGACGATGCTCTCCGTGTGTCCCGAACCGTAGGTCTCGATGTGCTCAATCGCCGCGTCGAGATCGTCGACGACCCGGATCGAAACGATGGCATCGAGGTATTCGGTCGACCAGTCCTCTTCGGTCGCAGGTACTGCATCCTGGTAAATCCTAAGGACCTCCTCGTCCCCACGGATTTCGCAGTCTTTTTCCGTCAGTGCGTTGACGATTGCGGGCAATGCCGCGTCGGCAATCTGCCTGTCGATCAGAATCGTCTCGGCGGCGCCGCAGATGCCGGTACGGCGCATCTTTGCGTTGACAGCGATCTCAACGGCCTTCTGCTGATCGGCATCCGAGTGCACATAGATATGGCAGAGTCCGTCCAGGTGCCCGATCACCGGCACGCGAGCATCCTGCTTGACCCTCTCGACGAGACTGCGACCGCCACGCGGTACAATGACGTCGACGTAGTCGCCCATCGAAGACAGCAGGAAACCGACGGCCTCCCGGTCGGAGGTCGGTACGAGTTGCACGGCGCTGCCCGGCAGCCCGGCCTTTTCCAGGCCGCTGACGAACGCACGGTGCAAAGCCTGGTTCGATCGCAGGCTCTCCGATCCACCCCTCAAGATCACGGCATTGCCCGACTTCAGGCACAGGCCGGCGGCGTCGACCGTCACGTTCGGACGACTCTCGTAGATGATCCCGATGACACCGAGCGGGACCCTGACGCGCTGGATGCGCAATCCATTGGGGCGCTCCCACTCATCGGAAACCACGCCCAACGTGTCGGGCAGCGCCGCGATCGACCGCAATCCGTCGCTGATGCCCCGCAGGCGGTCTGCATCCAGCGCCAGTCGATCGAGCATCGCGGCAGACAGGCCCTTCTCTCTCGCCGCGTCGAGATCGGCAGCGTTCGCCTCGAGTATCAGCGCCCGGTCATCCTGTATCGCATCAGCGGCAGCCAGCAGTGCGCTGTTTCGCGCATCCGATGAAAATCTGCCGAGCGCCTGGAACGCACGTCGCGCGTCCCTACCGCATGTCAGCATCAGGGTCTCGATTTCAGGGGACGTCGTCATGTCAAATTGCCGTTAATAAAGTAAGAGTTCGTCGCGATGGACAATCACCGATCGGCCGCGGTAGCCCAGCCGTTCCTCGATCGCGTCTGACTTGAGCCCGATCAGCTGACGCGCTTCGGAGTCTGAATACTCCGCCAACCCGCGGCCGATTTCCTGGCCGTCGCTGCTGACCAACGTCAATACGTCGCCGCGCCGAAACTCGCCGACGACGTCGACCAGCCCTACGGGCAACAGGCTGTTGCCTGACTTCAGCGCCTTCACCGCGCCGTCATCGAGCCGCAGTTCTCCCTTGACCGACAACATGCCGGCCAGCCACTGCTTGCGTGCCGCAGCCGGCGTCTCACCGGCGGCGAACACCGTGCAGCGTCCGCCCGCAGCCAGCGTATGAATCGGCTGTTCGTTTCTGCCGCTTGCGATGATCGTCGAACAACCGGCGTGCGTCGCGATGCGGGCCGCCTGCACCTTTGTCGCCATGCCACCGCTGCCGATGTCCGACTTGGTCTCGCCAGCCATTGCAACGATCCTGTCGTCGATGTTCGTGACCTCGGCGATGTGCGTGGCGGTGGGATCACTGCCCGGGTCGCTCGTATAAAGTCCATCGACGTCGGACAGCAGGATCAATGCGTCTGCCATGACCATTTGTGCGACCCGCGCCGCCAGTCGATCGTTGTCACCGTATCGAATCTCGTCCGTCGCGACCGTATCGTTCTCGTTGATCACCGGAACGATACGTTCATCCAGGAGGCAACGAAGCGTAGTCCTCGCGTTCAGAAACCGACGCCGGCCTTCCGTGTCGTCGAGTGTCAGCAGCACCTGCGCGGTGCCGATGTCCAGGTCAGAGAATGCGTCTTTGTAGGCGTGCGCAAGCTCAACCTGGCCGACCGCCGCGGCGGCCTGCAGTTGTTCGAGACGCGCTCGCGCCTTGTTAATCTTCAGCAAGCGGCTGCCGATAGCGATCGCGCCGGAGGAGACGACGAGCACCTCTGCATCGCGCTGCCGCAGGAATGCAACGTCACGGGCAAGCCCGTCCAGCCAGTTCCTGTCAATGCGATCCGCATCGTCGACCAGCAACGACGAACCGACTTTGATAACGATTCGCCAGAACGAAGAGAGGTCAACGCCCATATCAGCCCGACAGGCGATTGTATATATCGAAAGACGACAGCGTTACTTCGCCTTTCGATACGGCCACGCTGCCGCTTCGGGCAACCGCAGAAATCTCACCCACCGACGGCGCGTCCGTCACGAACGCATCGACGTCGCGCACTTTTCCGGTCAACTGCATCGTGAAGGCATCCGGCGCCTCGTCGAGCACCTCCGCCGCGTGTGAGCGAGCGAACAGCACGGCTTTTTCGACATCGCCGTCTCCGAGTTTGAGCTTGACGATGGCTAACTCGCGCTCGAAGTGATCGCCCAGTGTCATGTCGTGAATGTTGACGACGTCGACCAGCTTCGCGAGCTGTGCGTTCAACTGGGCGATGGCATCGTCAGAACCGGTGACGACGAGCGTAACGCGCGACACGATGTCGTCGTCCGTCGGAGCGACATTCAGTGACTCGATGTTGTAGCCGCGAGACGAGAACATGCCGGTCATGCGGGTCAGCGCACCCACCTCGTTTTGCAGTAGAACGGAAATCGCGTGTCGCATAATCGGAGAGTCTCTCGCCCGTTGGCGATTTAGTTTCAATCAAAAGTATTTTTGCCGCATTTTCCTTGAGTTAGCGGCAAAAGCTCGGTCTGTTCGTCGAGTATTGCATTGCACATTCTTTTGGTAAACACTCGACTGGAATCGGTCCAGCCTGCCCTAAATCATGAGCGAAGCAGCCAGCGCAATTCACCCTAAAGCCGGTCAATCGATGACCGGAGCAGACATCGTCGTCCAGGTTCTCGCGGACGAAGGCGTCGATACGGTTTTCGGCTACAGCGGGGGCGCGATCCTGCCCACCTACGATGCGGTTTTTCGTTATAACCGCGCGAATCGTCGCAGCGACGGTTCTGCGGCGATGCCGCTGATCGTGCCGGCCAACGAACAAGGTGCCGGTTTCATGGCCGCCGGCTACGCACGGGCAAGCGGAAAAGTCGGTGCGGTGATGGTCACATCGGGACCCGGCGCAACCAACATGGTGACGCCAGTGCGCGATTGCATGGCCGACTCGGTACCGATTGTCGTTATCTGTGGCCAGGTCCCGCGTGCCGCTATAGGAACGGATGCGTTCCAGGAGGCGCCCGTATCGGCGATCATGGGCGCCGTCGCGAAGCATGTCTTTCTCGTGACCGATCCCGAGAAACTCGAGGCTACCGTCAGGAGCGCGTTCGAGCTGGCTCGCACCGGGCGCCCCGGACCGGTCGTAATCGACATTCCGAAGGACATCCAGAACTGGGAGGGTGTCTTCCACGGGGACGGGACCATGGACATGCCCGGCTACTGGCGACGACTGTCTGCCGTGCAGTCCAACAGGCTCTCGGATGACGCCTGCGAACGTTTCTTCAAAATGCTCGGCGAATCGGAACGCCCGCTGATTTACGCCGGTGGCGGCGTTATCAACGCGAATGCGGCGAAGTCGATGCGTCGACTGGCCAGTGAGTACGGCATTCCGGTAACGACGACGTTGATGGCACTCGGCGCGAGCGACACGCAGCACCCGCTGGCGCTGCACATGCTCGGCATGCATGGACTCGCCTCCGCCAACTACGCGGTTGAAGACAGCGATTTCATTATCGCGATCGGCGCAAGATTCGACGACCGCGTTGCGGGGGCACCCAAGAGCTTCGCGCCGAAGGCCAGGTACATCGCGCACTTCGATGTCGACAGTGCGGAGATCGGCAAGGTCAAACGCGTGCATTGGCACCACGTCGGTGTCCTTCGCACGGACCTCGACGACCTGCTCGCTTACGGGCGTAAAGCGGGCTTCACGAAAGACTTCTCTGCCTGGCACAAGGAAATCGCAGAGCTGAAGTCACAGTATTGCCTGGCTTACGATCGTGACAGCAGACTGATCCAGCCGTATGCCGTGATCGAAGAGATCAACAAGCATACGAAGGGTAAAGCCATCATCAGTACCGGCGTCGGGCAACACCAGATGTGGGCTGCGCAGTACTTCGACTACCGTGAGCCGCGGCTTTGGCTGACGTCCGGCAGCATGGGCACCATGGGATTCGGCCTGCCCGCCGCGATCGGCGCACAGTTCGCCGAGCCGGATCGCATCGTTATCGACATCGATGGCGACGCCAGTATTCGCATGAACTTAGGTGAACTCGAGACGGCGACCACGTACAAACTGCCGATCAAGGTCGTCGTACTGAACAACTTCGGCGACGGCATGGTCCGACAATGGCAAAAGCTCTACTACGACAGCCGCATGTCCGGCAGCGACAAGTCGCTGCACAGGAAAGACTTCGTCAGGGCGGCCGAGGCCGACGGATTCGAGTTTGCACGACGCCTGGACAAGCCTGAAGACCTCGAAGCGACAATCGACGCATTCATGGCCTTCGAGGGACCGGCCTTCCTGGAAGTCATCATCGATCCGGATGCCGGCGTGTACCCGATGGTCGGACCGGGACTTGGATACGACAAGATGATCACCGGCGACTTTATCCGCAGTCGCGACACGGAAACGGTGGAGCAGCCAGACCAAAGCGAAATGTTCTGATGACTGCCGTGACGTTAACCGGATCATGCCTCTGCGGTGACGTCACTTACGAAGCCATTGGCGATGTGCAGAACTTTTTTCACTGCCACTGCAGTCGCTGCCGGAAGGCGACCGGCACAGGGCATGCGAGCAACATCCTCATGACGCCGGCAAACCTCAAGTGGCTGTCGGGTGAGGATCGACTCGAGTCCTACAAGGTCAGGGACGCAAAGTTCTTCACCAACGCGTTCTGCAGGATCTGTGGCTCTCGCATGCCGCGATACTCGCCTGAGCACGACCTCGCCGTAATTCCCGCCGGCAGCCTCGATGTAGAACCCGGTGTCGAACCAACGGCCAGGATCTTCAAGGGCGTGGCCGCGGCCTGGTCCTGCGACTCGCCCGACCTTCCGGAATTCGAGAAGTATCCGCCCAGACCATGAGCGACTTCGTCATCTCGGCGAGAAACGTCCGCCGCGGCGCATTCGGCTCCGAACCCGCCAAGTCGCGATTCCTGCTCGTACCCGGAGACCGCAGCCCGTCCCCGGAACAGTCGACGAGACGCAAGGCCTGGCTCGACGCCGTCCTGTCGGAAGCGCACGTCACGACCGACCCGGACACGGGTCAGCCCTGCGGTGACATCACGATCTTCGTTCACGGCTTCAATACGTCGACCGACGAGCTGATAACGCGTCATCGCCAGTTCAAGACGGCGCTTTCAGACGCGGGTTACCCGGGGGCCTTCGTCAGCTTCGACTGGCCGTCCGCCGATGTCGCCATAAACTACCTCGAAGACCGCTCTGACGCGAAGATCAGCGCGTTGAACCTCGTTAGCGACGGCATCGCGTTGCTGACGCGCCGCCAGTTCAGGCAGTGCGAGTTTCGACTGCACGTTGTTGCTCATTCCATGGGCGCCTACGTTGTCCGCAGCGCCTTTGACGATGCCGACGACCGGCCGGGGATCGCAGCGAGCAACTGGACCGTATCGCAGGTCTGTTTTCTCGGCGCCGACGTCTCTTCCGCGTCGCTACACTTAAGCGACGCACGCTCACGGTCGCTGTATCGACACTGCACACGCCTGACCAATTACCAGAACCCCTATGACAGGATATTGAAGCTGTCCAACGTAAAGCGCGCCGGCGTGGCGCCGCGCGCCGGTCGTCGCGGATTACCCGAGGGTCACCCGGAGAAGGCGATCAATATTGACTGCGGCGAGCATTACATCGAGACCTACGCCAACACTGGCGATAACGGGCACTCGTGGTATTTCGAGGACCGGGCCGTTCTTCTGGATATCGTCGAGACGCTGTCCGGGGAGAAAGGGCGCCGGGTGATAGCGAGTCGTCGGGTCGATTCCAGGGGTGATGTTCACCTTGTGTGATCAGTATCCCGTGTAAGACGTTGAAACGTGAGTTATTATGTGAAAATCGTATCGGCAGGAGCGGAACAATCAGGACAGTGATGTCATCGAGCGCACGCCGGCAAAGCCTGAACAGGGTCGTGATCATCAATCCGAAAGGCGGCTGCGGCAAGTCGACGCTGGTCACCAATATCGCGTCCTGCTATGCGAGGCGTGACCAGTCCACGGTCATTATGGACTACGACCCTCAGGGTTCGTCGATGGCCTGGCTCGAGCGTCGTGACCCTTCCCTGCCCGAGATTGCCGGAATCGCCGCGTTCAAGCAGAGCATGCAGGCGACACGCAGCTGGCAGCTTCGAGTCCCCGGTGAGACGAACAACCTGCTCATCGATTCGCCCGCCGGCCTCGGACACGACGAGCTGCGTGAACTGACCAGGGACGCATCCAGCATTCTGATCCCGGTACTGCCATCGCCGATGGATATTCATGCCGTGTCGCGATGCATCGCGGACCTGTTGCTCGTTGCTAAGATCAATCGCAACGAGAGAAAGCTCGCCGTCGTCGCAAATCGGACGCGCAAGAACACGAAGAGTTTCACACGCCTGATGAGGTTTCTCGATTCACTGGGCATCCCGATCATTGCCGTGTTGCGAGACAGCCAGAATTTCATCCACGCGGCGGAAACCGGGACAGGTCTGCATGACATGCATCCACCGTCCCGCGTAAAACTCGATATCGAACAGATAGACCGCATCGTCAGATGGCTGGACAACTGGCAGCAGCGACGAAAGATGGGCATCCAGGTTGCGAGCATTGCCGGCAAGACGGTGCCGCGGCTTGGCCAGTCGACAACGCAGTCAGCCTGACGGATCGCGATTCGGCCGTCTCAGGCCGACGTCTGCACGTCCGAAAACAAGTCCACGTCCACGTTGCCGCCGCTGATGACGACGGCGGTGACGGCATCGACGGTCGGCGCCTTCCTGAACATGACCGCCGCCAGCGCAACGGCCCCACCGGGCTCGACCACCAGCTTCAATTCGCGAAAGGCGAAGCGCATGGCCTCGCGGACCTCTTTCTCGTTGACGACGAGTCCCTGTGCGTTCATAGCTTGCAGCAATGCGAAAGTAATCTCACCGGGTGACGGTGTCAGGATGGCGTCGCAGAAGGAACGCGCCGACTCGTCGACGGTCTGACGACTGCCTGATCGCAGCGAACGGGCCGTGTCGTCGAAGAACTCCGGCTCGACGGTGAAGACGGCTGCGTCCGGAAACCGGTCCTTTAACGCCAGCCCGGAACCGGACGTAAGGCCCCCGCCGCCGCAGCATATGAACAATCGGTCGGGCGAGATGGCCATCGCCTTCAGGTCGTCTGCGAGCTCAAGCCCGACCGTGCCCTGGCCTGCAATGATGTGCTCGTGATCGAACGACGGGACGACAGTACAACCCCGGTCTTCTGCAATGGCGTGTGCGATCGCCTCACGATCCTCGCTATAGCGATCGTAGGTCACCACGTTGCCGCCGAGTGTCCGCGTGTTGTCGAGTTTTGCACGCGGCGCGTCCGAGGGCATGACGATCGTCGTCTCGATGCCCAGCAGCCGTCCCGCAGCGGCGACACCCTGCGCGTGATTGCCGGATGAGAAAGCCACGACCCCGGCAGCCCGGTCTTCGATCTGGCTCATCATGTTGTAGGCACCGCGGATCTTGAACGAACCGGTGCGCTGCAGACACTCGGGCTTCAGGAGCACGCGGCCACCGGCCAGCTCGTTGAGCGCGGCGCTTTCCAGCAGGGGCGTGTGTATCGCAACGCCATCGAGTCGCGCTGCCGCCGACTCGATATCCGTGATGCTAATCACTGATCACAGTGCTGGCGCATTGGTCGATCTTGGCGGCGCAAATGAAATCATTGTCCGTCAGGCCGCCGACCGCGTGCGTCGAGTAGTTCACGACGCACTTGCCGTAGGAAACGACAAGGTCCGGATGATGACCTTCATTGGTGGCAATCCAGGCCACAACGTTTGTGAACGCGATCGTCCGGCTGTAGGCCTTGAACTCGAACGTCCGGGTAATCTCCTTGCCGTCACTGCGCAGAGTCCAGCCGGGATGCAGCGCCTCCATCAGTTTCGTGGCCTGCTCCGTCGTCAGCGCCGGTACGCCGCCCTCACAGGGTTTGCAGTGCTGTTCAGCAAGACTGTCTGTCATTGGCTCATCCTTTGCGTAACGCTCGGACTATAAACACGTGCGCAGACGAAAAAAAGCCGGCCCTTGCGGGCCGGCGGTGCGGAGAGGCTCCTAAAGGAGCCAGGGACAGCAAGTCAGATCTGCCAGGCGTCTACGGTGTCGATGCCACAGCCTCGTTCTCCGACAGAAACAGCTTCAGTGTGACGCGGCGTTCCAGCGCAAGGCTGTCGATGCTCGCATCCTGGGCGATGGACTCACCGTGAGCACGCGTGCTGATCCTGTCGCCGGGAACACCCGCCTGCACGAGGTGGTCGCGAACAAAGTCGACGCGCTGCCCGGACAGCGCCAGGTTGTAGGCATCGTCGCCGCGCTCATCGGCGAACCCGTCCAGCTGGATGTGCACATTGGGCATTGACGCCAGTGCGGCGCCCAGTTCGGCCAGCCGTGCGCCAGTCATGTCGGTCAGCACCGCTTCGTCGGTGCGAAACAGCAGGTCCATCGCGATGCCGGCCTGCATCAGGTCGACGAGCTCCGGCTGCGCCAGCGACTGCAGTCGACGAACCTCGTCGCCGAGCGCGTCATTGCTCTTTCGCGCACCGCGAATCGCGGCCTGCAGGCGATCGACTTCCGTGTCCTTCGCCTCGAGTGACGAACGAAGGCCATCGATATCCTCGTTCTTGTTGTGCATCGAGTCGCCAAGCTTGGCGCCGATCGCCGCACCAATTACAAAACCGAAAGGACCGCCCGCGACGGCGCCGATGATGGCGCCACTGCCGACACCGACAAGCTCTTCCTTTGAGGCGGGCTCGGCCGCCTGGACCTGGGAAACGCTGGCGAGCGCCGCGAGGGTGATTACTGATACTAGTTTGCGCATGTTGATTCTCCGTTTGTGGCCGTCACAGCGACCGCCTTCAGGAATCATTTAAAGGCGCAATTGGGGACGCGAAGCGAATAGCTGGTGTCCATTCACCGATGAATTGTGACGAAATGTGCCAGGGCGCCATCCGCTAAGGCGACACGATGCCGCACATGTGTCAGCCGCGGCGGTCGTAATCGGTCAATGCGACAAACGTACCGCCGTTGCGTTCACAGAGCACTCGCATCAGCTGTGAGAAGCGATAGGCGGTGGGTGGAATGTTGTTATTGCCGCGGAACAGGAACGGGAACCCGACGGCGTGAATGCGAACCAGCCGGTCGCCGGATGCCCCGACCCGGTTCACGGCATCGACCTGTCGCACGACTCTCTCGATCGAGCGTCCGCTGAACTCGTCACCGAAAACGTAGATGCTGATTTTTCGGTCAGCCCTCCAGTAGGTGCTGATCGCGTAGATGATTCCGTCGACCGGGTTACTGTCACTGAACGGGCGCCAGGTTCGTATCGTGTTGACGATCGCCTCGCGCCGGCCGGGCGTATCGGGAATCCACCGACCACGATACTGGCTGAACATGTAGTTGCCGTTGTCGTTCATGATCTGGATGCCCTTGACCTGCGGATAGACTTCCAGCGTCTCGGTCAGCTTTTCCTGCACGCGGTCCCAGTTGTACTGCTGCATGCTGCCGGACGTGTCGATGATAAAGATGATGTACTCGCTGTCCACCGGGATACCGGCGACGGCGTCATCGTCCGCGCGGCGATAGTACGGCTGCAGCCGCTGCATCTCCTCGGTCAATCGCTGCTTGGCACGCGCGAGGGCGCCCTCGTCGAGGATGGATTCGGATTCCTGCTGAGTCGCCACGTACTGACCCTGCACCGTGCTGAGTTCGCCCTGCAGCCGCGCCAGCTGCAGCTTGGACTCGGATGCCTGTGTCCTGACGGCGTCCAGTTCACGATTGATGACCGTCGTCTCGCCACGGATATCGAACAGCTCCTGCTGCAGCAGCGCAATGAGCTGCTCAAGGTCATCCTGGGTCTTCTCGAGAATCACCGGCTCGTAGATCTTCGACAGCACCAGCAGCAACAGGATCGCGCCGAATCCACAGCAGATGCAGTCGAGGAACGACAGGCTGAAGGCTTCGACGTTACGGCGTTTTCTTCTCATCGTGCCACTCCTACGGCCAGTCCCGGCTGACGCTCATGAAAGATCCGCCGGTCTGGTAAGCCAGCGTCCAGTACGCGATAGCGGCGTCGTAGTCGCCTTCCATCGGGTACAGCAATACGTTAACGGGAATGCCGGGAGGCAATTCGCGAATCGCGTTGACATGCAGCCGCTGGCGCTCCCGACCGGTGACCGTGCGTTGGTTGCTCGTTTCCTCTTCCATGGTTGGCATGCCGTCAGCAAGCAGGATGATGTTGTCCGGTCTCGGCGACAGCTCCGCGGCGATCTCGTAGGCCGCACGCATATTCGTTCCGGCCTCCGGCGGCGTTCGGCGGAGCACGCGCAGGGCCTCATCGAGCTGTGCCGAGTCGTCGACGTCCAGCCAGATCCCCTCGCTGCCCTTGATCACCGGCTCGGCCCGATTATTGAACATGTAGATCTGGAATTGGCTACCGGGTGTGAACTGCGCGGTCAGCCAGTCGACGCTGGCCACGACCTGGCGCCACTTGGATGCGCGCAGCTTGTCGTTGATGCCCATGTTGCGCCGACGAATGATGTTGACGATCTTGTCGTCGAGCATGCTGGCCGAGCGGTCGACCAGGATAAGCGTACGCGTGCCGCCAAGCTTCAGGCCGGTCAGGTACTGGCGGTCACCGTCGCCCTTGAATTCACGTACACGGCTGCCCGTCTCTTCCTGCTCGGCCTCGAGCGCCAGCAGACGCTTGACCTCCTCCTCGAGGCTCTTGATGTCCGACTGCAGGGCCTCGACACGCTCGATACGAGCCAGCGTCTCGTCATCGTACTCCGCCAGCTCCTCGCGCAGTTCCGCGATCAGGCGAATGATCTGCGCGATCTTGCCCTCGGCGTCCTGGGTCTCATCCTCCAGCTCCTCCTTCGTATTCCGAGCCAGTACGAGGTTCTTTCGGCCCTCGAGAATCTCGACCTCGAGTTTGCGTGTCTCGGCCATCAGGTCCGTCGGCTTCGGTTCGGTCTCTTCCTTAACCTGCGCATTGATGATCATGAAGAACAGGATGACGGCGCCGAAGCCACAGCTCATGCAGTCCAGGAAGGACAGGCTGAAGACCTCGTACTGTCGTCGCTTGCGCGCCATTTAGAGGACCACCTTTTTTATCGAGCCGCCCACTAGCCTTCCGCCCTGATTAACTGCAGCTCGACGCCCGGGGTGCCCAGCCGAATGACGTCTCCGTTCTGCAGGACCGACGAGCCATCGATCTGGTGCCCGTTCAGAAACGTGCCGTAGCGGCTGTGGTCCTCGAGCAGGCACTGGCCGTCACGTCTCGAAATAGAACAGTGGCGCCTCGATACGCCCGGCATCTGCTGCTTCAAATCGATCCAGCGCCCGTCGTCTGACGCCTGCGAACCGAGGACGATGGCCGCGTCGTTAATCGGGTACGCGACACTCTGGTACAGCAGGTGCGTCGGCTGCCCTTCCAACACCTCGGCAGGCTCTGTGCTGACGACCGCCGTCGAACGGTCCCACGCCAGCTGCCGCACCAGGTTAATGGCTCCGCTGCCCGCCTGCATGTCTTTGCAACGCGCGAGGAGTCCGCGCGTCGTCGCGCCTCGTTCGAGCAGGAAGATATCGCCGCCAACGCGAGCCTTCAGGCTCTCCGCCAGGCCGGGCATGCTGGCCGCCCGGTCCGTCAGCTGCAGCGCGGCGGTTTCCCCGGCGCGCAGCAGCGCCCTGAGCTGGCTCGCGATTCTCTGGTACACCGGCGCCGCTGCCGAAATCAGGTCGATCGACTCGATCTCGGCGTGATGGCTGATGCCGCGGTAGTCGACATCCAGTATGACCGTATCGGATGACGCCGACTGCTCCAGCCACTGCGGCAGTCTGTCCAGCAGCATCTGCTCGGTGTCGGCCGTGTGCAGCGGATCGAAACGGGATTGACGGACGAATGCATCCGATATCTTGCGTATCCACGCATCGCTCAACTGATTGACGCCGGCCGAGTCGATGATGACCGAACGCTCGAGTTGTGCCGCCGACGGCTGCAACAGGCGCGACAACATCGTCGCGTGCAGGCTCAGGTCAATGTGCACCGGGACCGCGTTCTCGTATTCGCGCCGGGTCGCCGCGACGGCAGCGTCAACCATCCCCGCGACGGGAATCCCAAGCTCCGCCGCGATACCGAGGAACAGGGACAACTGATCGCTCTGCATGTAAGGCGGTACGGCAACGACGACTCGGTCGCCCGCAGACGACGCGCTCGTCCATGCCTGTTCGAGCTGGTGGCTGACGAGATCCGCCGACGTCAGGTGCGAGAAGCGCCGATCGCCGATCGCGTCTGTCGACAATCCCGACCAGTACGCATTCTGGATCTCGCGCGGGCGAAGCCGGGATTGCCGTCGCGCCGACTCGCCGGTAATGACACTGCCGTCGTCAAGCAGCGCGAATCCCGGCTCGCGATACAACATACCGTCCGCCGTCGATATCGAGATCGATGCGTCATTGATGTGTAACGCGAGTAACGCCATACAGGCCTCAGTCCGCCTTCATGTGGCGGATCAGTTTCTCGTCGCTGTAGGCCTCGACATCGAAGACCAGCCGCTCCTGCAACAGCTGTAGCTGGTAGACCAGGAACATCAGGAAGATACTGATCAACAGCGCGATGAACGTCGAGTTGAATGCCACGCCGAGGCTTTGCGTCACGCCGGCGATGTCGCCCTGCACGGCCTTGTCGGCCTGGGCGAGCGCCTCACCGATACCTCTGACGGTGCCGATGAAGCCGATAGACGGTATCGCCCACGAGATGTAGCGGATCATCGAGAGTTCTGACTCCAGTCGCTCTGCCTCCGATTCACAGAGCGTGTGCGTACTGCTGGACACGTCCTGGATGTTCTCAGTCGACGCGAATCGCCGCAGCGCATTCAATAACGCCCTCGGTAGCAACATACGCTGGCGATCGTCCGGCAGCGCCTGCACCTGCCTCGCGAACTCTCTCGTGTCCTCCGGCAGGATGCGCATGCCGTCTGCGATAGGCACGAGGTCCACGTCCAGCAGACGTCGCTCCGACAAGACTTTGGTTGCTTTGAACCCCATGATGGCGAGCGCCCAGATGGCGAGTATGAAACAGGCTTCCTGCTCGAGATCCTTAATCAGGACCCAGACGTGTCGCTCGCGGACATAGTCAGGATCCGCGGCGGCGGCCGCATTCTGTTCCTCGATAATCTGCGTCGCGTTAGGTCGTACCACCGAAACGTAGAATGCGTGAACGATGATGACGGCGATGATCAGCGCGAACAGCTGAAAGACGAACTCGACCGGAATGTTCTTTTTCTTCATGGCAACCCAGGTGCGTTAGATATCTGTCGGAAAAGGGATGGATTGATCGGTAGGAATGTCTTCGGTCGGGACGAAATCGTCGTCGTCTTCTTCTTCGAAGCCCTGCGCGTCAAGGCCGGATTCGTCGATCTCTTCCTCGGACGCTGCGTCGTCCTCCTGCTGTTCGGTCGCCTGCTCGTCGTCGGACGCGTCGGGGTCTGATTCCTGTGCCACCGCGGCCGACAAAAGCGCGACCAGGGCGAGGAACATCACAAAGCGTTGGATCATGGCTGGCTCTCTTTCAATCCTGTTACTTATCTGACCTGATCGGTACGAAAATTATCACTATGGGCTACGGTAAATTTCTCGCGATTCGGAAGCCCAGATCGGGTCGCGCCGCAGTTCCGGATTCGCGATAGCTCAAGCGCAATTCAGTCTCACTGGGGTGGCGCCAGCTCGATCCGCGGATCACGTTGGCATTGCCTCTTGGCGGACCGACCGGATCGATCACGGGCGTCGTCAGGCCCGGCGTCGGTACAGTGTAGAGGTCATTGACCCATTCAGCGACATTGCCGGCACCGTCGTAGAGCCCTAATGCATTCGGCTTGAACTTGCCAACAGCGGCTGTCGACGCGAAGCCGTCGTCGTAGCGAGGAATCACGGAAGGCACGAGTTCCATGGCCGACTTGTCGGCGAAGTTGCCGCTGTCGCGCTGCGGCGGCCATCGGTCACCCCAGGAAAAACGGCGCGCCCCGGGTGTGCCCGCATAGCGGACAGCCCAAACCCACTCGGCTTCGGTCGGCAGTCGGTAGCCGTCCGGGAACGGATAGATCGGCACCCATTTGCCAAACTCTTCCTTATACACCGGCGTCAACCCTTCCTTGGTGCTCAGCCAGTTGCAGTACTGCACCGCCTGCTCCCACGTCACGTTGGCGACCGGATTATTGTCGCCGGCCATCGACACGTGCACGTCAGAACCGGAGTCATGGCTCGTGCTGAACTCGCGGAATTCCTTATTGGTCACTTCACGCGTGCCGATAAGAAACGGATTCGTAATCGTGACCGGGACGATTACCTCGTTTGCCCGTCGACCCGGTTCGCTGCGTGACGCACCGAGCGAAAAAGTCCCGGGCTCGACGCGTCGCATGACGGCGTCCTGCGATGTCTTCACTTCCCTCTCGATCGATGCCTGCCGGATCGACTCGAGCGATCGAATGCTGGCGTTGACCGTCTGCGGATAACCGGGACGTGGCGTGAGCGTGCGGGTCCACGTCTCGTACCCGTCCTTGCGGACCTCGATGCGATGCGGCGCGGAACTGAGCTCCAGCGTTCTCGAGCCGGTACCCCTCGGCCGACCGTCGACGAAAATCTGCGCGTCGGACGGCGAGACATTAACGGTCAGCCTGCCAATTCTCGCCGTCATGTCGACGGTTATCGTGTCGCTTGCGGCCGGCTCCAGCCGAACCTGCCGTGTCGCCCTGCCGTAACCGGCCCGGGTCAGGCCAATCTCGTAGTCAATGCCGGGCGACAGGTCGAGCGTGATCGGTGACTGTCCGCGATAGCGACCGTTGACGGTCACGTTGGCGCCGCGCGGAATAGAGTTGACACGCAACTTCGCGTCGGCGGGCTCCAGGCGAATCAGTGGCAGCACCTGCGCGACGTCCGGCTCGGCAACGACGGTTCCATCCCAGGCCCGAAAACCGTCCGCGACGACGCTGAGATCGTGGGAGCCTTCGAGCAGCTCAATCGTCAGCGGCGTCACTCCGAGCAACGTCTCATCGGCAATGACCTGCGCGCCGGCCGGTTCCGACGTAATCTCGACGTCCGCCCAGCGCGGTATCAGCTGAACATTCATGATCGAGGTCATACCGAGGCCTTCGATACTGATGACATCAGAATACGGCAGGTAACGATCAGAGCTGACCGCGACGCTGTGATCGCCTGGCTGCAACTCGACCGGGCCCAGCGGCGCCGGCCCGACGATGGAACCATTGATCGTCACCGTCACGTCGTCAGTCGCGCTTGTCTGAACCGTCAGCTTGCCGGGCAGCCGCCTGAGTTCGAGCTCGATCGTCTTATTGGCCTCTTCACCGACCTCGAAACTCTGGCTGATATCGTAGTAGCCCGCTTTCTCTACATTGACGGTGTAGGTTCCGGGCCGCATCAACAACCGGTCGCCGATCGGCAGCTTGAACCACGCGCCGGCCACGGCAATATTGTCGGCAGGGCCCGGTGTCACGGAGAACTGGATAGATTTCGACGTGAACAACAGGTAGGAAACGGCCAGCAGGAACGCGAGTCCGAAACCCACTACCGTCTTCAGTGGTTTCTGCGGCAGCTCCGCGGCCGGTGCAGACTTGTCGGCTGCCCGCTTGAACGCCGTCGGCGCAATCGATTCTTCGGCGCCCGCCGTCAGTTCGGGGGCTTCAGGTGGCTGCGTAACGTAGGCGCTCGCTTCCAGCTGGACGCTGAATTCCACGCGCTCGCCGATAGTGACCTTGAGCGTGCTGCCGAAATAGTCGAGCTCATCACCGTCTGACAGTCGCCGGCTGCCGACCAGCGACTCGCCGTTCAGGCTCATCGCATCGTTGCGACCCAGTGGCTGTACGATCGGCGCGCCGTCAAGCAGGTCCAGCTGCATGACCGGACTGCCGCCCGGCCCCGGAAGACGGACGTCGCAGTCTGCGCCGGTGCCGACGCGGACCGGCAGCCTGCCACCGTCGAAGCGGCGCTCACCGTCAATATCGCGGATGATCAGCTCTTCAAAACTCACTACGTTCCTTTAATCTGCCGGCTCGGGACGCGGTCCCACCGGACTCGAATCTACAGGGGCGATGGCGCGGTGCTCAGATCGGTTCCTCGCAACGCACGACCAGCGGACCCATCTCGATCTCGGGGCCCACGCTGAACTCGATGCGAACGTCACGGAAACCGGGACGACTGCCGACCGCAACGTATCTACCCGGACGCAGCTCCAGCTCGCGCCGTTCGAAGCTGCCGAGTCTACCAACTTTGAAGATCGACACGGCCGTCATGTTGTCCGAGACGATCTCTACCGTCAGCGGCGTCGAGGCTCGCTTCAGCAAACGCGAGAGCTCGTCGCGCTGTGCCGAAAGCCGCGGACCGATAACCTCCATTCGCGTGATGCCGATCAGTACGTTGGTCGCTTCCTGCAGCTTACGCGGACTGCTCAGGCTGTCCGGATCTTGCGTGTACTCGTTGATCTGCTCAAACAGCGCGACCTGGTCTCGCGCTCGACTGACGCCGTCGATGGCGAAGGACAGTGTGCCATCGAGCTCCAGTATCTCCTCGTAGGTCGACACCGCCTCTTCCCACTGCTCGGCCTGCTCCTGCCGGCCTGCCAATACCTCGAGTTCCTGGATCGACTGCAGGCGCAGCGCCTGGTCCACCTGCAGCAGCCCGTCGGCGGGCTCGGGCGAGCCGGGTCGTATTTCGTTGGCACGACGAAACGCCGCGCGCGCAGTCAGGTAGTCACCCTCAGCCAGGGCAGCAATGCCTTCGCTCATGCGACTCTCGAAATCCATCTGTTTGATCGTGGCGTCGACTCGCGCCAGCCCGTCGATGGCGGGTTGCCACTCCGGATCGAGATCCACCGCCTCGGCGAAACTGCGTCTTGCCGCGTTCATCTCGAGCGTCTTTTCGAACTCGAGACCCTGCTCGATGAGGCTTAACACCGTCTCGAGATTCTGTGCTCGCCTGAGTCCATCGCGCGCCGCCGTACTGTTCTCACTCATCGCGACGGCGAGCTCAAAGCTGTCGATCGCCTCGGACGGGTTGGCTGCGGCCAGGGCGGCCTCGCCATCCGCCATCGCCTTGTCGAAAACCCGGTCAGCTTCTTCCAGTAGCGGATCGACGAGCGCTATCGCTTCCTCGTACCGGGCCGTAGCCGCCGCGTAGTCGCGCGTGAGGTAGGCCTCATCGCCGGCCTCGTAGGCCGCCTGCGCCCGTGTGTATGGCAAACCGCCCCAGCGCGGCACGGCCCTTTCTTCGAGCACCTCGAGCTTCGCCAGCAACTGGCCGAGCACTTCCTCGGTCGCGGCTCTGGCTTGCACGCGCTCATCACGACGGCTCAGCTCGTCCTCGGGCGACAAGGGCGTCGCCGGCGCCGCGGCCTCAGGCTCCGGGCTCTCCTCAACCGGCTCATCCGCAACGGGGACCGCGGCGGGCGAAGCGGCCGGCGTCTGCACGGCCTTCGGCAGGAAGAACACGACACCCAGCAACAACGCCACCAGCACGGCGAGACCGCCCGCAAGCACGGCCGGCCTGATGCCGTCTGACTGAGGGATGGTTGGTGCAGATGGCGGCGCCGTCGCGGCGGCCGACCGGGAACGCGGCTGGATGCTGCTCGGCGGAATGCTTGTGTCGGGGCTCGCTTTTTCAGACGCGAACCGCTTCGGAACCGGCCCCGCAGCGATTCCAGCGGCACGCAGTGCGTCGACGACTTCGGCGGCGTTCGGGCGCGTCGAGGGCTCCTTGGCCAGCATACGCATGACGAGGGCGGACAGGCCCGACGGCCATTCGCCCTTCGACAGCGTATCGACGTCGGCGGGCTGCCGGTGACGGATATCGTCTTCCGTGTTCGTTGACGAGTAAGGCGACGAGCCGGTGGCGAGCTCGTAGATCAGGCCGCCGAGAGCAAAAACGTCGTCCGCAGGCTCGGGCGCGTGACCGTCCAGCAGCTGCGGACTGCTGGCAATCAGCGACCCGCCGCCGATGTCATCGGCGGGCGTCGCGGCAACGCCGAAATCAATGAGGTAAGGAACGCCGTTGCCGTCCAACAGGACGTTGCTGGCCTTTATGTCCCGGTGAACGACGTCGCGTCCGTGCGCATAGCGCAGTGCGTCGGCGACGGCGGCGATCGCCGGGAGAAAATCGGCGGGCGCTGCGCCCGCCAGCACACTGAGGTCCGGACCGTCGATGTATTGCTGACTGTAGAAGACAGTGTCGTCGAGGTCGTTGAACTCGAAAACGCGAACGATGTGCGCATGAATGAGCCGCAGGCTTAACTGCCACTCACGCTTCAGGATGTCGCGATTGGACGGGTCGACGAGGAGCTTCAGCGCGACCGATGCGCGCGTCATGCGATCCGACGCCAGCCAGGTCTCGGTCAGCGTTCCCGCACCCAGTCGGCGCTTCAACGTAAAGCGATTGGCAAGTACGTTGCCGCTGGTCAGGTCTCGCATGGGTTTTGGACAGGCTTAGCCTGCAGGATCGGACGAACGGGCCGGAGATCCCACATCTACGGATTCAGAGAAACCGGTCTCGGCTTCATAGATGTCTCTAAGCAGTCGCCGCCAGTCTTCGTATTGTGATGCCGCCGTTCCGGTCAGTCGCCTCTGCTCCCCCTCGACCTCGATCACCATTGGCGCAGCTTCCGAGCCGAAGGACTCCGACAGCTCCTTGATGGCCTCGACGTGCATTCTTGCCTCTTTGCGGCGAGTGACGCCGGCAAAGATCGTTTCGATGCCCTGGTTGATGCCGATGTGCTGGAGGCTGCGCTGCATCCTTCGCTTCGAGCGGCTGGAGGAATCCGCATCCATGGCGACTGACCCTGCCAGCACGGCCACGCCCATCAGCGTCTGCAGCGTCGCGGAGCGCCTGACCTGCCGATAGTTAACGGATTCTTCGCGGGATGTCTTGCGCCAGTCGTGATACGGGATCGCGATCCCGTAGTAGAAATTCGCGTAGTGCTCATTGAGCGTGTCGACAACGAGCCGGTCGCGTTCCCGGATCTGCCTCAGCCGATCGACAGCCGGGTCGTTCTCTGCCGGGAGTCGAACGACGGACGTGATTCCATTCTCACCGGTCTCCAGGTAATCGGAGTACGCCAGCGGCGACATGTCCTTGAAAAACTTGAGCTCGGACACCTGCCGGATGCGCTCGACTTCACGCGGATCGATCTCGGCCACGTAGGCGTAGAGGTCGTTGGCGATGTCATTGAAGACCTTCTGGTAAGGGTCCTGGCGGCGATCGCGATTCGGCGAATAGGAAGAGACGCCGGTCTGCGTCTCATACTTTCGCGTATACCAGGTCTGGCCTTTTGCATCCTCGACGGTGACGTCGATGGTGACGAATTCGCCATCCGATTCTTCGATCTGTCCGCTGACGATGATGTCGGTGAAGGCTTCACGGGACGGAATGACACGAACGGCGCCCCAGTGTCCGGTCCCCTGCAGCGTCTGCTTCAGGTGAAAAGGGATGTACCGGGCCTCGGCATTCCGGATCTCGCTGTAGACGCCGGTGTCTTCCGGGTCGTTGGACTCGGGCACTCCGGCATCGAACTCGACGATACCGATGTCCAGCAGCAGTGATTCTTCTACCGGGCTGCTGGCGACCCGCAGCTCGGTTTCTTCCGCCTTGATGACTTCATTAACACTACATCCTGCGGCGCTGACGGCAATGAACCCGACAGCGACCAGGGCTTTGCACCGTTTAAGCAAGTTGCCTCCTACAGACCTTTATACTTCCGATACTCTTCCCACAACCGCTCCCGCAGCTCAGGATCTTCTTCAGCGAGCGCCACCTCGCGGAGCTGTCGCGCGACGATATCGTCATCGACGATGATCGGGATATCTTCGGGGGTGCGCTCACGAATTTCCTCTTGTGTCATACCAGCGGTCGACGCTTCGCGGGGCGCCTGCGGTGGGTTTGCCACGGCGACCGCACCACCGGAGCCGCTGCCCTGCTCACCGAGGCTGATGCCGCCTCCGCCCGAGCCTCCGTCACCGCCGCCGAAGCCCTCGGTGTTTCGGCCCACTGACGTGACCTCGCGTTGTTCGTCCGTTAATACTTCGTCGAAACCGCCGATAGACTCTTCCAGCTCGCGGCCGAGGCGCTCCGCGCGTTCTGCGTCCGACTCCTCGGGGAACTCTCCGACGCCGCCAGCGCCGCCCGTGCCCAGCGTGCCGCCACCGGCCTGGTCGCCGCCGGACTCTCCTCCTTCGGCACCGGCGCCGCCGGCTTCGCCGCTGGACGACGCTTCCGCGTCACTGTCCGAGCTGCCGCCACCGCCGCCGAGACATTCGCCGGCCTGGCCCATGCCGCCAACGCCACCGGGCAGTACGCCGGTGTCGCCACACTCACTCTGGCTGTCGCCGTCGCCGTCGGCGTCTCCGTCAGCATCGCCCTCCCCGGGCTCGCCCGTGCCGCCTTCACCACCGTCGCCGGCGCCGCCGCCGGGCATCGGGAAGCCGTCCGGAAGGCCGACCTGCGGGAACTGACCGACGCCACCGGTGGAGCCGCCGCTCTCGCCTCCCGACGGTGAATTGCCACCGCCGCTGGAACCACCGGACATACCGCCACTGGAACCACCGGACATGCCGCCGCTCGCTCCGCCCGATGGGCCGCTGGAACCGCCAGACGAACCCCCGCCCGGCGGGCTCTGGGAACCGCCGCTGGAGCCACCGCTCGGCGGACTCTGGGAACCGCCACTGGATCCACCGCTGGGCGGGCTCTGCGAACCGCCAGACGAGCCGCCGCTGGGCGGCGACGGTGGAGCCGGCATGCCGCCAGACGGCGGGCTCATTCCACCCCCGCCAGGCGGCGTGATGACCGGCGTCGTTTTGCAGCCTGCCGCAAACAACGCAGCGAAAACCAGGGTACTCGCAAGCGTGGGCCAGTTTCCGACGTGCCTGTTTGTGTCTGTCATGATTGCGTGCCTTTAGAGAGCGCCGGACTGGGCCGGCGAGCGTTAATCGACGTAATCTGTTGGAGTCCCTGAGGAATCAATCAGTTCCGTTGATTTAACGTAAAACGTCCAGCCCGGCGCCCTGGTTGACCGTCACTCGACCATAAACCGACGTCGATGCTCGATCAATAGCAATCACGTAACAAACCGTTGCTGCGAGGAACTAGCGTTCAGGTACGATTTCTGGACTTTTTGTGCTTGCGAAACAGCATGATCGACAGGTCGTCCGGCTTGCTTGGCAGACCCGTTGCGCCGTCCCGCATGCGGCCGTTGGCGACCGCGGTCAGGCGTTCGAGCGCGGCGTCTATGGGCCCGGTCCTGACCATGTCGATGACTTCATGCCGAAACAGGTTGTCCGTCAGGCCATCGCTCGCGATCACGAGCGTGTCAAGCGGGCTGAGCGCGAGCTCCCCCCCCACGTCGATCGTCATGTCCATCGAACCGACGAAGTTCGAGACCAGGTGCCTGTCGGGGTGGTACAGCGCGCCCTCCTCATCGAGATAGCCGGCCTCGACGGCGAGGCCGGTCGGAGAATGCGGGATCGTGTAGAGCTTGAGCTTGCCGCGCTGGCCGGTGACCAGCGCCTCGGAGTCGCCGACCTGGAATGTCCGGATACGATTGTCCTCGATCGTAACGATGGTCAGCGTTGTCGCCGAACCATTCAACATGCTTAGAACCGCCTGGTTGGCCTTCTCGATCGACCGCATGACCGACCCCAGCAGGGTTTCTTCCTCACCCGTGGCCACCGAATACAGGAAGGTCTCAACGGCCGTCTGGGACGCCTTCTTTCCGGCCGGCATGCCGCCGGCGCCGTCAGCCAGCGCGAGTACGGCTGCACTGTCGCCGATGCGCAGAACACCGACGGTGTCCTCGTTGACCGTCAGTTTGTCCGGTGCGCGGGCCGTGTACGCGACGATGTCGCCGCCCGCCATGTCGAAGTGACGCGTCTCCGCGGCCTCGGTCTCCATCAGGATGCTGGGTTTAGATGGCATGGGACACGACGCCGTCGATCGTCACGCTAGCGCAACGGTTCCCGGCACCAGGCACAGAATTTCCAGTACTTCCGACTGACGCCCCAGCCGCAGGCGATGCATGTCTCTCTTGTGCGCTTCAGCTTCCATTTCTGCTTGACCTTCCTCCGGCACCACGGACAGTACCGCATAAAAGGCATCAGAGGGCCGCCGCAGTCCGCATTTTGGCACTTTGCCGTGTAGCGCTTATCCGGGTATCGGCGATTGGTCTCGGGCTCGAAGCCGGGCCCGTAGCACCAGGTGCAGTAGTCCCAGTCGTTCTTGACGCCGCGTTCGCATCGCGGGCAGCTCGACGCGAAGTCGGACGTCGTGCCCTGCGTCGGGCTGTCGATACCGCACCAGGGACAGGCCTGCATGCTCTCGGAAACCGGCCCCTCGCAACGACGACAGCGGTGGTTGGTCTGCAGCTGGTCCTTGAATTCCTTCTGGAATTCCCGCCACGCCGACTCGGGCCTTGAACTGCCGACGGATTTTCCGGACGAGGCCGCCTTCTGCCGCCTCGCCTGCAGGTGCAGGCCGTCGAAGGCCGCCTGCATCTGCATGGCGTCGTGGAACCGGTCCTTCGGGTCGAGCTGTATGGCCTTTTTCAGGATGTCGATCATCTCCGGCCGGACGCGTGCTTTGAGCCGATCGAAACCCTCGAGCGGCCACTCGAACGGCCACTCAGGCAGCTTCCCGGACAGCAGTCGGTAAATGACCAGTCCGAGCGAAAATACGTCGGACTGGAACATCGGTCTGCCCATGGCCTGCTCGGGTGCGATGTAGTCAATCGTGCCGGACCCGGATGCCTTGATCGTACGAAGGCTCAGCTTGGCGAAGCCGAAATCGGTCAGCCTGAGACGGTTGTTGTCGAACAGAATGAAGTTCTCGGGCTTGATATCGCAGTGGATGATCTTCTTTTCGTGCGCGAATGCGACTGCCGCCAGCGCCTGACCCGACAGGTCCATCGCCCTCGCCGTCGAAATGCGCCGCTCAATCCGGTCGCCGAGGGACTCGAGACCGAGTTCCATGGCAATGACGAATTGGTCGTCGATGTAACTCGCGTTGATGACGGGCAGAATGTTCGGGTGGCGGAGTTTGACGGCCACCTTGACCTCATGCATGAACTCGTCTTCGCCGACCAGCCCGTCGGCACGCGGAATCTTGAGCGCGACGCGCTGCTTGTGAATCGTGTCGTAGGCCCGGTAGACATCCGCGAGCGGACCCGAGGCGATGCGCCCCTCGATCTTGTATTTATCCAGTCTTTGCCTGGCTCGTAGCAATGTCGGCAACTTAAGCTTTGTTTACGGCAGCGACGCATCATTGTGCGGACGACTCAGCCAGTCAAGTAAAACAAAACTGTCATCGGATCTTTCGAATTTCTTAACGAGCCCTGCGGAAACTTTCGCCTGTTTCATGAGGCAGGCGAGACGATGAACCACTGGATTCCGGAGCAGGCTTTGCGGGTCGTCAAGGCACAGCACGGCGGGAGTCCGTGGGCCAGGCAACGCGATGAGGCCACGAAACCCGAACCGGGCTCAACACCCGGCATCGCAGCGCGGGAGCGCCCCCTAACATGGCCGAGCATCAATTGGCGCTGTTCGTCCGACGCACCGCATCGTCCCAGCCAGCCAGCAGCGCCTGCCGCCGCCGATCGTCCATGTCCGGCTCAAAAAGACGATCCCGCTGCCACAACGCCTCAAGATCCTGCATTCGTGTAACCAGTCCGGAACGATAGGCGGCAAGACAGGCGGCGCCGAGCACCGTCGACTCGACATTGGTCGGTCGTTCTACCGGGATGTCCAGGATGTCGGCGAGGAACTGCAGGAACCAGTTGTTCGCAACCATGCCGCCGTCGACGCGAATGACCTTCGGCGTGACGCCGTCCTCGGCCATGGCGCGGATAAGATCGCGGGTCTGGTAGGCGACGGCCTGCAACGTCGCGGTTATCAGTTGCTTCCTGCCGCTGCCACGACTGAGGCCGTACACGGCTCCGCGCGCGTGCGGATCCCAGTACGGCGCACCGAGACCGGCGAACGCCGGCACGACTACTACATCGTCAACGATGCCCGTCTGTTCCGCGACTCGCTCCGTCTCATAGGCCTTCTCGATAATCTGCAGTTCGTCACGCAGCCACTGGATCGCAGAACCCGCAACGAACACCGAGCCCTCGAGGCCATACGTCGTCTCGCCGTCTATTCGACTCGCGATCGTTGTCAGCAGCTGGTTGTGGGACGGCCGGGCCTCGGTGCCGGTGTTCGCGATGACGAAACACCCGGTGCCGTAGGTGCTCTTGGTGACGCCCTCCGCGAATCCGGCCTGCCCGATCAGCGCCGCCTGCTGGTCGCCCGCGATGCCGCTGATCGGTACGGGCGCGTCAAACAGATCGCAGCGCGTCTCTCCAAAGTCGTCGGCGCAGTCGCGCACGTCCGGCATCATCGACATCGGTATCGAGAAGAGGTCGAGCAGCGACTCATCCCAGCACTGGTCGTGAATGTTGAACAGCAGGGTTCGAGACGCGTTGCTGATGTCCGTCGCATGCACAGCGCCGTCCGTCAGGCGCCAAAGCAGGAAAGCGTCCACGGTCCCGAACGCCAGCTGCCCTTCTTCAGCCAATGCGCGGGCACCATCAACGTTGTCGAGCATCCAGGCAACTTTGGTCGCCGAAAAATAGGGATCCAGCTTGAGGCCCGTACGGCGAGTGACGTCAGGCTCGTGTCCGTCGGCGCGCAAGCGTTCGCACAGGTCCGCCGTGCGCCTGTCCTGCCAGACGATGGCCCTGTGGATACACTCGCCGGTATCTCGCCGCCAGACCAGCGCCGTCTCTCGCTGGTTGGTGATACCGATCGCAGCGATGTCACTCGCGCCGACGCCCGCGTCTTGCATCGCCGCCTTGCTGACGGAACTGACGGAAGACCAGATCTCCTCGGGCTCGTGTTCGACCCATCCCGGCGACGGATAGAATTGCTCGAACTCCTGCTGCGCGCTGGCGATCGGGCTCAGGTCGCCGTCGAAGATCACGGTCCTGCTGCTGCTGGTTCCCTGGTCGATGGCAAGAATGTAGGCGCTCATAGGTTCATCCTTTCACTAACGCTAGTAGACGGCCTTGATCGGCGTCTTGATACCAATACGTCGTCCGGCCCGGTCCGGCAAGTCGTGGCATTGCTGCCGTCTGAAAAACGTCTCGAGGTTCTCAAGCACGTCGCCAGGCCAGTTGCTTACCCGGCGAGTGTTCAGATCCACGTGCAGGTTCATCCATTCCGACGTCGCCGCCAGGAACCCGTCGTCCGCGTGATACATGCGCAGGAACTGGTGTATCCGCTTTTGATCGAAAGCGAGCACCTGCGTCGTAATGACGATCGGCTCCGACGCTCGCAGCTCGCGCAGGTATTCGATGTGGGATTCCACGGCGAATGTGGACAGCCTGCGTTCGCGAATATAGTCCTGCGTTATTCCGAGCTGCTGCCAGATCCCGTCAATGGCGAGGTCGAAGGCGAGCACGTAGTAAGCGACGTTCATGTGGTCGTTGACGTCGATCCACTCGTCGAGGATGGCACCTCCGTAAACGACGTCGCCGGTTGTCGGTTGTTCCTTGCCCATCAGGCGTCCTGCAGTTCGTCGAGTTCCCTGAAATGATCAAGCGCATCCGCATTCGCCAGCGCCTCGGTATTCTTGACCGGCCGTCCGTGAATGACATCACGCACAGCCAGTTCCACGATCTTGCCACTCTTCGTTCGCGGAATCTCCGGAACGGCGATAATCTTTGCCGGGACGTGGCGCGGTGTCGTATTGCTGCGGATCGTCGCCTTGATCTTTTGCTTAAGCTCGTCGTCGAGGACAACGCCGTCTCGAACGACAACAAAGAGCAGAACCCGAACGTCGTCTGCCCAGTCCTGGCCAACGACGATGCTCTCGAGGATCTCGTCGAGGCTCTCGACCTGGCGATAGATTTCGGCCGTGCCGATCCGAACGCCTCCCGGGTTCAGGACGGCATCTGAGCGGCCCGTGATGAGGAAGCCGCCGTTGGCGGTCTCCTCCGCGAAGTCGCCGTGCGCCCAGATCCCCGGAAAACGCTCGAAATAGGCCGACGTGTAGCGACTACCGTCAGCGTCGCCCCAGAAACCGACGGGCTGCGACGGGAACGGCGTGCAGCAGGCAAGCTCTCCCTGCTGCCCGTATACCCGCCGGCCCTCATCATCGAGAATCTGCACATCCATACCGAGGCCGGCGCTCTGGATTTCACCGCATCTTACCGGTAACAGCGGATTGCCCAGGACGAAGCAGCTCAGGATGTCAGTACCGCCGGCGATCGAAGACAGCTGGACGTCCGGCGAGATCGCGTCGTAGACAAAGTCGAAACTGTCCGGCGACAGCGGGGACCCGGTCGACAGTACAGCGCGTAGATCGGTCAGGTTGTAATGCTCCCTGGGACGAATGCCGGCCTTCTCGAGCGCCGAGAGGTACTTCGCGCTTGTGCCGAAGACGCTGACGTTCTCCGACTCGGCCGCTTTCCAGAGAATGTGGCCATCATCGGCAAACGGCGAGCCGTCGTAGAGCATCAGGCGGGTGCCGCTCGCCAAAGCGCTGACGAGCCAGTTCCACATCATCCAGCCGCAGGTCGTAAAGTAGAACAGGCAGTCATCGTCATACAGGTCCGTATGCAGCCGATGTTCCTTCAGGTGTTGAATCAACGTGCCGCCGTGTCCGTGCACGATGCACTTCGGTACTCCGGTCGTTCCTGACGAAAACATGACAAACAATGGATGGTCGAATGCGACCTGCTCGAACTCCAGCGGCTCGCTGACCTGGACAAACTCGGCTAG
>JAAUXY010114394.1_pt1 | contig 36491 bp, 26 predicted proteins | sample 7278121 | NCBI WGS metagenome assembly JAAUXY01 (sample SAMN14350117, study PRJNA611818) | marine sediment metagenome | isolation source: surface marine sediment (1.8m) | place: French Polynesia: Moorea | collected 2018-08
AGGCGCTTAGCTCAGCTGGTTAGAGCGCTACCTTCACACGGTAGAGGTCAGCGGTTCAAGTCCGCTAGCGCCTACCAGATATCTTCCAGCAAAAGCCTCGTCGCTTCTAGATCACTTCACGGCGGCAAGGTTCTATCGGTGGCTCGGGAAGTCGTAGTATCCAAGCGGCGGCTCTTCGAGACAGCCAGCCACGACGCCACGTTTCATACTCGATGCGTTTTGTCTAACTCGCCCGATTCAGGGCAAGCTCGAGAATCGCAGCACACTGAGCCCTAGGCGTCATAAGTAAGGGAGCCATCCATGCCCAAGCAGAAAACCCACCGCGGCGCGGCGAAGCGTTTCAAGGTCAGCGCCACGGGCAAGGTGTTGCGCCACCATTCGGAGACCAGCCACATTCTGACCAAGAAGACGACGAAGCGGAAGCGCAAGCTGCGCAAGAGCACCGAGGTCTCACCCGCCTTCGAGAAGACGATCAAGAAGCTGCTGAACTGACAGCCGGATCATCACCAGCTCGGGCCGTCAAGCGATCTCGAGCACCGCTGCCGATGGGGGAACCTGTCCATCGGGCCGGATCCAACGACAGCTCCCGCGAGGAGCAGAAACGAGGTTCATCGTGCCAAGAGTTCGACGTGGCACCAAGCGCCACAACAAGCGTCGCAAGATTCTGAAGCAGGCCAAGGGGTACTACGGTACTCGTTCAAAGGCCTACCGTATTGCCAAGCAGGCAGTCGACCGCGCCCTCGCGTTCTCGTATCGTGACCGGCGTCAGCGCAAGCGCCAGTTCCGCCGCCTGTGGATCACCCGCATCAACGCCGCCGCCCGTGCCAACGGTCTGTCCTACAGTCGCTTCATGGACGGTCTCAAGAAGTCCGGGAGCCAGCTCGACCGCAAGGTCCTGGCCGACCTGGCGGTTCGCGAGCCTCAAGCCTTCTCCCGACTTGCCGAGACTGCCAAGGACGCTTTGAAAGCGGCCCAGCAGGGCGACTAGGCCCGAGAAGCCGACTGGCTATCTAAGAGAGGCGCACGATGACGACGGCCTGGTTGCAGGACCTTGAAGAGAAGGTGCAGGAAGCCTCAGCCCGGCTGAGCGACATGCGAGCAGAGAACGAAACTCTGAAGAAGCAGGTTTCTGAGCTTCAGGGGCGGGTCGACGAGCTCGAAGAAAAGCTCGAGGAGGCCCCTGACGCTGAGCAGATTGCTGGCTGGACCGAAGAGCGAGAAGACGTTCGTCAACGGGTCGAAAAACTGGTCGATCACCTCGGTCAGCTCCTTGAAGCCTGATCCGCAGTTCACCTGTGGTATAGTGACTGAGTGTCTAACTCTCTGACAGAGCAGAGTTTGCCAGATGAAGTCGGCGCGTCCGAACGCGCTGCTCCGGGCGCGTCCGAACGTGCTGCTTCGAACGTTGAGAAGGCCGGCGCCGCGGAGTACTCCGAGTCGCTGGAGACCGAGGCGGTGGATTCTGAAACGTCTGGATCCGAGTCTGAGAACCCTTCCAGCTCTCGGAAGCGGGAATCCCGAACCTCGAAAGGTACTACCTCGATCGATGTAGAGATTTTCGGATCTGTCTACCATGTGCGAGGCGAACAGGATCCGGATTATCTGCAGAGGCTGGCCGAAGTCGTCGATGGCAAGATGCGCGAAATCAGTCGACACGTGCCCGTGGTAGATAGCGGGAAGATCGCCATCCTGGCCGCCCTCAACCTGGCAGACGAGCTGCTTCAATGCAACAATCAGCAAGAAGGGGAACGGGTCGAAATGATGGAGAAAGTGGAAGAGTTGACCGGCTTGCTCACCGAGGCCCTGGATACCTGAATCGTCGCGACGCCGGAAGACGATACCGTTCGCTCAAAACAGTGATACCAACGATGTGATACTACCGAGTTTGCATCCCCTGTGTGGTTGGTGATGGATTACTAAGTACTCTAGAACCAACATTTTAGACTAGGGAGTCTAGATACGCGCAGCCTGTGCCAGCCTCGCTCGTACGAGGACGCTAATGGCTCGCGGCAAGGACACCCACTTGGTTGGAACCCGGTTCTAACCACTCAGAGTCCACACGGCTGTCGCGGGGGATGCAGCTTTTTCCTCCTGCGAGCGAGCTTCCTCCATCCCCTTCCCTCGAGCACCGCTTAGGGGGTGTACGAATTGAACAATCAAATTCTCTGGATGGTGGCGGCTGGCCTGCTCGCCGTCGTCATCTGCGTTCAGATCTATCAGCTGTTGGTGAATCGCAAGGCTGCTCGCCGGGTGGCCGAAGCCGAAGCCGGAGCAGCCAAGATCGCCGCGGATGCCGAGCGCGAGAGAGAGCGCCTTCTGCGGGAGGCGGAACTGCAGGCCAAGGAGAAGCTTCTCCAGGCGAGGAACGAATTCGAGAAGGTCTCTCGAAAGCGAAGAGGCGAGCTCGAGACCTTCGAGCGACGCCTGGCGCAGAAGGAAGACAATCTCGAGAAGCGCAACGAAGATCTGACCCGCCGCGAGAATGAAGCTCGCGAGCTCGAGCGTCAGCTCTCGGGTCGGGACAAGGCGCTCGGTGAGCGGGAGCGGGAGGCCGAGGAGCTGATCGACCAGGAGCGCCACAAGCTGGAGCAGATCGCCGGCCTCACCGCGCAGCAGGCCAAGGACGAGCTCACCCGCATCATGGAGACCGAGGCGCGCAACGACGCCGCGCATCTGGTCAAGCGCATCGAGGACGAGGCGCGTGAGCAGGCGACCCGCCACTCCCAGCGCATCATCGCCAACGCCATCCAGCGCAACGCTTCGGACTTTGTCGCCGAGACCACGGTTTCAGTCGTGCTCCTGCCCAGTGATGAAATGAAGGGCCGGATCATCGGCCGTGAGGGTCGCAACATCCGAGCCCTGGAAATGGCGACCGGAGTCGACCTGATTGTCGACGATACGCCCGAGGCGGTCATCCTTTCGGGATTCGACCCCTTCCGGCGCGAGATTGCGCGCATGGCGCTCGAGCGCCTGATCTCGGACGGTCGTATCCATCCGGCGCGCATCGAGGAAGTGGTCGAGAAGACCAAGGCGGACTTCGAGCAGCAGGTCCAGCAGGAGGGCGAGTCGGCGCTTCTGGAGCTCAACATTCCCGACCTCCATCCGGATCTGGTCAAGCTCCTGGGTAAGCTGCGTTTCCGCACCTCCTATGGGCAGAACGTGCTCAAGCACTCGAAAGAAGTCGCCTATCTCGCCGCGACCATGGCGGCGGAGCTGAAGGTCGACGTCCACGTCGCCAAGCGAGCTGGCCTCCTGCACGATATCGGCAAGGCGGTCGATCGCGAGATGGAAGGCTCTCACCTGGAGCTCGGCATCGATCTTCTACGCAAGTACGGTGAAGACGAGAAGGTCGTGCACGCCATGGCCTGCCATCACGGCGATTACGATCCCGAGACGGTCGAAGCGGTGCTGGTGACCGCTTCAGATGCCCTGTCGGCGGCCCGGCCTGGAGCTCGGCGCGAGATTCTCGAGAGCTACATCAAGCGCCTCGAGAAGCTCGAAGAGATGGCGACCGGTTTCAAGGGTGTCCAAAAGAGCTTCGCCATCCAGGCTGGCCGCGAGGTGCGGGTGATCGTCGACTCGAAGAAGATCAGCGATGAAGACGCTATCTGGCTGTCGAAGAACATCGCCAAGAAGGTCGAAAGCGAGTTGACGTATCCGGGCGAGATCAAAGTGACCGTGATCCGCGAGACCCGCTCTATCGAGTACGCGCGATGAGTCTCGCGGCACGGGAGGTCGAGGGCCTTTCTCAGACGATCAAGCTCCTCTTCGTCGGCGACGTGGTCGGCAAGCCGGGGCGTCGCGTCCTGCAGCGCCTGTTGCCGCGGCTGAGAGACGAGCACGCCCTCGACTACGTCATCGTCAACGTCGAGAACGCGGCCGGCGGATTTGGCGTCACCCCGGCGCTGATCGACGAGCTCGACGCCCTCGAGATCGACTGCTACAGCAGCGGCAACCATATCTGGGACAAGAAGGAAGGATTGCCGCTGCTCGGGTCCGACCCGCGGTTACTGCGTCCGGCAAATTACCCGGACGGCAACCCCGGTTCCGGTCTCTACGTCGGCGAGACCGCCGCCGGGGTCAAGGTGGCGACAATCAATCTTGAAGGTCAGGTCTTCATGAAGTACCTCGACTCGCCCTTTCGAGTTGTCGACCGGCTGCTCGCCGAGCTGCCGCCGGAGGTGAAGATCGTCCTGGTCGACTTTCACGCCGAGGCCACCAGCGAGAAGCAAGCGCTCGGTTTCCACCTCGACGGCCGCGCCAGCGCCGTGTTCGGCACCCATACCCACGTCCCCACCGGCGACGAGCGCATCCTGCCCGAGGGGACCGCGTTCATCACCGACGTCGGCATGACCGGTGCCTATGAAGGCATTATTGGCTTCAAGGCCCCCAAGGTGCTGCAGCGCTTCGCGCTCCAGCGCAATGTCTCGATGGAGGTGGCCAAGCGTGACGTCCGCCTGGCGGCGGCGGTCGTCGAGGTCGACGTCGAGACCGGCCGGGCGCTCAATCTCGAGCGGCTGCTCTTGCCGATGCCGGCGTGAGAATCCCCCCTCGATCTCCCTTTCAAGAGTGAGAACACCCAACACTCCCCAACAGGCCAAAATGGCAAACCACCGTATTTGTAGCAACTTAGATGCTGCCACGCTGGCAGACATGGGTGGTCGGATCAGGGCGGTCAGTGACAATCAGGACGTCACGGACCTCCTCGCCGCGGGCGAGATGCGAGATGATTGAAGCGAAGCTGCAGGAGGTGCTGGCGACATTCCGTCAGGCGAAGGAGATGGAAGAGGCTGGCGTGGAGTACCTGACATTCACCGCCCTCATCGATGCGGGAAAGAAGCTCGAGCCCTATCCCGAAGCCTTGAGGACCAAGCAGAACCTGGTTACCAAGTGCACGTCCACGGTTCACCTGGCGGGGGAGTGCCGGGAGGGCGCCATGTTCTATGTCGCCGATTCCGACTCCGCCTTCGTCAAGGGCGAATTGGCCATCCTCATAGAGATCTTCAACGGACAGACGCCCGCGCTCATCGCCGGGGACAAGACGAAGCGGCTCTTCACCGATTTTTTCGATAGGCTCCAAGCCTGTGTGTCGATCAGTATGAATCGCACCCAGGGCTTCTTCGGCATGTTCGACCGGATTCGGGAGATCGCGCGGGGCCAGCTTTGAACGAGTTGCCACGGAGCATTTGTGCATGCCCGCTGGCCGCCGCGCCGTGAACAGGAAGAACCGATGAGCATTTGTCCCGACCATTGGATCCGCAGGATGGCCCTCGAACACCATATGATCGAGCCCTTCGTTGAGACCCAGGTGCGGGAAGGGATCAGCTACGGCCTGTCGAGCTACGGCTACGACCTACGGGTTTCGGACGAGTTCAAGGTCTTCACCAACGCCTTCAGCACCGTTGTCGATCCCAAGAGCTTCGACTCGCGCTCTTTCGTAGACATGCGAACCGACTGCTGCATCGTGCCGCCCAACTCCTTCGCATTGGCGCGTAGCGTGGAGTACTTCCGCATCCCGCGCAACGTGCTGACGCTGTGCGTCGGCAAGTCGACCTACGCCCGCTGCGGGATCATTGTGAACGTGACGCCCTTCGAGCCGGAATGGGAAGGCCACGTCACGCTCGAGATTTCGAATACCACGCCCTTGCCGGCCAAGATCTACGCCCACGAGGGGCTGGCCCAAGTCGTCTTCTTCGAGAGCGACTCGCCGTGCGAGATCTCCTACGTTGACCGCAAGGGAAAGTACCAGGGGCAGACCGGCATCACGATTCCGAAGCTGTAAGGGGACAGCAGCTCCTGCGGCGGCCAATGCCCGTGCCAGGAGAAGCCTTTGACCTCTTGTAACCTCGGCCGCGACGGTCGCATCAGTTCTGCTCGATATGACCACCGGCCCCGTGACCGATTCGCTAGTTCGTTCACTTCTACTTAGGAGGATTGTCGACACGGCTCAAGGGTTTTCTGATCAGTGGGTGAAGGACAAACATCCCGTCACCCATTCTCACGGGCCCGAGGGGGCGCGATCCGGTCTCGAGGAAAGGGGCGTCACACCAGTCGTGTACATCACTTGCGGCGCCAAGCCTGACTCTGGAGACTATTTCTCGATCATGGAAGCGAACATCCAACGATTGACTGAAGCACCGGGTGGCGCATGATCACTTGTATCACGATCGCCATTGTTCTCATCCTAGCAGTTTGGCTCAGCCCCACGGCCGCCTGGACTTATCCCGTCCAGCAGCGCCTGCTGGAGGCAATTGCCGAACGTCGCAACTATTCAGAGCGTCCAGAGGTCCTGTTTTATCGGACTGCTTTGATGGAAACCTTGATCTCTCGGAAGACATCGTTCCTGAATTGGATCAGAAACGATTCCAGCCCAATGAAGAGGATATCCTTTTCTACCGAATCGAGTCGAACATCATTCAGAATCGCATTCAGGATGAAGTTGATCGAATTGTCGGCACGGAAGCGGCCAATACGGAAATGGTATGGACGCTGAATCTATACAACTAGTCAGGCTTAACGAACCAGGGCGAGCTTTCGAGAGGGCGTCGGCGAGCTCGCTGCTCTCGGATGCTGCCAGTGTTTGATGGCAGCATACCAAATTGCCTCCCGTTCGTTTGCTTTGCGTTGATAGCTGTGCCTCTCGACCACCAGCTCTCGGCCCTTGCGACCGAGGGCCCTGGCCTGGTCCGGATGCTTCAGACACCGGTCGATGGCTTTGACAAATTCGGCGGTGGTTTCGGCGCGATAGTAGTGCGTGCCGTCGATCGCGCCGATCCCGTTCATGCTGAGACTGGTGCCGACGACGGGTATGCCGCAGGCCATCGCCTCCAGGATCTTGACGCGCATGCCGGCGCCCTTGAAGATCGGCGCGACGAAGACGCTGCCGGCAAATAGATAAGGTCGGTAGTCATCGACGAAGTCGGTCACGGTGATGTCGTCCCGGCGGCCGTGCTCCTCGAGCTCTTCGGCGGGATGGGAGCCGATCAGCATGAGCTCCGCGCTGACGGACTTCTGCCGCAGTCGGGGCATAATCTTCTCGGCCAGGAAAAGGGCGGCTTCTTTGTTCGGCAAATGCCGGTAACTGCCCATGAAGACCAGGGTCGGTTGATCGCGGAGGAACTCCCTCGAGACGTCCTTCGGGATCTTGAAGTCGGTATCGACGCCGATCGTGTTGACGTAGATACGCGACTCGTTTTGAAAGCGGTGCAGGATCTCCGCGTCCTCTTCCGTGATCGCAACGATATTGCTACACGCGCTGGGTAGAGCAGAGGTCATCAGATAAAAAGACTTGAGCAAGTCTTGCAGTTTGCTGATCACCTCGAGCTTCGAGGTGAGCTTTTCAGAGCTCTCCTTCAGCTGGGTGAGCTCGGCGGAGAAAACATTTTCGAGCACGCCGACCACCTGAGGAGTATCGGCCTTCGACATATGCGGCAACATCTTGGTGTATTCGTAGTCGATGATGTCGTAGTCGCCCGCGTAGATCTCGGACTCGATCGCCGCTCGCAGTGCCGGGGTGTAGGTGTCGTAGTAGACGGCCGGGATTCTTGAATCCCCTCGATAAAGAGCCGGCTGATGCCTCCTCGGTACGCTGATGACCTTCTTGACATACGGGCGAACGTCATCCACCCATTCGTCTTCGCCGGGTCCATAGGCGTGGATCAGGGTGATGTCGTGTCGCCCTTCGAGCGCCTTGAGCAGATTGCTCATCCAAACGCCGCCGCCATGACGGGAGCTCGGTACCTCCCAGGCGGCGAAGAGCACCCGCAGTCTTTGTGCATCGGCGGGATCCAGCAGAGGAAGGCTCTCTTTGCCGCGCCCTTTGCCGGTCAAGGAGGCGCCGATATCCTGGAGCATCTCGAGGATCTCGGGCAGGCCCTCGAGCTCTTGTTCTACCAGGGCGCGGGCCAGGTCGTCGTCAGTGCCCAGGTGCAACCGCTCCCGCAAGTCGAAGCGGTCGACGAAGCGCCCGAGGGTGATCGCTAGATCCGTCGGCGGATTCATCCGAACGAAAGTGACGTCGGCGGTCGCGGACTGATAGAGGGTCTTTCCCTTCGAGGAGAAAGCCACGCGCAGGGTGTGCGAGCCGGTATCGGCCGGCGTATGGCTGACCGTAAAGTGGCCGGTACTCCCGACGGTTTGACGATCGGCTTCCCGGCCGTCGAGCTCGAGAGTTACGACGATATCGTCTATCTTGGTCAAGACTCTGCCCGAGACGGTGATCGACGACCAGAAATGGCACTCACCACCCGCCTCGAGCTCGTTCAGCCGGGGCGACTCGACCAGGAAACTCGCGGACGAGGGCTCCCCGAGCGTCAGGGTCTTTTCCCAGATGGTGGTAGGGCCGCCTTCTTGGACGGCGATGAGCTGGATCGTGTGCTCCCCGGGAGAAACGTCGAGCGTCACGTCTGCCTGGAAGCCTTGATTCTTGATCAGGGCCTCGCCGTAGTGCTGGGCAATGTCCTTCCTGAGGTGATCGATGCCTAGAGTGGTAACGAGCTCGTCATCAAGCTTCAATAACAGTCGGTCGACCAGATCGTGGTACTCCACCCAGCCGATGACTCTGAGGACGAAAGGCGATATCTGATCACCAGGGGCCAGAACCTCCAGGTGCTCGACGTGAATCACCGGTTCCGTCAACGTCACCCGATCGTGCCAGGTCACAAAGACCTCCCGCGATCTGCCCTTTCCCAAACTCAGACCGAATTCCCAGGTACCGGCGGAAACCTTCGGAATCTCTCGCTGAATTTCAAACCAGGCGATGCGGTCTCGAATGCTCGCCAGGGTCTCCAGCTTCTCTTCGTAGATCACCTTTCCATCCCACAGCAGCGCCAGGCGATCGCCTTGCTTGCCGGTGAGGACCGCTCCCCGGATATGGATCGGCATCGCTCCGGAATCCGGATCGATCGGGCCGATCTTTTTCATCGACAGCGTGTGCGGTCGCCTATCCAGCACGCTGATGGCATGGAATCGCCGCCAGGTGGAGCGAATAGGGTCGCCCTCGCCGGTGTCCTCTTCCGAGGGGGAGCACCGGAACTCGAGCTCCATCCGCTGCTGGAGGGCCCCACCTGAGAAACCGACATCTCCTTGAACCCCGACCTTATACACGTACAAGCCATTGGCCTCGCGCCTGAGCTGGAACCAGTCGATCGAGAGGTCGATCTCCTGGCCATTCCACCGGAAGTTGACCGAGCGCAGGGGGTAGCTGCACTCCAACTCCCCTTCGATGACGACCGGGATGTCCTGACCGGGAAATGCAACGTCCGGTACAAAGCAGCGCTGCGCGTCAAATCGCAGTCGGGGCACGACATCGATCTGGCCGAGGTATTCAGAGATTTCGAAATCAGGAACAGACCATTCGGCTTCATAGGTCCCTGGCGTCAAGCAGTCGAGCTGGGCCGACAGCTCGAAGCCGCAGAGCTCATGGCTGTAGCCCGGTAAGGCGGCGATCGCGTCGGGGCGCGGAATGTCGCAGCTTCCTCCGAGCTCGAGACCACTTGACAATCGCACCTGAATCTCCCGGGTCTGCGGCTCGGTCGCGATCCAGCCCACCAGCTTCAGCTCTTCAGGGCTGCCGTGGACCAACGTTCTGGGTGCCGCGAAATGATCCAGATGGAATCGGGGCTGCTTGGCGACTTCGGCATCTCTGCCGCCGAGCCATTGCCAGTCTTTTTTCTCTCGCTTCGAGAGCTTCGATGCATCGACGCTGGCTTCGGCCAGCCTTCGGATCAGTCTGAAGTCATAACAAGGAATCGACAGCGCCTGGAGTCGCGCCGACAGCAGATGCTCCCTCAAGATGGCCGCTGCCTTGGCCTTGAAGAACTCGAAGGACTCGTCGGTGAGCATCATCTGAGAGTGCCAGACCTCTTCCAGGGCGACTTCGGCGGCGTCCGGCGCCAACCAGGCCAGCAGGCGTTCCCGCAAGGTGGTGTTCAGCGGCGCGGACTCCAAGAACGGCGCTTCTGCCCTCGGCCCGAAGATCCGTTCCGGCTCAAGAGGCGTTGCGAGAGGTTTGATCTCCGGCAGCAGATGGGCGGGCAAGAAAAAGAAGCTGGTCCTGATCCAATCGCGGTATCGGTATCCGTAGGCGCTGAGGTCGTGCATGAAGCTGTCGACCCAGCCGAGACAGGCCTTTAGCTCCAGGCAGTACCTGAGGGTGCTTTCGTCGAGCAGGTCGAGGTAGTCGTCGCCGTAAGCCTGGAAAGCGTCGGTGACGAAGGCATAGACAGCGGCCTGCCTGCCTTCCTGGGCAAAATACTCGACTCCTTGATCGAAAGCGGAGAACTCCCATGCCGAGTTGTCGCCTCCGATCTGGACGACATGGTCGGATAGCTGGTGCTGCCAGAAGCCCGGGTTGGCGTTGTCGACGACAACGATCTTGAAGTCGAGCGACTCGAGCCCCACAAGCAGGCCGACGAGCCTCTCGAGCGCGAGCGGGTATTTCCCCCGGTCATACTGCACGAAGATGACCGAGAGCTTGATGTCTTCGCCCATGGTGTGCCTACTGCTCGCTGATGCTGAGGTCAAGAATCCGGCTCGGTGATCTCCTGCTCTTTGGTCCGCAACCGCTCTTCCTCCCCCTCAAGCTCAGGAATCTCTTGGACTTGGGCCCGCAGACGCTCCACCTCGCGATGGAGCCGCGGGATTTCCCATTCGTACACCTTCTGGAGCTCACCCCGAAGCTCCGGGATCTCTTCCACGCGTCGCTGGAGCTGGTCGATCTGGTTCTGAAGGCCGGGTATCTCGCGCTCGCGCAGCCGGAGGCGATCCAGCTCGCGGTGGAGCTTGGGTATCTGCCGCTCACGCTGCCTGACGGATTCGAGCATCCGGTGAAGCCGAGGAATCTCTCGATCCCGCAGCCGGGCCACCTCCGCTCGCAGCCCGGGAATCTCATGTGCCTGGATTTCCAGGCGCCCGACCTCCCGCTGTAGCTCCGGAATCTCCCGCTCCCTGGCTCGCAAGCGCTCCACTTCTTCCTGCAGCCGCAAGAGCTCCCGCGGGTAGTCGCGCAGTCGCCCGAGCTCGCGATGGAGAGCGGCGAGCTCGTTCTCTTGCGATCGCAGGCGCTCCAGCTCGTAGTGCAGTGTAGGGATCTCCTGCTCGCGACCTCGCAAGCGGTCTAGCTCGCGATGAAGGGCAGGGATCTCCTGCTCTACCAGGCGCTCCAGCTCCTCCTCGAGCCGCGGGATTTCCCGTTCCCGTTCACGCAATCGCTCCACTTCTGCCCGGAGCGCCGGCAGGTCATTCTCGGGGCCTCTGACGCTTTCCAGGAGCGGAACAAAGCGTGGGATTGATGCGGGCGGTTCAGCCGGCGCGCCGCCGTCCACATGGGCGACGCCGACGCGCTCTCGGATTGTCTCGACCAGGAGCTCGAGCTCGGCTCCTGTGCTCGTTTCAGGTTTCTTCATGGCTCTTTTCCGGCGTCAAGTCGGGCGATCGGTGGAGTCTCTCGTGCTGTCTGTGGCCGGGAAGGTGCGTTTGGGCGAATTCCGTTTCATGGCACAGTAGTATAACGGAAGAGCCCGGCTTCCGTCTAAGGGATCGCGCACCGGGCTCGTGAAATCGGGGCTGACTTCTTGGATAGAGCGCTTGATCCGGTCAACGTCGCCAGTTGTCGATCACTTGATACCAGATCTCTTCCCGTTCTCGAGCACTGATTTCATAGCTGTACTTGCGGACCATCAAATCCGCCCCTTGCCGGCCGATTCTCAACGCCAGTTCTGGTTCCTCGACGCATCGACAGGCCGCCTCGGCAAACTCCGAAGCCGTCTCAGCATGAAGATAATGTTGTCCGTCGATCGCCTCGATACCGTGCATGCTGAGGCGGCTTCCGACGATCGGAGCGCCACATGCCATCGCTTCGAGAACTTTGACCCGCATGCCGGCTCCGGTAAAGATCGGCGCGACAAAAGCTGAAGCGTTCCAGATGTATGGCCGGAAGTCGTCGACGAATCCCGTGGTGACGATGTTTTCCGATTCCCGATCTTCGAGCTCGGGTGGGCTATTCGCGCCGACAATCAGGAACTGGGCCTGAGGACAGCGGCTGCGAACTTCAGGCATCACCTTGTCGGCAAAAAACTTGACCGCGGCGACGTTTGGCGGATGTTTGTAGTTACCCAGAAAGACCAGCGTCGGTGATTCTGCCTGGCCCGCCGACACCTCTTGAGGTCGGGCGAGCCCTCCGGTGTCGGCGCCGATATGGTTGACTTGCACCGTGGCGGTCTCTTGATATTCGCTCAGGGTGGTCGCGTCTTCCTCCGTGAGCGCCACGAGATGGGGAAACCTTCCGGGAAGAGCGACGGTGCTGAAGTAGAAATCTTTCAGTAACGCATCGAGGTGCTTGACGCGATGGGCCTGGGAGTCCGACTCCGGGCCGTTGGCCAGCCTGGCCGCGAGCCTCTCTTCGTGAACGATCATGGTCCGCGGGATATCGATCGTCGTCGCGTGCGGGTACAGCTTGACGTAGTCGTAGTTGACGATGTCGTAATTCCCCACTTCAGCTTCCAGCTGAATGGCGGTCTCCAGATCTGGAAGGTAGTCGTCATATAAAACGCTGAGCGCGCGGTTGTGCGGAGGGCAAGATTTAGCTTTAGCGGCCCTCGGCACGCTGATCACTCTGGGGACATACTCCTGGACCTCGTCGACCCATTTCTGCTCGTCGAGGCCGTAGCTGTGAATGAGGGTGATTTCATGGCGTGTCGCCAGGTGCTTTATGAGTTGAGTCAGCCAGACGCCGCCGCCATGACGAGGGTAAGGTATTTCCCAAGAAACGAAGAGTACTTTCAGCCGTCGATCCCGACGCTCGTCAGCCAGTTTGATCGGAGTAGGGATCTTCTGATTTTCGTCCAGACGTTCCGATAGCGAGAGGGCCTCGTCGACATCTCCGAGCATCTCGAGATAATCCGACATCAGCCCTCGGTCGCTCCTGAACAGCTCACGGAGAATCTCGTGGGCTTCCATATTCTGGAAGAATGCATCCAGCCCGAATCGTCGAATGAATCGGCGGACACTGGAAGAAGCGTGTTCTGGCAGGTCGAAGTTCTCGAATGAAACGTAGTGGTCTCCTGAGTCAAAGAGGATCTGGTCAGGGGCGCTCAGCTTCATCCGCACCTGATAGCAGCCGGCGACCTCGGGGACATGACTGAGGGTGAAGAGGCGGTCGAACCCGATCGAGGACTGGTCGGCCTTCTCGCCGTCGACCCAGAGGTCTGCCGACATGCCATCGACTCGAGAGGCGACTTCACCCTCGATCAGGATCGAAGACCAGAATCCGCAATGTTTGCCGTCGGCGAAATCCGCGAGCTGTTCGGAGCTGACCAGGAACTTGGGAGACGTCCTTTCTTCGAAAGAAACGGATTTCTCCCAGGCGACGTGCTGAACGCCTGACTGGGTGAACAGTATTTGCGCTGGATAGTCGCCCGGCGGAATATCAAGATAGAGATCCGTGTGAATGCCCTGTCTACGAACCAGATTCTGGCCAAGATGCTCGGCCACGTCGGGTCTGAGCTGATCCAGCGAGAGCTCTTCTTCGATCTCGCCGATTTTCAGGACCAACTCGTCGAGGGCAAAATGATGGTCGACCCAGCCGACGAGCCCCACGGTGTAGCCGGGCTGGCCGATCTCAGCCGACCGGATGTCGAAATGCTCGACGAAAACCCGAGGCTCGATCATTTTCACCTGGTGTCGCCACGCGGCAAGTTTCAGCAGGGGCGAGTCGCCTTGCCGCAGCGCCAGGCCAAAATCCCAGGTCCCCGGGGGGATTGACGTCAGCTCCCGGGCCAGCTCGAACCAGACGAGGGAATGCCGGGTGGGAAAATTGGCTAGAGGCTCTGCCAGCAACTCTTCTTCGCCTCGGGTGAGGACCAGCTCGAAATCATCGACACTCGAGTTGACCGTTCCCTTGATATGGATCGGTACCCGTTCGGTGCTCGGATCATAAGCGCCGATCGCCTTCAGCGAGACTGAATGTGAAGGAACGTCCGCGATCTGAAATACGCCGCGGTGCTTCCACCGATGGAGCTCGCCGTCCCGGGTATAAAAGATCAGCTCGAGGTTGTACCGAGGCCGACTGCCGGACAGCGTGACCTGGTCAAAGAACGACACGTGATAGCGGCGCAAGCCGTTGCTGTCTTGTTCGCCTTCGACGAAATCAGGTTGAATGCTCGTCTCTTGAGAATTCCAGCGGACTTCGAGGCGATGCAGGACGCAGCTGGATTCCAAGGTCCCCTCGAGGGATACCGGGAACGGCCGGAAGAGATTCACGGCATCAGGAACGAAGATTCGGGTGGCCTCAAAGCGACATCGCGGCAAGACATGTATGTTCCCCAGGGGCGCCGCCAGGGAGACGGCCGGAGCGAGCCATTCGGCTTGATAAAGGCCGGGCTCAAGAAATGAGAGATCGACCTTGATGTCGAAGCCGCATAATTCATTCGTGAAGTCGGGATACGAGGCGATCACGTCAGGGCGAGCCACGTCGCACGAGGCGACGATTTCTTCGTCGTCCGACAGCTTGAGAGTCACCTCTCGTACCTGAGGCTCGGATGCTAGCCAGCCGACCAGTCGCAACTCCGCCGAATCTCCATGGCGAAGCGACCCCGGAGCTTCGTAGGCTTCGAGGTGGAAACGAGGCTCAATGTCCTGGCTGGCGGGTTGAGATCCCATCAAAAACCTAGTAGCAGCTGACGTCCCAATCCCCCGATCCTTCCAAGCTCATCGGCCTGGGATCGGTGGGTCAAAGCGTTAGGTCAGGGTGGGCGTATGCTACCATTTCGCCGAAGCCGGCCCGGCATATCCCGACAATGAATTCAGCCAGTCTCGAGCCCTGACGATGCGCCGCCCGCAACCCATTCACGTCGTAATCTCCGTCCTGGTGGCGGGCCTGCTGATGTTCGTTGCAGGGTGTCAGCGCGATCGGCAGCTCACACCGCTCGAGGAGTTGCAGGCCAACCTGCCGACGCAAGAGGGCATCAACGTCATCGTGATCTCCTTCGATGCCCTGAGGACTGATGTCCTGGGTGTCCACGGCTATCCGCTGGAAACCTCGCCCAATATCGATGCTTTCGCCGCTGAGAGCATCGTCTTCGACAACGCTTATACGGTCGCTCCGGTCACTCCGACGTCGTTCGCGTCGGCTTTCACCGGGCTCTTGCCCCACCGCATCTTTCATGATTGGGATCTGGTCTATACCGACACCCTCGCTCGACGCTTCTCCGAGGCGGGCTACAGCACGGCGGCTTTCCTCAACAATGTCCAGTTGACGGCGAAGAGGCATTTCGACACCGGCTTCGACGTCTACGAGGCGGAAACCCGTCGGGAGGAGGCCATCGTCGAGAACTCTTTGAAGTGGCTCCAAGCCAATCGAGAGAAGAAGATCTTTGCCTGGATTCACTTCATCTCGCCCCACTCTCCCTACGACTATCGCGAGATGGCGGCTCATCTCTATGACCAGAGCTATGAGGGCGAGTTCATGAAGACTACCGGGGGGCGGTTCGATACCGACAAACCGGAAGAGATCGCGCGCATCAAGAGCCTCTATGACGGCGAGGTCTTCTACGCCGATGATCTCTTTGATCAGGTGATCGATGGTCTGCGAGCCGCTGATCTGCTCGACAACTCGCTGATCGTCGTGACTTCGGACCACGGTGAAGAGTTCAAAGAGCACGGCGGCTTTCAGCATGACCGATTGACCGAGGAGCACGTCCGGATCCCGCTGATCGTGCGCCATCCGCGTTTGAAATCGGGTCTGCGCTCGGAGATGCTGGTCAGCAATCTTGACTTCTTTCCGACGCTCCTGAGCGTGGCCGGGATCGACTACGACGTCGATCTCGACGGTCGCGACCTCACCCGGATCACAGAGGAGCCGAAGTGGGTCGCCGGCGTTTCGATGCTCGGAGCCAAGAAGCGTTGGGTGAGCATGCGCCGCGATCGCTACAAGCTCATTCAAATGTGCATTCCGGACGACACCCAGCAGCTCTTCGACCTGGTCGCCGACCCGGGGGAGCAGCAGAATCTTCGGCAGGAAATGCCGCGGGTGGCCAAGAACCTCTATCGCGAGCTGGGGGTGGTTCTCGGGGGCGAGCCGTGCAAGCTGATCCAGGCCGCGATGCAGGGCAAAGGGCCGACGGTAGGGTTGTCCGAGGACAACATCAAAGCCCTTGAAGCCCTGGGCTATCTCGGCGATTGACCCTCAGAATTGAAAATAGATGAAGGGATCTGACCGCAGCGGCACGAAGGCCAACGCTACGGCGGTGGCCACTCCGTAGCCGATGGCGAAGGCCCAGTCCGGAGTCATCTGGATTGTGCGCTGTGGCCAGCCCCGGCTATAGAGCCAGTGGAGCAGAGCCAGGGCTGCTAAGAGTCCCCACAAGGCCGGCTCCAGGGCCTCCTGGCCGTCGCTGTCGAAAAAGAGATAGGCCCGGGTGATCACCGCGGCATCGCCGAAACTCTGGGCGCGAAAGAAGATCCAGGCCAGGCAGACGAAATAGAAGGTGGCGGCGGTGCCGACAAGGCGGCCGGCCAAAGTCCAGATCGCGGCCCCGGCCGCCCGAGGCTCCGGCAGAAGCCTTCGCCACTCGCGTTGCAGCACCAGGGCGAGGCCGTGAATCGCGCCCCAGACGACGAAGGTCCAGGCCGCTCCGTGCCAGAGCCCGCCGAGGAGCATGGTCAGCATCAGGTTGCGGTAGGTAAAAAGACGCGAGCCGCGGTTGCCGCCCAGCGGGATGTAGAGATAGTCCCGCAGCCAGGTCGACAGCGAGATATGCCACCGGCGCCAGAATTCCGTAACGCTCGCGGAAAGGTAGGGGAAATTGAAGTTGATGCCCAGCTCATAACCCAGGAGCCCGGCGCAAGCGATCGCCATGTCCGTGTAGCCTGAGAAGTCACAGTAGATCTGAACCGCGTAGAGAAAGACCGCGAGCCAGATCGACATCACGGTGTAGTCGTTGGGCTGGGCAAAGACCGGGTCGACGAACGGTGAGACGTTGTCAGCGATGCAGCTTTTTTTGATGAAGCCGAGCAGGAAAAGGGTCAAGCATCCCCGGAAATTGACGGCGGCGAACCGCGGTCGCTGGCGGAGCTGCGGCAGGAAACGTGAGGCGCGAACGATCGGCCCGGCCACCAGCTGCGGGAAGAAGCTGACAAAGAGAGCGAAGTCGAGGAGATTGGAGGAGGCCTTGAGCCGTCGGCGGTAGACGTCGAAGGTGTAGCTCATCGACTGAAAGGTGAAGAAGCTGATGCCCACCGGCAAGACGATCTCGAGGGCGCGATCGTCGGCTTCGCTCCCCAAGACCGCTGCCACCGAATCGATGAAGAAGTTGTAGTACTTGAAAAAGCCCAGGATGCCGAGATTGGTCAGGCAGCTGAGGATCAGCCAGATCCGCCGCCGGCCCGGCGCTTCTGTGCGTTCGAGGGCCAGGGCCGCGACATAGTCGACCAGGGTCGAGATGGCGATCAGCGATAGAAAGCGCCAGTCCCAGCCCGCGTAGAAGACGTAGCTGGCGATCAGCAGCCACACCTTGCGGCGCCCGTTCGAGCGCTCGAGCCAGGAGACGGCAAAGACCGCCAGGAAGAAGACCAGGAAGATCGGCTGGGTGAAGAGCACGGTGAATATTGTTGAGCGCGGGCTCGAATCGAGAGTTAGCCGGCAGGAGCTTCGCCGATCATCTCCGCCAGCTGTTCCGCGAGAAGCTCGCTGAGCAACTCGGCTCCGGACTTCGCGAGGTGATCGCAGTCCCAGCGATTCTCCAACGCGTAAAGCTCGGGGTAGGTCTTGGGATCATTGAACGCGAGCAGGTGTTCGAGCACACCCTGCTCCTGGAGTCGGTAGAAGTGGGGAGTCGCCTGGAGGCTCGGTGCGAGGAAATGAATCGGCATGATGCCCGCGCGTTGCAGCATCTCCGAGCGTCTCTCGATCGCCAGCACGTTGATCTCTCCCAGATCCTTGGCCGCACCATTGCGAGCGCTCAGCTTCCGGACCCGTCGCCGATAGAATTTCATCTGGTCGCTCTCACCACGGGCCCCGCAAGGAAACGAAAAAAAGCTCTCCCGATCCCTGCGCTTGCCCCATGCCGGCTCCTGGTAACCCTGGTCTTTGACCAGCCACCTGGGCTTGCGATTCTCTTGGCGCAGCAGCGCCTCCGCGGCCTCCGGACCACGACCCAGGGCGGTCGCGTAGCCGGCAAAATGCAGGAAGTGGCTCAGCATCCGCTCCCGTTTTCTCTCCGGCTTGGAGGAGTAGAGGTAGGCCGATCGCATCGCGGCATAGGTGGTCGGGGCATCGTGCCAGAGAAAGCCCCGGTGGGAGAACTCGTGCCGTCGGTTGATCGCTCCCGTCCAGTAGGTGAGCTCGGCCAGAACCCAGCGCAAGCGGGCGGGGCGCAGGGCCAGGACCTTGCGCAGGGTGGCGTCGGTCTCGTGGGGGCGCATGGCGTTGGTCGCCAGGTTGTAGGCCTGGATCGTGACCCCCCGCTCAGCCATTTCAGCTTCGATCCGTCTGGGCATCACCCCAGCCTGGGTTCGACTGGAGCCGATGATCAAGAGATCGTAGTCGTCCTTGTGATCAGCAAAGAACTGCATCTTGACGCCGAACGGGTCGTGTTTCGGATAGGGCGCGAGGCGATGAAAAACGGCGGCGACCGAGAACAGCGACAGGAGCGCAAGAGCGACGTGAGCCAAGGTACGCATGGTTTCGATTCGGCGGGTCCGCTGGCGCGACGGATTATACTCTCGACGTGACGACGGCGAGCTTGCGTTTCGAAAGGTTCTGGGGCCGGGCCTGCCTGATGATTCTGTGCTCGGTGCTTCTGGGCGCTTGTGGTCAAGACCGCCGGCCGCCCAACATCCTTCTGATCGTCATCGACACCCTGCGGGCCGACCATTTGAGCGCTTACGGGTACTCGCGGCCGACCTCTCCCCACATCGATGCTCTGGCGCGCTCCGGAGCCCTGTTCGAGGATGCGTCATCGGTGTCGTCACACACCCGGCCGGCGACCGCCTCCATGCTGACCGGGCTTTATCCGGCGGTACATGGCGCGGTCGGATTCCAGGGCAGCGTCTCGCCTGACGTTCGGACCCTCGCCGAGGCCCTGGGCGAGGCTGGTTATCGAACCGTCGGATTTCATCGCAACGGCAATATCTCGGAGCGTTTCGGCTTCGGTCGCGGGTTTGATCTGTGGGTCGGGGTCGAGAAGGGGGTGTGGCGAAAATTGCGCCGCGAGACTCCGAAAGAGGTCCCGCTGCGCATCAGCTGGATCGACGACAGTCTGGTGACGGAGAAAGCGCTGGATTTCTTCAGCGAGGCCGGGGAGTCTCCTTTCTTCCTCTATCTACATCTCGCGGATCCCCACGATCCTTATACCCCGCCGAAAGACTCCGACCTATTTCCCGCGGATCCGCTGACCCCCACCGCGGAGCTCTTTTACCAGCAGCCGGTGAGAAGCGCGACCCAAGAAAAGCCGGTGCTCAACCGGCTCAGGCTGGGGCGGTTGCCGCTCGATGACCTGACTCGCCGCCAGGTGGTCGAGCTCTACGACGCCGAGATCGCCGCCTCCGACGCCCAGGTCGGTCGCATTCTCACCGGGCTTGCAGAGTCGGGCCTGAGCGATGAAACGGTCGTGCTCCTGACCTCGGACCACGGTGAAGAGTTCTGGGAGCACGGCGATCTGGGCCATGGCCACAGCCACTACCAGGAGCTCCTGCACGTGCCGTTCATCGTCGCCGGCCCCGGCATCGCGCCGCGACGCCTGGACACGCCGGTCAGCCTCATCGACCTGGCGCCCACGATCTTGGATTTTGCCGGCCTCGAAGTAGGCGATCTGCCGGGGCGCAGCTTGCTCCCGGAGTTGACGAGTCGTCGGCAGTTGGAGTCGATTCCGGTCTATTCCGAGAGTCTGATGCGCACAGATTTTTATGCTGATTCCTTGTTGTTTAGGTCCCTGCGGGTCGACGATCTCAAGCTGACACTCGATTTTCGCCGGAAGCGAAAGCTGCTTTTCGATCTGGCAGTCGACGCCGGTGAGCACAACAACCTGGGAGCCACCGAGTCCGGTCAACGCCGGCAGTTGCTCGAGACTCTTCTCCGCACCCATAGCGAGAACTTGAGAGCGGGTCGGCAAATGGTCGCCTCGACGACCGACGTCCCGGAGGATCTGGCAGCCCGCCTGCAAGCTCTCGGTTATGTCGGCGGCGCCGACGAAGACTCAGCGCATTCCTTCATCCGGCGTCCGCTGCGGCTGGTCGATGTCGAGACCTACGGTTTTCTCGGTCATGAGCTCGAGAAAGAGGGCTACCGCTCGACGTTGGATTTCGCCACCGGGGAGGTGCCGGAGGAACAGCTGCTGTACGGCTTTGGGCGACCCGGTGAGAACCCGTCGCGTCACTTCGCGCGGCAGACGGGTGTGCGTCTGCGCCGGAAGCCAGAGCATCAGAAATGGCGGTTGGCGGGTCTGGTGGCCGAGCCGGTGGGAGCCGGCACGTTGCGCTTGGAAGTGCGCGTGGACGGCGGGGAGCCTACCGTTCGATTTCTCGAGCGCGGGCGAGAATTCGAGATCGAAGGGCCGCTGTCGCCGGCCCCGGCCGAGTTCGTTCGGCTGGACTTTGAATGCGAGCGCGAACATTTCGCGGCCCGAGGCGAGCGCAGTGACGGCAATGCCCCGTGTCTGGCAGCCACCTTGGTAGCGCTCACCGAGTAGGTAGCTCGGGGTGAGCTTAGCTGGCGGTCGGCTGTTCGCGGCGCTCTCCCTGGCCTGGTCGCTGGCGACCTTTGCCTTGTATGCCGGGACCCTCGATCGGCTCGCGCCGGCCAGGCTTCGCGCCCTCGCCGAAGCGGGCGAGCAGTTCTTCTATTGGCAAGCCGCCGGGTTCCTGCTGGTCGTCGTGGTGGCCGCGATCTGGCGTCCCGGCCGTCTCGGGCGACTGACCGCTGTCTGGCTGGCGCTGTCCACCGGCACCCTGCTGGCGCTTCCACGCGACGTCTGGCTGATCGTGCAGTTCCTGGCCTTTGCCGGGTGGTGCCTCGCCGCGGTGCGCTCGACGCAGCTGGCGATTGCGCGCTTCGTCGGCAAAGACCAGGCCACACAGGGCATCGCCGCCGCGACGCTCTACAGCGCGGGACTCTTGATCGCCTTCTTTCTCGGCTTGCTCCGAATGCTGAGCTTATGGCCCGTCCTGCTGGTCGCCTGTCTGGTCGCGCTTCCTGGCGCAATCGTCCTTGCCAGACGTCCGCTGGTGAGCGGTCGCGCGGCCCTGAAGGCTCTGGATCGTCTCAATCCGCTCGGCGCCGCGGCCCTCGAAGCGATGTGGGTTTCACTGGCCCTGGCCTTCGTCTGGGCGATCAGCCCGGAGATGTTCTCCGACTCGATCCGCTCCTATCTTCCCGACGTCCAGGCGATGGCGCGACATCACAGCCTGGCGCCGCAGCTCGTCGACTTTAGCCGCTTGCTGCCCCGAGCGCTCCAGGCGCTCTGCGCCATGGGTTATGTTGTCGGTTCGTTGAACGTCGCGAAATGGCTGTCCTGGTTCGCCATGATCCCCTTGGCGGCGCTGATCTCGGGCGAGATCCAACGTCGCTCCGGGGACGCCAATCTGGGCGCCGTCGGTGCCGCCATCGTGGTGACCTGTCCGCTCCTGCTCGGTCTGTCGACCAGCCTGATGTACGACCATGTCATGACCATGCTCTGCGTCGCGGGTTTCATCAGCCTACTGCTGGCACTTTCGAACGATTCCAGGCGAGGGGTTCTGCTGTCCGCATTCATCATGGGCGCGGCCACCTCGATCAAGTACAACTTCCTGATTTTCGACCTCGTCTGGGGGCTCTTTCTCATCACCCACGCGCTGCGTGAGAGCGGATGGAGAGACGGCTTGCGTGAGTGCATCGGCCCGTTCTCGATCCTGGGCGCTGCTGCCTGTCCCTGGTATCTCTACAACTGGGTCCAGCTGGGCAACCCGCTGTTTCCGTTCTTGAACGAAATCTTTCGGTCGCCGTATTGGCCAGCCGGCGTGACCACCGCCATCAATGTCGACAGGTTCGCCTTCGGCGAAGGGATCTGGAGCCCGCTGTTCTTTCCGTGGACGGTAACTTTTCATACCTCTCGATTGATCGAGGGGCCCGATGGTCAGCTTGGCTTTGCGCTGTTAGCGCTGCTGCCTTGGATCTGGGCGATACGGCGCGGGCGCGGCATGGGCCTGGGGATCGCGGGGCTCTTGATCATCGCCTGGGTCTCCAGCTTGATGCCGTACATCCGGTATTGGCTGCCGGGACTTCCTCTGTTGTTGCTGCCCATGATCCTGGCCCTCGGAGCGGGGATCGATCGTGCCCATTGGCGTCTGCCCCGCTGGGCCGGGCCGATCGCCGCGGCGGGCTTGCTCGCGGCATTCTGGGTTCAGATACCTTTCTGGACCGCTTCCCAATGGCGATTCCCCTGGCCCGTATACGCCGGTCAAATCACGCCTCGAGACTGGACCGAGCGGCTCTTTCGCGGCTTGCCGGCAGTCGAAGAGCTGAACCGAATTCTGGATCGGCGCGAGCGGGTGGTGGCCACCGCCTACGACGGTATCTATACCGTCGACGGCGACGCCTTCGAGCTGCCTTTCTGGCATATGAAATATCACGGCATCGACGGCTCCCCGTCATTCGACGCGTACCTTGAACGGGGCGCGATCCGCTACTGGGTCGTCGACTTTACGACGTCCGATTTTTTATATTTCAACAAGATGGTCGACGCTGACGAGCGCTACTGGAACGCCGCGCGTCTGGTGGCTGGCCACGCCGGCGTCGGCATCTTCGACGTGGCGAAGACGCCTCGCCCCGGCTATTCCAGGGTCGAGAGCCGTCAGATCCATCCGACCCTGGATCCGGGCGCGGAGCAGCGCGACGTCGACACCTGGAGCGACCCGTTCGCGGACCATGCGAAGAAACGCTCACGGAGCGTTCGCAAAGGGATCGCAATTCCGCCTCGGGGCAAGGTCGAATATCTTTTCAGCGTAGCGTCCGAAAGCTCTCTGCTGCGTCTAGCCCTCGAGTTGCAGTCTGCCGATTCCTTGCGGCAGGTCAACCTTCGCGTTAGGTGGCTCGACGAGACGTTCGAGCCGATCGGCGACATGGTGCTCAGCCGTCTGCGTCTGCGTCAGCTGCGAAGCGAAACGTTGATGTTTTCAGCGATTCCGGAAGGCGCGACCTACGGCCGGCTGACGGTTTCCCGTTCGCAGCGCCTGAGCCTGAGGCTGAGATCATTACGGCTCGATTTTCTGGCTCAGTCGACGTAACCCAAAGCGCGTAGCGACTCGAGCTCCCGTTCGGACAGGCGCACCTCGGTGTCCCGGGCCGGGCGCGATTCCCAGAGGTAGATCCGCGGTTCCGGGGTCTTGCGCTCGACTCGAACCGTGGCTCGGGAGGGCAGCCGCAGGGCCGGGGAGGCGGGTTCGAATCGCGCCGGCAACTCGCGGGCGGGATCGGCGTTTGCTCCCAGGAGCAGCTGTGATGGCTCCACCGGCTCTGCGCCCAGGGACGCTTCCACGGTGAGCTGTGTCGCATCCTGACTCAGGTCGAAGTCCAGGCCCATCGTCTGGCGCCAGCTGGCATCCGGCTCGGCCAGCGTCAGCACCAGGGTCTGATCCGCGTCTTTCTTTTGCAGCTGGATCCGTGATTCGCGCAGCCCGTTTTGATCGTAGCGCCGGTCGCGAACGAAACGACCGTCGGTGGTCAACCGGATGGTCAGTTTCGAGTCTTGAGCATGGGGTGGCACCCGCAGCCGGAATCCGCGATCACGCTCGCTGTGATGCGACATGAGCGCGGCCAGTAGCTCCTGCCGCTGCCCCGGTAACTGCGTGCTGAGATCGTTCTGCTCCAGGGGATCCGCGACCAGGTCGTAGAGCTCGACGCGATTTAACTTGCGCCACCAGATCAGTTTCCAAGCATCGCTGCGCGCCACGTAGACGTCGTTGGGTCGCATGGAGTAATTGGCGCCCTTGGAGATCGTCAGTGGCTGAGGATGCGGCTGGCCGGCGATCACCGGCAGCAGACTGTGCCCCTCCACCGCCGGCGGTGGGGTGAGCTCCAGCAGATCGAAGAGTGTCGGCAGCAGGTCGATGTGCTGGACCTGGGTGGTGATCCGGGTCCCCGCGTGCTCCGAGTGCGGCAGCTTGATCAACAGCGGCACCCGCAGGCACTCGTCATAGCCCTGGGAGTGCATGGTTCGGCCATGTTGCAGAAACTCCTCCCCATGGTCGCTGGTGACGACGATGATCGCGCGGTCGTAGATCTCGTTTTGGCGCAGGTGATCCAGGAAGCGCCCGATGTGGTGATCGGTATACGCCACCCCGGCATCGTACTGGGCGGCGAGGGTGCGAATCTGTGCGGGGCTCAACGTCTCTTGTTGATTGTTGACCGCCGCCAAGAAGGCGGACGCGCTGCCCTCGGGAACCGGCGGCGTCCCGCCCTCGATGGGGGTGACGAAACGACTGCGGAATTCCTCCGGCGACTCGTAGAAGACGTCTCGCCAATCCGAGTGTGGATCGATCACGTGATAGAACAAAAACCAGGGCTCGGGCAGACCCCGGCGGATCCAGCCCAGAACGATGTCATTGCTCTGCTCGATGTCGCGGTTGAGGCGTTGTCCATCGGCGTCGTGCCCCAGATGAGCGAAGTCGTAGATGTCGTAGCCTCGGCCGTAGCCGTAGCGAGGATCGAGATAGATGTTGTTGACCAAGCCGACGCTGGCATAGCCGGCGTCGCGCAGAAGCGCGGGCAGCAAAGGGAGGGACTCGGCGAGAGCTGAGCCGCGGGAGGCGCGATGAGAATCCGGATAAAGGGAGGTCAAGAGCGACGCGTGGGCGGTCAGGGTCCAGGACTGGTGGGTGATCGCCTGATCGAAAACCACCGCGTCTCGAGCCAGGCGCTCGAGCTCCGGCGTCGTCTCTCGATCGTAACCATACAGGCTCATGTGCCGTGTGCCGAGGGTGTCGATCGAGATCAGAATCACCGGCGGTCGTTTGGAGCTCTCGGCTCGGGTGTCCGGCGCCCGGGTGTGCACCAGCGGGCTCCCCCAGAGCGCGACCAGGTTCGGGTCGTCCGAGAGCACCTTGAAGATCAGACTCGTGCTGCCCTCACCCAGCTCGTCCAGCTCGATCCGGTGGTCGTGCCAGGGGATCTCCTGCTCGTCGGCCCCGAGGATGAGCTCGGTACGAAACAGCTGCCGGCGGCCGTCGCTGCCGGCGGCCAGCAGCTCGAAGATCGCGCTCGACGCCGTGGATGGCTTGCCCTTGTCGGCTCCGCGACGCCTGAGCCCGAGGGAGATGTCCAGGGTGTCGGCCGTGCCCTTGGTTAAGGGTATCTCGGTCTCGCTGGCGCCGCCGCTGAGGACCACCTGACGCAGCGATCGGTGCAAGGCGATGGGACGGGGCGCCGACTCGAAAGCGAGTCGCGCGACGGCCGGCTCCGGAGTCGGTGCCTGCCGCGGTGCCTGCCGGTGACCGCACGCCGTGGTGAGCACGCTGGTAAAGATTGCCAGCAGGACCCCCGCGAGGTACTGCCATCGCGTCGTTGTGGTCCGGTGATTCATCGGTGACTCATCGGTGATTCACGGTGCTGAAGGCCGCTCCTGAGCCCCGCGGGTATCGTCAGATGTCCAGAAGACCAACTCGGTCTCTCGTAGCTGAGCTGCCTCGGATTTGATGTGCGACACTTTCAAATGACCATGAGCGGCATCGTCCGGAATGATGCCGAAGTACTCTACCTGGGCTTGGTAGCTCCGCTTGCGCAGTCGTTCCGAGGTCTGGGCGATCTGCTCCTTGTCTCGATTGAGTAGGGTCAAGGTCAGATCGACTCCGGTCAGCCGTGTCTTCGACTTGAGATCAAGTTTCGCTCTGAACAAGTCGGCGCCGGCGGGTATCTCGAAGCGATGCTCGGCGGCTCCTCGCTTGGGAATTCGAATCGCTTTTCGTCCTGGTTTCAAGGCCCGGGCGCCATTCTTGGCATGGAGATCTCGCCAGCCCGAGTCTTTGTCCATCACCGGTGGGATGACGCGCTGATCCAGGAGGGAGAATCGCGGCGGCGGGGCCGGGCTCGAAACATCGTAGACCGCGACCGTCGAGGAGCCGGTGAGGAGCCGGGACGTTGTCCAATACCGGGGGCTGGCCTCGACCAGGCCGTCGAAATATTCGGAGTCGTCGGTCGAGAAATCGACGACCCAATAACGGATGTCATTCTTGGCCAAGAAGCGGTCAAAGGAATCTTTGTCGACAACGCCGTTGATCTTGGCGTGCCAGTAGGGGAACACCTGGGCCGTGGCATCGATCGTGTGAACGGCGACTCTCGGGCTGGCGAGGATCCGGTCGGACGGATCCGCGACCGCGTTGAGGGTTTGGATCGCCGGGTAGCCGAGGGTGTGGCGAGTGAACCACGCCTCTTCTGAGGTCTTCCGGGTATAGACGTCCCAGGGGAGGCCATGAAAGCCGGTTCGCCAGTAGGGGATCGGCAGCAGCAGGCTGACGAAGAGCACCACGGCGGCGCTCGTCGAAAGCCAGCCGGATCGCCACCGGGCTCGGGCGATGGTCTGCCCGAGAGCGATCGACAACGCCATCAACATCAGAGGGTAGGCGGAAAGCCAGTACCGCGCGTAGGGCGAGTAGATGCCGACGCCGAGGAAGATCGCGACTCCCGCCAGCCCGAGATCCAGCGCGCCCCCGCGCCGGACGCCGCGAATCGCGATGGCGAAGGGAAGCAACGCCAACAGCAAGAACCCCAATCCGCCGTCGAGGGCATGGGCGATCCGCGAGGAATGAAACGTCATGATCCAGGGAAATTTCAGCCAGCCCAGAAATCCGTCCGGGACGTCGAACTTGGCCCGAATGAACTTGGTCGACATTCCCTCCGGCCACAGCGGAGAGTGGAACCATTGGTCAAACCAGGGGTAGACCGGATTGCCGGTGATCGCGAACGTATAGAGATACCAGGGGCACGCCACGATCCCGAGCAAGAGCATGGGCGCCACGCACCATTTCACGCCCTGCCAGAGCCTGAATCGCCGGATGGCGGCGACGCTCAGAAAGATTCCCCAGATGACGCAGAAGATCATGACGTTGTGCTTGGTCTGGACCGCGCATCCCATGATGAATGCCGAGAGCAGGATCCCCTTGCGCGAATTCTCGTTCAAGCCGCGGAATAAAGCGATGAAGGCCGTGCAGCAGAGCAGAGCGACCACGTGGTCGACATAGAGGGTGGTCGATAAGGATAGGAGCAGGGGGTGGCCGAGGGTGGCGGCGCCACAGAACGCGGCCAGATTGATCTGACCGGAGCGTCGAGCCACCTCCTCGGTCACCAGCATCGTCAGCGCGACGATCGAGAACCACGAGAGCCATTTCGCCAGCGGCGTGGACCCGATGACAAATCCGGCGGCAAGATAAGCCTGGACGGCATTCGGCATCAGGTAGGTGTAGTAGACGTAGAGCGGCTCGAAACCGTGGCCGCGGGCCATGTGCTGAATATGGGGCAGATGCCAGCGGGTCGAGTCGGCGGCGCTCTCCGGTGCCCCCGACCAGACAAAGGCAACCGCCAGTGAGATCCAGATCGCGCCTAGGGCGGCGGCGCCGATCGGGTTCAGTCGGTCCAGCCATCGAATCACCGGGGCGCCCGGCCGGTTTCGCCACAAATCGATGGCGCCCGGCAGGGCCGCCGCGATCGCGAGGGGTGCGACCGCCCAGACGGTGATGAGCTTGAAGAGACCGAGGAAGAACGAGATCGGTATCCAGGAGGCGATCATCAGGCCGGCGGCCAGCCCCCAGGTTGCTTGATCCGGCCCGACGAGGCGCTCGATCGCGAGTCGGGTCGAGTTGACGGTCGACAAGCTCCAGGCGAGAAAGAGAGCGAAGGCCAGCGGCCATCGCAGCTCCTGGGAGAAGGCCAACAAGGCCACCGGGGAGAGGCCCAGGTAGAGCGCGCCGGCGCGGCCGAGCAGCCCTTTTCGAACCACCTGCATCACGACGCAAAACAGCAGGTAGCCCACGGCCTGCCACAGGAAGAACTCTTTCAGGTGGCCCCAGAGCAGGCGGTTCTGGTAGGTCGCCAGGTCGCCGATCATGGCCGCGTAGAGGACGGCGATGAACAGGCTCCATCCCAGGCCGAGCGCGGTCAGCAGGCGCCGGCTGGTCTCGGACATCGTCATCGGGTTCAGCGGTTTAGCCAGCGTTCAGCCAGCGATCGGCAATCGCCGGGGGGCGGCCTTCAATGACGTGGCCGGCAAAGACGTGCCCGGAGGATCATCGAGGCTCGGCGAGGAGCTTCGAGACGGTCTCCTCGATACTTTCGGCCCACAGCCGATAGCCCGGCTCGGAGAGGTGCAGGGCGTCGGGCATGATCTCGGCCGGGATCACTCCCCTCTCGTTGAGGAAGACCTCTCCGATATCGAGAAAGTGCACCCGCTTACCGTCGTCTAGCTCGGCGAACATCGGGCGAGCCTCGGCCAGTTTCTGGCGGTGCGGATGAGGTGGGCGTTTACCGCGGGGAAACATCGCGTGGACGAGGATATGGGTCTCGGGCATCTTCTTCTCGAGCCCGCGCACGATCGCCGTCACGCCGTCGGCAATCTCTCGCGGCGTGCTCGGCGCCGACTCGTCTTTCTGGACCAGGTTGTTGGTGCCGATCAGCAGGACGACCAGTTTGGGCTGCAAGCGTTCGATCTCGCCCTGCTCGATGCGCCACAGGGTGTGCTCGGTGCGGTCGCCGCCGCTGCCCAGGTTGTAGGCTTTGCGGTCGCCGTAGAATTCGTTCCATACCTCCGGAGCTACGATCGTCCAGCGGTTGGTGATCGAATCGCCCAGGAACAGCAATTCGACCCCCTGGTCCTCGGCCTCCTGGAGTTGGCGCAGATGCTTGGCGGCCCAGCGATCGCTGCGCGACACCGCGGTCGTCGCCGCGTGTTCGGGGATCTCGGTTTGGGGGCTCTCGGCGGCGCTGCAACTCGCCAGGCTCAAGAGTAGGAGGGGAAGCATTATCGTCGGGATTGTGTGTCTCATGATCAGCTCCAAGGGCAATCGAGGCGCTATGATACCGAAGATTCAGGCGCCAGTCCGCTGGCGCAATCCCCGAAACAAAACCTGCCGTTCATCAAGGAATGCCGTTGAGCCATGAGTTCGTTCGTCAAGCTGGATGACGCTTTTCTCGCCTCCATCGCCAGCGACAGTGACGCGATCCCGACGCTCTATTTCGAGGGCAATCCGTTCACCCGGAGCATCTTCTGGTTGCGCTTGCGATGGCTTCATCAGCTCGCCGGCCGCTATGCTGACCCGACGGCGACCTGTCTCGATTTTGGCTCCGGCGGCGGAGTCTTCCTGCCCACCCTCGCGGGCCATTTCCAGCGGGTCGTCGCGGCGGACCTGGAGACCGCGGAGGCGTCGAAGGTCATCGATCACTACGGGCTCGAGAACGTCGAGCTTGTGCGGGCAGACCTGAACCGTGACCCCTTGCCGCACGCGCCTTTCGGCGCCGCCTTCGCCGCCGACGTTCTGGAACACTTCGAAGATCTCGAGCCGCCGGTTGCCGCCTTGCATCGCTTCCTGCGAGACGACGGTTTTTTGTTTACCTCCTTGCCCACCGAGAGTCTGCTCTACCGTCTGCTGCGGCTGGTCTTCGGCATCGTCAAGCCCGAAGACCACCATCACAGCGGGTATCAGGTCGAGCGCTACCTCGCGGAACACGGGTTCCGGCGCCTTCGTCGGTGGTACGTTCCCTTTCAAGTGCCGATCCTGCCGCTCTTTCTGATCAGCGCCTGGCGCAAGGCCTGAGCTGCTATCCTGCCGCCGATCGCGAGACTCTCACCTTGCAACGTCCTGATCTTCCGCACCGTTGGTCTAAGAGCTCCGGCTCCTTTGCCGGATACCGTGGGCAGGGGAAAAGCCTCGGTCTGCTCTTGCTCTTGACCTTGCTCTTGACCCCCGGCTGCACCGGGCCGCCGCCAGAGGACTCGCGCCCGGCCCCGACCGAGCCCGCCCAGGCCTACAACCTGGTGGTGATCTGCCTCGACACGGTGCGCTACGACACTTTCGGGTTGCCGGAGACGGCGCAGTCGCGGGACGTTCTGGCGCCGTGGTTGAAGGAAGCCCAGATCCTGACCAACACTCAGGCGCCCTCGCCCTGGACGGTGCCGTCGGTGGCTTCCTTGCTCACCGGCCTCTATCCTTATCAGCACGGCGCCGGGCATTTCCAGGGCGAGGTGGCGGACCTCAGCACGGAGGTTCCGTCGGGCTTGACGGAGAGCCTGGAGACTTTGCCGGAATTGCTCTCGACTCATGGATACGAGACGGCGGCGTTCGTCGCTCACCCCTGGTTCGAAGCCGGCTACGGGCTCGATCGCGGTTTTGCCCACCTGCATTTGAGGAAAGGGCGAAAGCTGCTCTCAGAAGTCGCCCTCGACTGGCTCGACAAGAGAAGAGCTCGCCAGACCGAAGACGCGGCCAAGCCGGCAGAACCCTTCCTGATCTACCTCCATTTCATGGAGGCGCACGGGGCGCGACGGCAGCGGGGACCGATGCTCGAGGAGACGATCGCGCGATTGCCGCCGGCCTTGAGGCAGTTGGCGGTGGACACGGCACCGGGTGATTCCTGTCGCGATCCCGACGCCCGTCCCTGCAAGCAGTACCTGGCATATGTCGTCACGGTTCTCGATCTGCGCGAGACCGTTGCCGAGTGGCTGCAGGCAATGGCCGATCGAGGGCTTTCCGAGCGCACGATCACGGTCGTGTATTCGGACCATGGGGATGAGTTTCTCGATCATTATCAAGCCCAGAAGTCTCTCGGCCTGGTACCGAAGGGCCGCTACGGCAAAGGGCACGGGCATACCCTCTACCAGGAGCTCCTGCACGTTCCGACGCTGATCTGGCATCCCGACTTCCCGGGTCGAAAGATCTATCAACCGGTGAGCTTGAGCGACCTCATGCCGACGCTCCTAGGGTGGCTCGACATCCCATCGCCGCGACCGCGCTGGCCCGGGACCACGATCGAAGATCTTTCGGGAGATACCGGGCGGGAGTCTTCGCGCCACCTGTTTTCGTCATCGATCGCCTACGGCCCCGAGCAGACCGCGGTTCGTTCCGGACCCTGGAAACGAATCCGATATGGTCAGGATCGTCGCGAGCTATTTCATCTCGAACGCGATCCCTTGGAGCAGCAGCCGGTCGAAGAGAGCGAAGTCGCCGCGAATCTGGACCATCGGCTGGATCAATACCTGGCGTCTCGCCCGACAGCGGGAGAGGCGGCGCCTGAAATCTCGAGCGAAGAGCTTGAGCGTTTGCAGTCGCTAGGTTATCTCGAAGGCGTCAAGCCCAACAACTGAGCGGGCGGCGCCGACGCTTCCCAATACTGCACCAGAAGAGATAGCAGAATGTCAAAGTTCATCGTCGGTAATATCTATCTCGTACTCTTCATGGTGTTGAGCTCCGCCAGCCAGATCCTGGTCAAGGAGCTGGTCGATCAGGCGCAGCCGTTTCAATTCAGCTGGGATTGGGTTCGCTCTTTCTCGACTCCATCGACGCTGATGCGCGGTGCCGGCGCCGTGACCATGATGGGTACGGGTCTTCTTTGCTGGATTCTGTGCTTGACCAAACTGGATCTGAGTTACGCCTATCCGGTCGCTTGTACCTCGGTCTTCCTGGTGGTTCTGTTCAGCTCCTTCTTTCTGGGCGAGGTGGTGACTCTACGGGTCTGGGCGGGAGCCACTCTGGTCGTCTTGGGCATCGCGCTCTTGATTCCTCAAGATTAGTATCATCCTGGCCATGGTGGGTTCTGCGGTGGCGCCGGTTCGTTATCCGGTGGCGCTCGTTGACTGTTTGCGCGCCGTCTTCGGCCGTGGTGCAAAGCCGCGGGGGCTCTTTGTCGCGTCCGGTCAGGAGGCGCTCGAGATCGCTTTGCGCGGCGTGAAGGAGCTGCACTCGGAGGATCGGGGAGACGAGGTGGTGGTGCCGGATTTCATCTGTCCCAGCGTTCCGGCCGCGGTTCGCGATGCCGGGCTCGTCCCCCGGCTCTGCGAGCTCGACGCGACGACCTGGTTCTATCGGCCGGAAGCCCTGGCCGAGGCGGTCGGCCCGTCGACTTGTGGTGTGGTCGCGGTGGCCTATTTCGGCTTCAGGCCGACGCTGCCCCGCGGACTCGAGTCGACGCTGCAGGGTGTGTCAGTGGTCGAGGATCTGGCCCAGAGCTTTGGTGTCGCGGGGCTCGACGCCCCGTGGGGGGATCCGGCTTTTCGGATCTACAGTTTTGCCCGGGGCAAGAGTCTGCCCCTGGGATGGGGTGGGCTGGTGACCGGCGGCGGAGCCGCCGAGCAGCGCTGGCTCGAGACGCTTGCCGGGCGGCGCGCGCCGGGCAGCATTGCCGAAAGCCTGTTCAATCTGACCCTCTCCCAGGTCCAGAGTCTGGTTCTGCATCCGGCGGTGTGGCGGCTCCTGCCGGTTCCGGAGCAGCTGCCCTCGACCGAGCGGGGGAAGCGGCGTCACGGCGATCCGCGCTGGCCGGTGACCCGCTACGTCGGCGACTGCCGTTCCCTGGCTCCTCGGATCGCCGTGCGGAGGCGCAACGCTCGGCGCCTGGCACGCCGGCTTCAGGGCTGCCCGGGGCTCCATCTGCCGGCGACCGACGAGCAGACCCTGTCCTGTGCCGCGGCGCTGCGTTTCCCGGTGATCTTCGAGCAGATCGCGGCCGCCGAGGAGGTTCGGCGGAGGCTGGCCGTGGAGAAAATCATCAAGGGCCCCAACGACTTCGACGACTACGGCGAGTCGAGCGACCGCGCCCGGAGGATCGCGCGGCGACTCGTGACCCTGCCGACCTATGGTGGAAGCGAGTCGGCCCAGGAGGCGGCGGTTAGTGTGATTCGCCAGGTTCTGGAGCAGTAGTCGATGGCCACAGAGGACGCATCTCAAGAATCCCGAGGGGAGCCCGGCAAATGGCACCGGTTTTTCGAGGCTCAGGCCGAGACCGCGGGGGCCCATTTCTCGGCCAACGGATACTTCAGCCGCCGGACATTCGAAGTCACCCGCGACGCGGTCGTGGACCTGATCGGCGATCGCGCCGGCGAGTCGGTGCTCGACGTCGGCTGCGGCAACGGCCAGCTGCTGCAGCCGATCGTCTCGACCCATCGGGTGCACGGTGCCGACCTGTCCGAGAAAATGTGCGCTCTGGCGACGGCAGCCGGCTATCGGTCGGCCCGGGTGAGCGAGGTCGAGCGTCTCGACTTTGACGACGCGTCGTTCGACGTCGCGGTGTGCTCGGGCGTTCTCCAGCTCCTGCCGTCGGCCGATCGATCGATCGCCGAGCTGGTGCGGGTGACCCGGCCTGGAGGCCGGGTCGTGGTCTCGACCGTCAACCTGGAGAGCTGGCTTCGGGTCGTGATGCCCGAGCACACCTTCGTCAGGAAGTACCGGGTCTCCGAGATCTCTGAGATCTTCGAGCGGCATCACCTGAGAGACATCGAGCTCGCTCCGCTGTTCTACCCTTTCGGCTGGACCTTCGTGACCCGCCGGCCGTCGTATCTCACCCGGATCGCGATGGCCAGCTTCGTGATCAAGGGCGTCAAGAGTGGAGCCGGCGACGATGGGTGAGCGCTGGCGTTGGCGCTGGCTGCTGATTTTGACCGGCCTGTGGACGGCTTGGGTCATCGCGCGCTATGCGCCGATGGTCGATCGTCTGGCCAAGCGCAGGCTGGAGGAGCTCTGGAGCTACTCCCAGGAGTTCTTTCTCTGGCAGGTGCTCGGCTTCATCGTCCTGGCGTTTGTCGTCGCGCTGGCCAGGCGCCGCTGGCTCGGACGCGTGAGCATGGTCTATCTCTGCCTGTCGACCCTGGCGCTTCTCGCCGTGCCCCGGGACCCCGCTCGATTCTTCGTGGTTCTCGCCTTTCTGGTGTGGTGTGTGCTGGCCGTCGGCAGCGCTCGTCTGGCCCTGCGTCGCCTCACGGATCGTGAGCACGCCACCTGGGGCCTCGCCGCCGCCGGCTTCTATGGAGCGATGATTCCCGCGGCATTCCTGCTCGGGATCGTCCACGGTCTGACGGTGTGGAGTGTCGTTCCGCTGGCGCTGGCAGTCGCCTTGCCCGGCGCCGTGCACGCGGTGCGCCACCTTAAGCTCTGGCAGCGAGCCCTGACCCGCGGGCTCGATCGCTTGGGGGTGGTCGGCGCGACGTCTCTCGAGGCGGTCTGGATCGCCCTGGCCGTCGCCCTGGTGTGGGCGCTTGCCCCGGAGATGTTTTCCGATTCGATGCGTTCCTACCTGCCCGACGTCCAGGACATTGCCCGCCAGCAAGGCATCGTGGCGCAATACCTGGACATCACCCGCATCATTCCGCGGGCCTTCCAGGCGATGTGCGCCCTGGGGTTTGTCGTCGGGGGGTATCCTCTCGCCAAGTGTCTGTCCTGGCTGACGGCCGGGATCCTGGCGGCGGTGGTTTGCGACGAGGTGGCTCGGCGCTCGAAGTCGATCGACCTGGGGCTGCTCGCCGCCGCGGTGACCCTGGCCTGCCCGCTGTTGATGAGCCTGTCGACCAGCTTGATGTTCGATCACGCCATCACCCTCCTGACGGTCGCGTCTTTTGTCGCGCTCGGGCGCGGGCTGCACTACAGCTCGCGTCGCGGTGTCGCTTTCTCAGCCTTCCTCATGGCCTGCGTCATTCAGATCAAGTACAACGCCCTGATCTTCTGCGTCGTCTGGCTCGCCTGCCTGGCGATCCCGGCGCTCTCGAGGTGGGGGCCGCGGGGCGCCCTGCGTCTTGCCGGCCCGGCGATCGTGACCCTGGCCGTCTTCGGCTCGCCCTGGTACGTCTACATGGCGGTGACCACGGGAAACCCGATCTTCCCCTACCTCAACCAGCTCTTCGAGTCCCCCTACTGGCCGGGGAGCGAAACGACTTTGAAGGGTCTCGAGCGCTTCCGACTGGACGACACGCCCTGGAGCTGGATCCTCTTTCCCTGGACGGTGACCTTCCATACCTCGAGGATCGTCCAGCGGCCGGACGGCGCCCTCGGATTCATGTTGCTGGCTCTGCTGCCGCTGGCGGCGGCGCTGGGCGGCGAGACCTGGCGACGCGGCCGGGACCTGGTGATCGCGGGCGTGGCATCGATCGCCGGAATCTGCCTGGTGACGGCCTACGCCAGGTACTGGCTGCCGGGTTATCCGCTCCTGCTGATGGCCCTCGTCCTGGGGCTCGGCCGCGCCGCGCGGCGAAGTCGCTGGGCGCTGCCCAGGCCCGCCGCGCCTCTGCTGATCGTCTTGCTGCTCGGTGCCCTGCTGCTCTACCTGCCGATCTGGAACGCGGGCCTTCACCGGTTTCCCTGGCAGGTCTACACCGGCGAAATCGAGGCGCGGACCTGGCTGTTCACGAGATTTTCCGGACTGCCCGCGGTCGAGGAGCTCAACCGCATCGTGGAGCCCGATCAGCGGGTCCTGGCGACCGACTATCCCGCCGTCTACACCATCGACGCCGACGCCTACGAGTTCCCGTCCTGGCACACCTGGCTGCACGGCCTGGAGGACGCCGCGGGCCTGAGGCGGCTGCTGGATCGCGAGGCGGTACGCTACTGGGTCGTCGACTACTCGAGAGCCGAGGCCTTCCTGCTCGATTCGATGCTGGCGACAGAGACCCGCCTGTGGACCGATTCCAGGCTCCTCGCCGCGGAATCCCACGTCGCCGTCTACGACGTCAGCGATCCACCGCAGCGGCCGCCGGGCTTCGTCTCGGTCGCCAGACGCGAGATCCCGCCGCTGCTGATTCCGGTCTCCAGGCCCAGGCAATGGGTCACCGACGCCGCCGGCTGGCGCGACGTCTTCGGCCACCGAGCCAAGAGGGCGTCGGGCGTACGCGACGGTTGGATCGAGGTCGCCGAGAAGGGAACCGTGGAATACGTCTTCACCCCACCGCCTGGCAGTCTCCTCAGCCGCGTGACCCTGAATCTGCGTTGGCGGCAGCGCCGGCAGTCCTGCGTCATCGATCTCGAGTGGCTGGACGGCGACCGCCAGGTCATGGCGCAGACACCGGGAGGCGTCCGGAGGGCCATGCCTCATCAATGGACCCACCTGTTCAGCCGCGTCCCCGAAGGCGCCCGCTACGGCCGACTCAAAGTAAGGCCCTGGAATCGGCAGAGCTTGATGGTGGCGGCGACCCGGATCGATTTCCTCGCAGCCGCTGAATCGCCCCGCGCGGCCGCGCCTTGATAGGCGACGGACGGACGGCTACACTGACAGCGCCTGCTGCCTCCACGTCGGCCGATGCTCATCACTCGTCGGCACATCGACCGCCCGTCCTGCAACCAGCGTCCCGAGCATCGTCATCGGTGGCACACTGCCACCGCTCAAGAACCCCATGGTTACGAACCATCCACTGACCCGACCGAGACTCCTCCTGGCCGCGGTCGGGGCGTTCCTGGCCGCCTGCGAATCGCCGGAGCCCGCCGATCCGACCGCCCTCCTGCGGCTCCCCGTAGGCCTGACCCGCTTCACTCACCAGACCTTCGACGCCGTCGAGCTGCCG
>JAAUXY010132943.1_pt1 | contig 36490 bp, 33 predicted proteins | sample 7278121 | NCBI WGS metagenome assembly JAAUXY01 (sample SAMN14350117, study PRJNA611818) | marine sediment metagenome | isolation source: surface marine sediment (1.8m) | place: French Polynesia: Moorea | collected 2018-08
CCCATTTTTTGTGTTCAAGGAGATAACGCAAAATTTATACGCATAAAGCAGGTCTTTTAATGAAAAAAGAAACCATAGAGTATTTGACTTTCCGCTAAACCTGTTTCACTATAATTTTTTAAAGTAAAATTGCGATATGTCTTCCCTTTGGGAGGGGCTTTTTAGCCTTGAATGCATAAAAGACAAGGCCTTCTCTTAATTACGCATCTTAACATACTCATTGAAAGTCAATATATGGAAACTCACTTAAAATTTGCGGCCATTGATATTGGCTCCAATGGTGTGAGACTCTTGCTGTCCGGTGTATTCGAAGAGGCGTTTTCAGCGACTTTCAGAAAAATGTCACTGGTTCGTATGCCCATTCGACTCGGCGATGATGCCTTTACGCAAAAACACATCTCAGATGCTAAGGTCTCACAGTTGGTAAAAACCATGGTCGGATTTAAACACCTAATCGACGCCTTCCAGCCATTGGATCTGATGGCCTGCGCAACTTCGGCAATGCGAGAGGCGGATAACGGGCCGCAGATATGCGATCGCATTCTTGCCGAGTCAGATATCAAGGTCGACATTATCGATGGCAAAAGAGAGGCCCAGTTTATTTTTGAAAACAAAAGTGCCGACCTATTCGGTCAAAACGATGCGTATCTATACGTGGACATCGGCGGTGGCAGCACAGATATCACCCTTTTTTCGCGGGGTCGAAATATTGCATCCGGTTCGTTTAACATCGGTACGATCCGCTTGATGGAAGGTTTAGTGTCAAAAGCCTATTGGAAAAAAATGAAACGCTGGCTAAAAAACTATTCGGCGCCCTTTAATACCATGGCGGCCATTGGAAGCGGCGGCAATATCAATAAGGTATTTCGTCTGGCAAATTGTAAAAACGGCCGGCCCTTGACGGAGAAAAAAATGCTGAAAGTCCGCCGTTTTTTAGAGCATTTTACCGTCAAGGAGCGCATCAAGGAATTGGCGTTGCGACCGGATCGCGCCGACGTCATCATTCCAGCGATGGATATTTATCTTAAGATTATGAAATGGGCCGGTATCGACGCCATCTACGTTCCTCAGGTGGGTCTGGCTGATGGGATCGTCCGCATCTTATACGATCGGTATAAAGCTTCTCAACCGGAGGGCGGCAACGGACCCTCCTTTTCAAAATAACGAAAGGGCTAGAAAAAGAGAAAGTATTGTGACCTACAGACCCATGAGACTGTGAGGTGGAGCCATGCTTAGAAGATCTGAAATCATATGTATTGGTGACCTTTGCTCAGGGGGCCATTATGAAAAAGGATGATCTGACGCAAATTAAACATATCGGTGCGGCCCGCATGAATTTTCTGAACGATTCGGGGATTATGTCAATTAAAAAGCTGTGTGAAACGCCGCTGGAAAAACTGTCTCAGATACAAGGCATCGGCGACCACTATGCGAAATTGATCAAGGCCTCTGCAACCGAAATATATGGCAAAAAGTCACAGAAGTCAGCCTCAAAAACAGCGCCTGGTAAACAAAAGAAAACTAAAAAGATCAATCAACAGCTACAGAAACAGTTTAAGGCTCTGTTAAAACGTTTAAAGCAGGTAAACGAAAATTTAAAGCCCCTGGGCAAAAAAAAGTATCTACCTGCTTATATCGATTTTAAAAAAAGAGCCAAAACGCTCCGGATACAGCTTAACACCATAGTGGAAAAACAGGATAAGTTGTCCAAAAAAGACAAGAAAAAAATCATCAAAAATGCGGGTATCCTGGATTCATCCTTAAAAGCTGCCGGCAAAAAGCCGTCAAAGAAAAATTATAAAAAGGTCATCATGGGCATACAGGCATTTTCAAAATTGCTAAAATAAATTTGGTTGGGAATTGGATATGGGTATGAAGAAAAAAGAGCAAATGGAAAGCAAGCAAATTGATTCGGCAGATATGCAATCCGGTTCAATGGCGCAAGTCAGTGAGGTTATGAAAAAGGTTGAAGCGGAAGTCACCTGTGTACCACCTGATAAACGCCTGCAAAAGGTGATGAAGATCCTCAATAAAAAAGAAAAAAAGGAAATTATTGAGGCGGTACTGGAAAAATATTACAACGCCGAAGAGCTAAAACCCTACCAGGCAGAGCTGATTAAAGTGCAACGTCACTTGGAGCGCACCAGCAAAAAAATGGTGGTCCTTTTCGATGGTCGGGATGCCTCCGGCAAGGGCGGTACCATTCGCCGGGTGACCCGTTATATGAACGAAAAAAGATATCATGTAGTTGCACTGGGGAAACCCAATGAATATCAGAAAACTGAACTGCATATCAAACGCTATATCGAGCATTTCCCTTATGCCGGAGAAGTCGTTTTATTTGACAGAAGCTGGTATAATCGCGCCTTGGTTGAACCGGTGATGGGTTTTTGTACGGACAAACAATACAAGCGCTTTTTAAAAAAAGTGAATGCCTACGAACAAAATTTCTTGGAAGATGAAGGCCGGACCATCCTGGTGAAGCTATATTTTTCGGTCAGCAAAGAAGAACAGGCGCGGCGCTTTGAGCGGCGCAAAAATGACCCGTTGCGACAATGGAAGCTTTCAGAAGTAGACCTACAGGCCCAGGAGCTGTGGGATGAATTTACTGAAAAAAAATTCATGCTCTTAAAAAAGACGCATACCAAAAAGTCACCCTGGTACGTCATTCGCTCTGATGATAAGCATCTCGCCCGGCGCGAAACCATGAAGGTTATCCTTAACGCCGTGCGCTACAGAGGCAGAAAACGCAAGCTGAATTTTAGGCCGGATCCGAATATTGTCATCCCCGGCGACAGAGAATTACAAATAATGAAAGAACAACGCAAAAAATACGGTAAATCACTGGTGTGATTTCTGAGTTACATATGCAGTTTTTCTTATAAGAAAGAGGGTAAACGATGGCCAAGAAAAAATCCAAGTCCAAAAACAAGAAAAAGAATACGCTTAATAAGTCTGAAGGTAAGCTTTCCAGGAAGGCATATGAAGCTGAACTGGCCAAGCTGCATGCTGAGCTGGTCAAGCTGCAGTTGTATGTCAAAGAGAAGGGGCTTAAGATTGTTGTCGTCTTCGAGGGGCGTGACGCCGCCGGCAAGGGTGGTGTCATCAAACGAATCACCGAAAGAGTCAGCCCCCGCGTGTTCCGGGTAGAGGCCCTGCCGGCACCCACAGATCGGGAGAAAACCCAAATGTATGTCCAGCGCTATATCCGGCGTTTTCCTGCTGCAGGCGAAATTGTGTTGTTTGACCGCAGTTGGTATAACCGTGCCGGTGTCGAGCGTGTCATGAATTTTTGCACCAAGGATGAGTATGAGGCTTTCCTGGATAAGGCGCCGACCTTTGAACGCTGGATGGTTGAAGCCGGTATTCAGCTGATCAAATACTGGTTTGACATCAGCAAAGCGGAGCAGGAGCGTCGGTTTCAGGCCCGCATCGACGATCCGAGAAAGGTTTGGAAGCTCAGCCCCATGGATGTGGAGTCTTTCAAACGCTGGTATGATTACTCGCGGGCGCGCGACGACATGCTGGCTGCCACCCACACAGATTGGGCACCCTGGTACATCGTCCGCGCCGACAACAAAAGACGTGCCCGGCTCAACTGCATCTCGCACTTGTTGAGCCTGATTCCATACAAGAAATTATCCCGTAAAAAGGTTGATCTCGGCAAGCGCGGCGAGAAAGGAAAGTACGACGATCAGGCCTCAATTGCCCAGTACAACTTCGTTCCTCAAGTATATTGAGGTCTATTGGGCACGCGCCGTACAGGTATAAACAAGATGATGAATGGCCACCGATGGCTCAACTGAAGGGTTGGTTATTAGATCATTTCATCTTCCCGCTCAGCTTTAGCCGTTGTTGGGATGGGTGTTCATTTTGGGTATAACGATTTTTATCTGACCTAAAATCTCGCTAAGCCCCTTGTGTTTGACCGTTGCACGGGCATCATCGATGCTGCGCCACACCCTTTCGCGAAAATATTCTTCCGGCCAGTGGTCCAATAAATGGGTGACCGCCATTAGAAATACCTCCACCTCGCAGGTCCCCCCCCATTTATGATATTGATAACGACCGACACTGGTCTCATGCAGCTCACCCTGGATGCCGGCTTCTTCATAAGCTTCCTGCACAGCCGATTCTGCCGCTGACATTCCATCTTCAATCAGGCCCTTGGGGATCGTCCAGTGCATGCGGCTGTTGGTGGTAATCAGCAAAATCTCAATTTTGCCGTTGAACATTCGAAACGGAATAACACCGGATTGGGGATAATGAACGGATGGATCAACAGCTTCAATGCTCATGTCAACATCCCAAAAGACAAATGTAATGGATAAAAGACTTTTCTTGATTCGGTAGCTGCATAAATCATCAGCCCCGCCTAAGCGGGATACAAATCATGCACGATCAAGCTGCTGATAAGTCATTCCGCTACCGCCAGAAGTTAGGCAAAAAACGACTCTTGATCGCCATTATGTAACAGTCGGTTTCGGCAATCCGTGAAGCGCCAGTTGCCGATTTTTATAGCGCTTATCATCGGTCACCTCATTACCAAACCAGTCTGGCGGCGCAAAAGCACTGCTTTGTTCAAGGGTGTCAAACTCGACCTCAACCAATTGCAGTCCTTTTAGCGGTTCGCCAAAAATATCGACCTCACAGATGAGATCACCCAACGGAATTTTATAGCGAACTTTTTGGATCCGGCGATCTGCAGTCAACGGCCATAGGGTATTAAATTGATCGGGGGGTAATTCGATTTCATATTCTTGCCGAACCAGGCCGGTGCCCTGTTTGATGGTTTGATAAAAAGAATCATCTTTCTGCCGGAACCGCAACTCAAAGTCGTTGTCGGTAATTGCGACATATCCTTGTCGAATCGAAATCCCAACAACCGAATCCAATTCGGGCGGAAGTTCTGTGACTAAAAATTTTCGTTCGATCTCCATATCTCAACCATCTAAGGCTCAAGCTGTTTATTTAAGTAGAGTATATGAATTCTGTGGATAAATGCAAATGCTTTAGATCATCGTAGGGTCTGAAGGCAGGGTTGATTTTGGGTGAAGCAGGCCATCATTTCAACATTCAACACGCTCACTCCCCGAAAGATAGGGAACTGGAGAGATTTGAGAATCACATGAATCAAAAAGCGATGTGACACGTCCTCACATCTTAAACAGCTCTCTCATTTGAATTGACACTATCAAGAACCAGGGTAAACAATTCAAAGTATTCATCCTCGTCTTTTTGCGGTCTGACATTGGATCTCATATAGGCGATTAATTTTTTTAACATCGAAGCATACCTTTGGCCGCATTTTCGGCGCTCCTCGTTATTGGCAGCGTTTCGAAATAATAAACGTTCTGCGGCCGTGGCCTCCTGATCGGCCAAATAGATAATATCGTGATACGATTTATCCTTAATGGCGGCAACAAAATGAGAAAAGTCGCAATTGCTTGAGATCATCACGTTCCTCCTCTAAGAAATGATCACTTCAGTGTATGGTATTTTGTAGGATCCCCTGATCTATGCCCCAATATTTGAACAGGCAGGAGTAGCGTTCAAGTATTCAAATATGCAAAAGATGCCCAGAAGAATTTTCTGCTTTTACCTATTTCTGGATCTGGAAAATGATAATCTTTAATTGTTAGAATTTTGTTAGGAAACACATGAAAATTCAACAAACTTGCGAGTGAAGCCCGGTTCAAGAACATGAGGACAACAATTCCACCACCACCCGAATTATATAAAGATAATTGGATACTTTAGGAAGTTGCGCGCGCCATACGGGCACCCAAGGGCAAGACGGCAAATTTGAGGCCACAGCATTAAATAGGGCTGCAGATTCGTTTGGAACGAATTGGATGGAAGCGAGGCACACCCAAACAGAAAACACTCAATCTTGGCATCAAAGGTCTAAAGATTTTCAATTTTCCACTTGGTGATGGCTTCGTTCAAGCTTTTTACCAGATTCTCGATTTCTTCTATGGTTTTTAGGGCAGCGACTCTCAAATTGACCCGGAGCTCGTTTTCATACCGTCTCTTTTGGCGTTCCAATTCATCATCCACTTGCTCTTTGCTCCAGGTTAGATGCGATTTCATGATTCTACGACGGGTCATAAATTCGTCAAAAGAATGCTCAAAATCACGGTCCAGGATGGAAACCATATCTTCATAGGATGGAATCTGGTATGTACCCGCCAAAATCTGATCCAGCGATTCTCTGACCATTTGACGCGCACAGATCTTGGCATCAGAAACGTAAAGCGGCGTTCTTTCTTTTTGAAGTGTTTTCATTTCGACATACAACCTGAATTTTGCACGAGTCGGAGGCTTTCATATGCAAGGCACTTAAGGGCGAAGCTATAGTCAACTATGCTTCGCCCTTAATAACGCAGCAGATGGAAGCCTCAGGCTCGCCGCGTTGTTTCAAGGGTGAAAATTGATGGGATTAAATTGACTATAATCCTTTTTACCTATTTGGTATTAAGCTTCACTACTCATATATTTGCAACTTATGGTTATCTGATGTTATTCACCCTTCTCATCAATTTTCATGCAAGATTCAGCTTTAAAATTAATGACGAAACAGCCCGCTGTCCATATCACATACGGGATTCAAACAGGGTTAATAGAAATGGGTTCATTCGCTAAGATCAGGATGGTTCTAATATGAACGATTTATGCGACAAATACAAGGATTTTTGCTATTCTACCGTAATGAAAGCGATATTTGTCCCAAAAAATGCATCATTTTAATAAATTTGAGCAGAAAATGCTCATTTACGGCTCGCTTTGGCTGCCAAAATAGTGTTTAGGATGTTCGAATCATAAAAAAATAAAAAAAAGCTTGACATGCCACAATGTAGTAGTTTATAACAAAGCTACCCCACAGATCTATGCTTCTAATGCATACCTCTATGTCCTCCTCATCTGGCGACTCATATCCCCATGAGTCGCCATTTTTTTATGCATTTGATGCAATCGAATCCGGCTTGCATTAATGCTAATCGGTGTTATTATGTTGAAAACATTATCCTTCCGATATTTTTTTGTCTTATCAACTACCAGGCTCTTATTTTGACAATCCGTGCACTTTGAGATATGTATGTGTCGTCAAAAAACGTTTGCTTTACCATAACCCCATTCCTAAAGGAGGAAAGAATGAACTATAAAAGGTGGGCATTTCTGGTCTTCTTTCTTGTCATTTTTGTGGCGTTTTTAGCACCATCGTGCGCTAAAAAAGAACTAAAATCTGAACCCACAATGTCAGAGGAGGAAGCCCGCAGACGAGCCGAAGAAGAAGCCAGACAACGGGAACTTGATCGCCAGGCGGCTATCAGGGAAGAATCCCTAAAAGAAGATCAGCTCAGGGCGGAAGGTGAAAGAATGCTAAGCGCCCGCGAATTGTTTGAAAATGAGGACGTTATGTTCGAATTTGACAGCGCCAGCTTAACCGCCGAAGCTCAGGAGATTCTGCGCGCCAAAGCCGAATACCTCAGGGACAATCCTGGTGTGCGAGTAATGATCGAAGGCCACTGCGATGAGCGCGGCACCAACGAATACAACCTGGCGCTTGGCGATAGACGTGCATATAGTTCCAAAGCCTTCCTGACCGATCTGGGTATTGACGACGCCCGTTTATCTACGATCAGTTATGGAGAGGAGCGGCCGATCGCTTCCGGCTCTACAGAAGATGCCTGGGCCCAAAATAGGCGAGCACATTTCGTGATCAAGTAATGGTCTGCGGGTGCCTGTGAATATGATGCTGTTTCAGGCGCACCGCTTATGAGCACATCCAATAAATCGCAAAATGCCCCCATCCCGTATATTATGTTATCGATAATTTCATGACGGAATTTTCTCAGCTGGCCCCACCGGCCAGGCACATCGCTTTTTTCATCTCACCGCACGGATTTGGTCATGCCGCACGGGCAGCCGGCATCATGGAAGCCTTGAGGGCCATTGCGCCTTCAATTCATTTTGAAATCTTCACCACCGTGCCGCAATGGTTCTTTGCCAACTGCAATTCCTTTGCCTTCACATACCATCGGCTGTTGACGGACATCGGTCTGATTCAAAAAACACCCTTCCAGCCGGATTTGGCGGCAACGGTTCAACAGCTTAAGGCGTTTTTACCATTCGATCCGCCTCAAATGGCTGCACTGGCGCATAAATTGCGCCAATGCAATTGTGAACTGGTGGTATGCGATATCGCTCCGATGGGTATCCAAATTGCTCAAAAAGCAGAATTGCCGTCGGTTTTGATTGAAAATTTTACCTGGGATTGGCTTTACCAGGGATACAGCCACACGGGGCTGAATGAATTTAATCGGTATTTGCAAGCGATCTTTGCGGAGGCCACTTACCACATACAAACCCAGCCTGTCTGCGATCCGGGCACAACGGATCTGACAGCCGTCCCGGTCAGCCGCAAGACGAAAACGGCCTGCAACGACATCCGCAAAAAACTGGCCTTGCCGCAAAACAGTAAAGTGGTCATGATTACCGCCGGCGGGGCACCCAAAAATTATGGGTTCATCGATAAGCTTAGACTTGAGACGGATATCCACTTTATCTTACCGGGTGCCGCCGATACCGAAGCAATTAATGACAACCTGGTTCTGCTGCCCGAAAATTCAGCCTATTTTCATCCCGATTTGGTCAATGCCGCTGATGCGGTCGTTGGCAAGGTCGGTTACAGTACCATCGCGGAAATTTACCAGGCAGGTGTCCCATTCGGATATATTGCCCGACCTGAAAATCGAGAAATGAAGCCCCTGGTTGACTTTATAGAAAACCAAATGGGTAGCATGCCGATTAAAGAATCTGATTTTCAGGATGGAACGTTCACCAACTGTCTGCCGGCACTTTTGCAATTGCCGCGATTCCGCGGTGAGCGACCCAACGGCGCCGATCAAATTGCAGGCTTCATCGCCTCGCTTTTTAAATAATTCAGGGAGTAAATTAAGGAATCATCTCATGATGCGCCTGGGATTGTGTTGCCTTTTCCGCCAAGAACCCATTAAATTCAGACGGACCACTGCCAAATATTTGGCCACGCAATCCCGTCGACGGCAAAAAGAATATCTGTCCGATATCTGCCTGCATAATGCAAATGCGCTTATGAGTGCCTTGCAATTCTGCGAACAGAACGGAATCGGGGGTTTTCGCGTTAACAGTCAGATATTGCCGTTGAAAACTCATCCGGCACACAAATACAAAATCAAGGATCTACCGCAATACCAACAAATCCTGACGCAATTTCGCAAATGCGGTGCATTCAGCCGCAAACATGGTTTGCGCATCACCTTTCACCCGGATCAATTTATCTTATTGTCATCACCGGATCCCGGCGTTACCCAACGGTCTATTGCTGATTTGCGCTACCAGGCAGAAGTGGCCTCATGGATACAGGCCGACGTGCTAAATATTCACGCCGGAGGATCCTACGGTGACAAAAGTAAAACACTTTGTCGACTGGCACGCCGTATCGATAAATTGCCCGATGTTGTGCGCAGGCGTCTAACGCTTGAAAATGATGACCGCATTTTTACGCCTGCTGATTTATTGCCGTTTTGCAAGGAAACCGGCATTCCTTTTGTGTATGATGTCCATCATCACCGCTGTCTGCCTGATGAACTGTCCATCGAACATACCACCGAAAAAGCACTGGAAACCTGGAATGGAGAGCCGCTTTTTCATATTTCAAGCCCGTTGGGCGGCTGGAAAACAAATAATCCCCGGCCGCACCATGACTATATTGATATCAGAGATTTTCCTAAAAAATGGTTGGATTTAAAAACGAATTTGACCGTTGAAGTTGAAGCCAAGGCCAAAGAACTGGCGGTATTAAAGTTAAAAAAAGATATCCACAATCGACTACGTCGCACAAGCGCTCTGAAAAATGACACTTCGTTATAATCCTCTTCAAGTTTTTAAAGCCAGTACCACGCCGGCCGGCTTATACGCCCGGCAAAAGTGGCTTAACGAGCAACATACACCCGAATGGCAAAACGATTTTGATATCACTACGGCGTTGCTGAATAAAGACCAACTGTTGAATGGCTCTTGGCGCTCTTCGGTAACCCTAACTGTTAAACAACTTTTTGGCCTGCATTTGACTGTTCGCCACCCCACACTGCAAATCAACAAAGCGCTGGATTGGCTGCTGAAACAAGCTGAGCGCCAACTTAATCTTAGTGCGGGTGACACCAAAGAATTGAAGACGCATCATTTACCTGGGCAACTGCCATTTATCCCAGGCCGTCGAGATGGTTTTGTACTGGGAGCCACCCTGTTTCTGGCGAGCATCTTTGATCGGCAGAACCATCCCCAAATTTTGGCGCTCTACCAATTGCTTAATGAAGATGCTGAAAAAAATCAGATTTTTTGGAGAAATCTGACATGCTTCAATAATATATTCAGGGCATTTGTGGTGCATCCAACATACGCAACCCAAAGCGCAGTCCAGGCAGCCGTTAAGCACTTAAAGGCACTTCAGACAAACGAAGGCGACTGGGGGCATCGATTACCATTCTATCAGATTGCCAATGCCTTAGCCCATCTCGACATGCCTGAGGCTGATTCGCAGCTGGAGCGCGCCTTTGACTATCTTATGGAATCACAGAGACCGGATGGGGCCTGGAGCATCGACCAGCCAGAATGGCACACCTTTTTGGCGGTCCATGCCCTCAAGAATAAAAATCGTTTTTAATAATCGACTAGCACTGGCGATAGAGTGGTTGTCTGCTTGACAAGCGCTTGAATTCCTGCCAATTGTAACGTTGTGGTAGGCATCCAACCACCCGATCGATGATATGATAAACTCATAGCAGGAGCTCAGCGCATGGAAGATTTATACATCCGTTTAGCCAAACATCTGGAAAGCCTTATCATGGGTTACCCATACACCGAAGAACTTCTCGATCTGCTAAAGGAGATGTTTAGCCCGACTGAGGCGTTGGTAGCCCTGGCCATACCCAATGATCTTGATCCGTTGCAGGTCACCAGCATAACAAAAATTGCCGCACGGGCGGATCTTCCCATGCCGGAAGTTGTGCAGGCGTTGGATACAATGGCCAACCGCAATATGCTTTTTACGGCACCGACTGCAGACGGATCCATGGGATATGCACTGCTGCAGGTCGGTTACGGGCTGCCGCAAACGTTTTTCTGGAAAGGCAAACAGGACGATACCACCAAACGCATGGCCAAATTGGTGTTGAAATACTTTACGGTCCCAACCACCCAAAAGATCTACGGCGGGGCACGCACCAAATCTTTTAAATACGCGCCCGCCAATAGGAGTATTGAGATCCCCATGCAGGGCGTAATGCCGCATGAACAAATCGGTCCCATCGTTGATGCCGCCAATAAAATTGCTGTGGCCCATTGTCCCTGCCGCATGTCTGCCAAAGTACTCGGCCGCACCGATTGCCACCACAGCCTTGAAGTGTGCGTCAAATATGATGAAATGGCGGAATTTGTCATTGATAGAGGTTTAGCCCGCGAAATCTCTAAAGATGAAGCGCATCAGATCATGGAAAACAGTGAAAAAGAAGGGATGGTGCATATGGTGGACAATGCCCAGGGGCATATAAAGCATACCTGCAATTGTTGTGGAGACTATTGCTGGAATGTCGGCATTATTCGACGGCGCAAAATCCCACGCGACCAGCTCATGGCGGTCTATTTTATTCGCGAAACCGAATTGGACGAATGCATCGGATGTGGGGCTTGTGCCGATATTTGTCCGGTGGATGCGGTTAAAATGGTTGAAGACAAGCCTCAGGTGGATCCGAATTGGTGTATCGGCTGCGGGGTATGCGCCATTCAATGTCCGACAAATGTGATATCCATCAGCCGTCGGATTGAACAGCAAGGCCCGCAGGACGTCGCACAGCTGCATCGGCTCATAAAACAGGAAAGAAACCTTTAAAAAACTACCTCAAAAATACATCTAACGCTAAATGGCTGTGTTGTTGGCAGGGACAGGGAACCCCTTTTTCCCCTGTCCCTGCATAAAATGCTCGAATACTAACGTGTATACTCGGAGAAACGCATTTTGAATCGGTTTACGTCGCGCCCCTGGGCGTGATCTACTATTTTTAAAACGAATTCTGCTTTAATAATACGTTTAAGATCTTCAATGCCCATGTTTTATCGGACCGCACCGTAAGTTATCTTTCCCGCCCCCTAACTCTTTTAAATCCGCTTTCAGCGGAATAAAAATATTCGGCCATACAATTTAGGCTCGAAGATAGCTTCTATTTATGTAAATCACCAACTCAGTTGATAAAAGCACACAACACTCGCCGCAGGCGATACGGTTTGTCCGTTCTCTTCCGGAGAACGGAAAAAGAGAATTCTGACAATCCTGCCTGCCCCGTCATAGCTTTAGCGACGACGGGTAAATCCTGTCTAAAAAATTTTCTACGTTGAACACCTTAAGTTTCTAAGATCAGATGTGAAAAAAAATTCACATTAATTAGGAATCCGTTTCATAAGATCTAGCACATAAAGACACCATCTCAAACCGTCCTCGCGCTAAGCGCCTATCATGGTTGACTTCCCGTTTACCTATTCGTTGGCACAAAGCTTGCTAATTTATATGACCGCGTTGAAGTAATGCCCGACGTTCACAACCACCGCGCTAAACCGCGGACTGCTCCGGTAAGCTGCTACCAATAATGAACCAGCGGGCATTGGGTGTTCAGAATTCTTTTTCGATATGAAGATTGGCTTTTGCAGATTCAAAGAGGAGGAGAGAGAGCCTTGGGTGCTAAAGGGGGAGAGGTTAGCATAAAGGATAGAGGCGGCACGCGATCAGGAATTGACAGGCGAAAGAATCATCAGACCTATACCGGGCTTGAAAGAAGGTCCGGCCGAGACCGCCGAACAGGTGTTGACCGCAGAAGCGGTTTGGCAAAACGCAGATCGACAAGCAGCCAAGGCCAAAACGGTTGCTGGGACGGGACCTGTATTGAGCGTCGCGACATTTTCAGAAAATAACAACTACAGCGCTTCGAGCGAAACCATATCGCATTGTAAAAAGAGGCATTATGGCTATTGAAAAAATAATCTTTCTTGCGCAAAACCACCAGACATCCAAAGGACATACCGCTGTTGACGATCAACGCGCCAGCAAGCGATTTGACCATGAAGCCCCTTTGATCATCAAGAATTGCGATCGTGGAACATATGCTTACGGCCGCATGTACAATTTCAGCCGTGGAGGCATCTATTTCGAATCAGATGCCGCCTTTAAACCCGGCACCTGTGTTCGAATCGACATTGAAGAATCACAAAACAGTCTGGCCGCCGACCACTATTATGCAGCGGTAAAATGGTGCAAGGAAATTTCCGATGCAGTGGTTTTATATGATTACGGTATCGGAATTGAATTCGACCGGCAAACAAACCACAGCGCCGGTACCGGAAAGCTGCGCATCATTCAGGGCGGCGCCGATCAAAGCGACATGCCCGATCCATTAAAATCCTAACAAAAACAACACGCCCCCAGCCCCAACGAAGGCAGAGCTTTTATTTGGTTCTGCCTTTTCTTCTGAATCGGTCAACATCTCGGCTGCCCCGTCTTCCTTTGGCTGCATCGTCTCACAAAACCATCATTACGTTTTTTATCCCTGCTGTGATGACCTGATTTAATCCAACTAAATGTTGACTGCTGTGTCATTGAACCTACTTTAAATGATATGGCAATTGAGATCATTGTTTAACGTCTAAGGCGTATGAGGTTCTCGTGATGTTAAGGGTATTATGGTTAAAGCGCCGGTGGTGTCGATTATCTGCAGCTATGATGATATGGATAGCGGTGTTTCTAACGGCACATGGGTGTGCCACTGGACAAGGCCGGGTCAATCGCAGTTTGGATATCACCCGAGCATTTGAATCCTATCAGGTATTTCCCAACCACACATATTATTATAAGGGCCAGCCAACTCGACCCTTTGCGATTGTGGCTCTGCAACCAGATTATCAAATTCATTCCAGATTCTGGAACGTCTTTGATCCCGATCCACAAGAGCTCAAGCGCTTGGTTGATGCGCTGTATGAGGATAGAGACGATGTTTATCCATACGGTGCATACCTGTTGGACGCAAAGGGCCGGCGAGTCGGCCTGTGGTATTCCAGCCTCAGAACCGTCGGAGTAACAGTGGACTCAACTCAACGGCTGGTATCCATAACAACCGATCAGCCGTGGGTGCGCGATGATCGAAAAGCGTTTCGCCGATTTGAGTTTTATTTAGAAGACTTTTAGTTGTTCCCGGAGTTTATGAGCATGCAGACGGAAACCGTTATTCCTATCTTCCCGCTGGGCCTGGTCCTGCTACCTCAGATGTCTTTACCGTTACATATTTTTGAGGAACGTTATAAACAGATGACCAAAGCATGTCTGGCACAGGACAAAGCCTTTGGTATCGTTTATTTTAACGGCAAAGCATTCGAGTCCAAGGGCTGTACCGCCCGTATCGTGAAAATACTGAAACGCTATGATGACGGCCGTTTGGATATCATTACCAAGGGTGAAAACCGCTTTAACATTAATCAACTCTATGATGAAAAACCTTATTTGGAAGCAAGTGTCGAATTTTTTGATGATCAACCGCAGGAAGATTTTGATTCAGAGAAAATGAAAAAACTGGCGCACACCTGTATGGAGATGCTCAAACAAATAAACACCATGACCGGTCAATACAGCGATGCGGAATTTGATGAAAAGCTGGATGTCAAATCGGTTTCCTTTTTAGCGGCCGCATGCGAAGGCTTTAGTTATCAAGAAAAACAGCGGTTTTTGGAAATGACGGCCACCGTCAAGCGATTGCAAAAGACCTCGGAGGCGCTTGAAAAACTGGTTCAGCGACTGAGTATAACCCGCGAAATCGAACGCATTATTGGCGGAAATGGAAATTTACCCCAATCGCTGCAAGGTGGGAGCAACCAAGAACACTAATAATTAAAAAAAGCCCATTCTGCTAACCAGGAGAGGTCAAGTCCATGGGCTTTTAGTTGTCGAAATCCTATCAAAAAACCCCATCTTGTAGCTATCTCAAAAATAGGTGATCGCGCTTCTCGGTTGAGCCGGTTGTGCCCGTCAAGCCCGTAAAAACAATAAACATATCTGTTTGGCGCTTTATAACCGGCCAACGGGCAAACGGGTAACGGGCTTAACCTTATTTGGATAGCTTCTAGTTAGAATACTTTTCTCTAAATGCCTTCCGACGCTCTCTTTTTTTGCGCAGCTTTAGATTTTGCAGATTCCTTCGGTCTGAACCACTGCGACGATGACGCATAAAGCGTCTTTCCGGGAAGTGTTCGGATGATGTATACTGGCGGCGATCCGCCAGAGAGCGCCGGCCGCCCCGATCTTTGATTGAACGGATATTGACTTTGTCGGCCACTTTGAAAAGCCTTTTTCAAAAAATGGATATAGTTCCGCATATGGCGATTCATCTATTAGATGAATACCATATGAGGGCTGGTGTTCCTATCGCCTCTGAGTATCAGACGCTTTATCAGAGAAAGGCATGTTACAAATTACAGGCGCCGAATATTTTGTCAAGTGCTAGTTAGCACTCTCGAATTAATAATATCAACCTGGTTATTTTAGTGTTCGCCGGTCAGATGATTTTTTAGAAATTCTTTGAGCCGTTCCTTGCCGTCATTGGAAAGCGCCTGGGAATCATCCAGCTCCTTTCCGTGCAGATCTCCATAGCGACTGGCAGCTCTGATGGTTTCAAATTGCTCCCTGCATCTTGCACAATATTTGCACATTAAAAGATGCAACCGCATCAGCACACGCTGATAAAAAGGCAATGAACGGTCCATGGATTCTGAAACCATCTCAGAAACTTCTTTGCAGTTGTACATCCAGTGCACAGATTGCCTCCTTTATGACTCTGCGCTCAGCCACTTATTTTCAAGACAACGCCGCAGAGACATCCGGGCCCGATACAGCATGACCCAGCTATTCGTCGCAGTTATACCCAGCTCCTTACAGACTTCATCAGTACTGAGACCATCCATCTCGCGCTTGATAAACGCTTCGGCCAGCCGTTCAGGAAGCTCCGCTAAGCAGCGATAAAGAACATCTAAAAATTCCCTTTGTTCGAAAAGGTTTCCCGGATTGACCGCCCATTTGCCCGGCCGGGTGCTCCATTCTCCGCGTTCGTCAAAATCCGGATCGGTCATATCCGTCAGAGTTTCAATTTTATCCGACGACGGCTCCCGGATTTTTTTACGGATGTGATCGACTATTTTATGCTTTAGTATGGCCGTTAACCAGGTTCTGCCGGCTGATTGACCTTTGAAGTTTTCGCGAGCACGCAGGGCTGCCAAAAATGTCTCCTGGACCAGATCCTCAGCAATGGACGGATCTTTTACCCGTGATAAGGCAAATCGATAAAGAAAATCGCCGTAGCTATCTACCCATAATTCTGGATTTTCGATCCTGGCGGATTCAGCTTTCGGTTTAGGCATAATACTGTTTATTCAGGTAGTAGAAAATAGATAGGATAAACCGCTAATTGATCATTTCTGACGAACTATATCAGTAATTTGAGCGTGTTGCAATGGTCTCTCTACCGAACAGTATAGCCGAATATAGCATCCCGCTGGTAAGCGCAAAACAGCCAGGCAAATTGGTGCTTAAGGGGCGGTTTGTAACCACCAAACCGCCCTTCAGCAAAATTTATTGACAAATCAGATGAGCGCCAACTGCTAAGGCAAAATGGGGGTGTGGGTCTTAGCTTAATTTCTTTACGGCTTCGATGACCGCATCATAATCCGGCTCTTCCGACAGCTCCTTGACATGCTGGATATATTGAATGATGCCGTTGCGATCGACGACAAAAATCGACCGCGCGAGCAGACGCAGTTCTTTGATGAGCACGCCGAAAGCGCTGCCAAATACGGCTTCGCGGTGATCTGAAAGGGTGACGACCTTATCGACGCCGGCAGCGCCGCACCAGCGCTTCTGGGCAAACGGCAGATCGGTGCTGACCGTTAAAATGACAACATCATCACCCAACTGGCCGGCTGTCTCGTTGAAGCGGCGCGTTTCCATGTCACATGTGGGGGTGTCCAAAGACGGTACAGCTGAAATGACACATATCTTGCCTTTAAATGTTGAAAGCTTGACCGCATTTAAATCGTTATCCAGAACTTCCAGGTCGGGTACCGCATCCCCTACATTGAGCACCGTTCCAATTAAGGTTAACGGGTTGCCGTGCAGGGTAACGGCTGCGTTACGTTCCTCCATTTTAATCTCCTTTCGTTAGAGGATAAGATGTCAGCTTTTAAAGTTAACGCTGAGATGCTCAAACATAAGTCTTTTTCAAATGAAATCAATACTGTGAAACCATAGTTGGATTACTGATTTCGTAGGCCGAAAATGGGGTCCGGCGCTTTCTTGACTAAGTGGGTACGACCCTTATTGTATTTTGTAAGTTTCGCGAGAATAATTCGACCTAGTGCAAACTTTGAATGTTACGCCCCCGGGTTAGGCGGGCATGTATCTCAATTTATTTGATAAGAAAGGATCGTTAAAAATGAATCAGCGTGTACTAGGTTATGCTTTCATATTGATCGTATTCCTTGTAGCCGGCCCCTTGGGGTCGGCGGTACCCAGCCAGGCTTCGACCGTTAATCATGACATTTGGGCTGAGTTACTCGGCAAATACATCAAACCGGACGGTGTGAATTATACCGGATTTAAAAAGGACGAAAACCGGTTGGATCAATACTTGAAGGTGCTCGAAAATACGGACCCGGAAAAGCTGCCCCGCAACGAGCAGTATGCCTATTATATCAATGCCTATAATGCTTGGACCATCAAACTGATTTTAACTGGTTACCCCGGGGTTAAATCGATAAAAGATTTCGGCACCATTTTTAAAAGCCCGTGGCAAAAAGAATGGGTCCGCGTTAACGGCGAGGTGATCACGCTGGATTATGTTGAGCACGATATTCTCAGGCCGCACTACAAGGACCCGCGGGTCCATTTTGCCATTAATTGCTCGGCCGTCAGCTGCCCGCCGCTCAGACCGGAACCGTATCTGGCCGACACCTTGGAACGGCAGCTGGATGATTCAACCCGCTCTTTTATCAATGACGCCAACAACTACAAATTGGAAGGCAACACCCTATATGTCAGCCGCATTTTTAAATGGTTTTCGGAAGACTTCAACGAAGATGCGCTGGGATTTTATCTGCAATATGCCGAAGGTGATCTAAAAGAAAAATTAATCCGCCAGAAAGACCGAATTAAAGTCAAATATATGCACTATGACTGGTCGCTTAATGATGTCAAAATCTAAAAAAGCCGGAGTGATGGAGTAGCCTACTCCGCCGAAGTAGCTTCGGCTACGTAGGCCGGAATGGAGTGTTGGAGTAGGGGGAATGCGGAATGCGGAAATTGGATTATGAATAAAGGCAGGGCCTGTGAAGTTAAACCTTAAGCGTAGCGAACTCTATTAATCACAGATTATTAATAGAGCAACGGAGATACCAAAATGAAACTCGCAATGATCGGATTGGGAAAAATGGGGATGAATATGGCCAGGCGGCTGATGCGGGGCCGCCATGAGATCGTCGCCTATAATCGTTCCAAAGGTGCCGTTGAGCGGATTGTTGATGAAGGCGCAAGCGGTGCGGCATCGCTGCAGGAGGTGGTCGACCAGCTTTCAGCTCCCCGGATTATCTGGATCATGCTGCCGGCCGGCAAGCCGGTGGAAGAGACCATCAAACGCTTGAAAGAACTGCTGAGCCCTGAAGACATCATCATTGACGGTGGCAATTCGTATTATAAAGATGATCGCCGCCGTTACGAAGCGCTTCAGGATGCCGGTATCCGGTATATGGATGTCGGTGTCAGCGGCGGGATCTGGGGCTTGAAGGTCGGCTACTGCATGATGATGGGTGGTGATGAGGCTGTTTTTGATTATCTTGAGCCCATATTTAAGACACTGGCCCCCAAAGACGGTTATCTGTATTGCGGCAAAAGCGGGGCAGGCCATTTTGTGAAGATGGTCCATAACGGAATCGAATATGGCCTCATGCAAGCCTACGGAGAAGGTTTTGAAATTTTGGATGCCTCTGAGTTTGCCGAATCATTCGACTACGCCAAAATCGCCCATCTGTGGAATCAGGGCAGTGTGATTCGCTCGTGGCTTCTGGAGCTGGCTGAAGATGCCTTCAGCAAAAATGCCGAACTGACCGACATCACCGGCTATGTCCAGGATTCCGGCGAAGGTCGTTGGACGGTTCAACAGGCTGTGGATACCGGGGTTCCAGCGGAAGTCATCACCCTTTCGCTGATGCGGCGCTTTCGTTCTCGGCAGCAGGATCCGTTTACCGAGCGTATGCTGTCGGCCCTGCGCCGGGAGTTTGGCGGACATGAGGTGGTTTCCAAAAAAGAATAAGCTCATTGTTTGGCCTTTAGAAAACAAAACCATAGTTTAGCGTAGACGCTTCTTATAGGGACCACGACCCTATTTCGACATTCGATATTCCTTGTTGGACCTGCCCGCCATCGCGACCCTACCGCCTCGCCTTGCGGTCTCGCATGGCGGGCGTGGGCCGCTCCATTCGGCCCGCCTTCGACTTGAGCTCAGGCCGAAAGTAGCTCATGGCCGAGGGCAGGCGAGGCGGTAGGGTATTCGATATTTTACTTTTTACGCGATCAAGGAGAAAAAATGCAGCCAGGCAAAACAGAATCCAAAGCAACTGAAAACGCCTTAGCAACGGTACGCGCAGCGGATTTAGGACTGTCACAGCAAGATTGTGTCAAGGCGAAGCCCGGTGAACCCTGCACCATTATCATTATGGGGGCCACCGGCGATTTGACGTCGCGCAAGCTGTTGCCCCAGCTGTTTAATTTATTTCTAAGCGCCGGCCTGCCGGAGCCTTTCTTGATCGTGGGCGTCAGCCGCCTTGATATCGGCGATAAGGAATTCAGGACCAGAATGCAGGCGGCTCTCCAAAAGGATGGCGTCTACGATGAATCCAGCTGGCCGGAATTTGCGAGGGCGCTCCATTATCGCGCTGTCGATTTTAAAGACCCGGAATCATTTAATGACTTGGCCCAATCCCTAAAGGATCTGGATCAGCAGTTTTACACACAAGGCAACCGCATTTTCTACATGGCCTTGCCGCCATCAGTCTACCAATCCGCCGCCCACCTGATCGGCCGGGCCGGCCTGGCGGATGAGCATCAAAACGGCAACGGCTGGTCACGGATCGTTGTGGAAAAACCTTTTGGCACCGATCTGAAAACCGCCGTCGATTTGGATCAGAGCCTGAGCCGGGATTTTACCGAACACCAAATTTTCAGAATCGATCATTATTTGGCCAAAGAAACCGTGCAAAATGTGCTGATGCTGCGCTTTGCCAACTCGCTGTTTGAGCCCATCTGGAATCGACGCTATGTGGATTATATTGCCATTACCGCCATTGAAGAGCTGGGTGTCGAGCATCGGGCCGGATATTATGAACAATCCGGGGTTTTGAGAGACATGTTTCAGAACCATATGATGCAATTGCTGGCGCTGACTGCCATGGAGCCCCCATCCCGTTTCGAAGCCGATCAGGTCAGAGACGAAAAAGCCAAAATATTTCGCTCCCTGCGACCTTTACAGGTAGGAAACGTCGCGCAAAACCTGGTACTGGGGCAATATGCCGCCGGAACAATCGATGGCCAAGCGGTGCAAGCCTATCGTGATGAGCCGGGTGTGGCGGCAGACTCCCTGACGCCGACCTTTGCTCTAATGAAAGTCAACCTGGACAACTGGCGCTGGCAGGGTGTTCCGTTTTATTTGACCTCGGGCAAACGCTTGGACCAAAAATTAACCGAGATTGCCATTCAGTTTAAAAGTGTTCCGCATTCGATGTTCCGGCATACACTGGGCGAAACCATACCGGCCAACCGGCTCATTTTGGGCATCTACCCCGAGGAAAAAATTACCCTAACGTTTCAAACCAAAAATCCCGGTGCCACGGTTTGCCTGCGCACTGTTACGATGGATTTTAACTATCAGCAAAGTTTCAGCGGTCCCGTTCTGGATGCCTATGCACGTGCGCTGATTGATTGCATGCTCGGCGATCAAATGCTTTTCTGGCGCCAGGATGGTGTAGAATTGTGCTGGAAATTTTTGACACCGATCTTAGATCGCTGTGAGGTCTGTGATGACCAGGCCGACCTACTTCACTTTTATGAGGCGGGAACCAAAGGGCCTGAGGTGATCGAACATATCAAATAAGGTGTTTCCAGAGTTCAGAGGACAGAGGACAGAAAACAGAAAACGGATGGTAAGAACGGCCTGAAATCTATTAAGTTAAATTTTCATAATCTGCCTTCTGTCATCTGTCTTCTGACTTCTGTCTTCTGAACGCTGACACCTGAACACTGACACCTGACACCTACTTTTTAGTTATACCTGAAAACGATATGAGACTGGAAGTCTGAAATGGCAACTGATAGCCAATCTGGCAACGTGGACATGAATCTTGACATCTGAGGAGAGTTCGATATGGAACAAGTAATGCAAACAACGGCTAACAACCGCAAAAAAGCGCTTGTAAAAGCGCTCATATTAGTGGCATTTATTATTGGCGCCATTTTGATGGTGCGTTTTACACCCGTTAAGCAATATCTGACCCCCGAGGCATTAGGCCAGTACTTGGATATGACCGGGTTTTGGGGGCCGATTATTTTTATCGCCATCTACGCTGTGGGGATCTGTCTGTTTCTACCCGGCACCCTGCTCACCGGGTTGGGAGCGGCTATTTTTGGCGCTTATTGGGGATTTGTGTGGGTATGGATCGGGGCCATGATCGGTTCTAGCGTGGCCTTTATCATCGGGCGAACGCTGGGCAGGGAGTTTGCGGCTTCTCTGATCGGCGACAAGCTCAAAAAATATGATGATGCGATCGAACGCAACGGTTTTGCCACCGTGCTATACCTTAGATTGGTCTATTTCCCATTTACACCTATGAATTTCGGGATGGGCCTGACCAAGGTGCACTTTTGGGATTACGTTGCGGGAACCGGCCTGGGTATCATCGTCGGTACCTTTATATTTACATTTTTTATCGGTACGTTGAAAGATGTCTGGGCTTCGGGGAATTGGGGGGAGCTTATTTCTTTTAAGGTATTTTTCTCCATTGGCCTGTTTATTTTTTCGTTTTTTATCCCCAAAATCATCAAAAAAATCAAAAAAGAAGAGAGTTAGGACAGTGATTCAAGAATACCTAGTAAAATCTCTCTCAGAAAAGTCATCTTAATATGTCAAACGAACTGAACCTCGAAATCCGAAATACGAAACTCGAAATAAAATTTTAGTTGACGCTTGTAAAGGAACAGAAGGGGGGGATAATGTCGAGCGAACTTGATCAACTATGTATCAACACGATTCGAATGCTTTCAGTAGATGCTGTGCAAAAAGCCAATTCCGGGCACCCCGGGATGCCCATGGGCGCAGCTGCCATGGCTTATGTTCTCTGGACGCGCTTTTTACGGCATAATCCGAAAGACCCCAGCTGGCCCAACCGGGACCGCTTTGTGCTTTCAGCCGGACACGGCTCGATGTTGATCTATAGTCTGCTGCACCTAAGCGGTTATGAGCTGTCGCTGCAAGAAATTCAAAATTTTCGCCAATGGGGTAGTAAAACCCCCGGTCACCCGGAATACGGTCTCACTCCTGGTGTTGAGACCACCACCGGTCCCTTAGGCCAAGGATTTGCCAACGGTGTCGGTATGGCCCTGGCCGAACGGTATTTGGCGGCCCGATTCAACAAACCCGGTCATCATATCATCGATCATTTTACCTACGGCATTGTCAGCGACGGTGACCTAATGGAGGGGATTTCACATGAGGCTGCCTCACTGGCCGGACATTTGGGTCTCGGCAAGCTCATCTATTTCTACGATGATAACAACATCTCCATTGAAGGCCACACCGATATTGCTTTTACGGAGAACCGCAATGGCCGTTTTGAATCTTATGACTGGCATGTTCAATATGTGGACGACGGCAATGATCTGACGGCGCTGGAGCAAGCGCTCGTAGAAGCCCAAAATGAAACCGATCGGCCGTCGTTGATCTCCGTCAGAACACACATCGGATATGGAAGCCCCAACAAACAAAATACCGCCAGTGCCCATGGAGAACCATTGGGGACTGAAGAAGTTCAGCGCACCAAAGAAAATCTGGACTGGCCACCGGAACCTACTTTTCTAATTCCAGAAGATGTATTGGCGTATTTTCGGCGGGCCAGCGAAGTCGGTCAAAAACTGGAAAACCGCTGGCAGAATGCTTTTGAAGCCTATCAAAGTGAATTTAAAGAAGACGCCGCTGAATTGCGTCGCTGGTTAGCCGGGCAGCTTCCGAATGAATGGGAAAAAGACCTTCCGGCATTTGATCCGGATGAGAAAGGAATGGCAACCCGGGTCGCCTCCGGTAAAGTGCTCAATGCAGTCGCACCTACAGTCGCCAACCTTGTCGGGGGGTCGGCGGATCTGGCACCTTCCACCAAAACCTTGATTGACGAAGAAACCGATTTCCAGGCGAATAATTATGGCGGTCGCAACTTACGCTTTGGCGTGCGGGAACATGGGATGGGCGGCATTTTAAACGGCATGGCCCTTCATGGCGGTCTCATTCCCTATGGCGCCACCTTTCTCATTTTTTCCGATTACATGCGGCCGGCCATTCGACTGGCTGCCCTCACAGAACAACAGGTGATTTATGTGTTTACCCATGACAGCATCGGCCTGGGAGAAGACGGCCCCACCCACCAGCCGATTGAGCAATTGGCTGCGTTGAGGGCCATGCCGAATCTGATGCTTATTCGGCCCTGCGATGCCAATGAAACCGTCCAGGCCTGGCGGGCCGCCATCGAGCACCGCGACGGACCGGTGGCCCTGGCCCTGACCCGTCAGAATCTGCCCACCCTTGATCGCAATGGACAATATGCTTCCGCCGAGGGGCTTCACCGTGGCGGTTATATTTTAAAGGAAGCCGCTGACAGCAAACCGGAAGTGATTCTAATCGCCAGTGGCTCGGAAGTGCACATTGCCCTCAAAGCTGCTGAAATGATTAAGGCCAAAGGACCGGCCACCCGGGTGGTCAGTATGCCGTCTTGGGAACTGTTTGAGGAACAAACAGCGGCGTATCGCGACCAGGTCTTGCCTCAGGCGGTCAGTGCCAAAATTGCCATTGAGGCCGGCAGTCCACAGGGCTGGCATCGCTATGTAGGTGAAGCCGGGCAAATTGTTGCCTTGGATCATTTCGGCGCTTCAGCACCGGCTACCACACTGTTTGAAAAATTCGGTCTGACAGCCGAGCGCGTGGTTGAAAAAGCACTGGAAACCGTTTAAAGATAAATTCGATGATATCATAATTCTGACAGCAAGGAGAACGGCATGTCAAAACTGATCGAACTTGAGAAAATGGGCCAATCCATTTGGCTGGATTACATTCAACGCGCGATGTTAACTTCCGGTGAGCTTAAGCGGCTGGTCGACACCGGTCTAAGAGGGGTGACGTCAAATCCGGCGATCTTTGAAAAGGCTATTGCCGGCAGCAACGACTATGATGATGATTTAAAACAGCTGATCCAAACCGATGGCTCAATCGAACAAATTTATGAAGCCCTGGCCATAAAAGATATTACCCTGGCCACCGATACGCTGCGCGGCGTATATGATTCGTCCAACGGCAAAGACGGCTATGTCAGCCTGGAAGTCAACCCTGAATTGGCTTATGAGACGGATAAAACCGTTGCCGAGGCCAAACGGCTATACGAAACCGTCAACCGGCCCAATGTAATGATCAAAGTGCCGGCCACCAATGAAGGATTGCCGGCAATTACCGAATTGATCGGCTGCGGAGTGAATGTCAATGTCACCCTTATTTTTAGCCTGCAGAATTATAAGGCTGTTGCTGAAGCCTACCAGGCAGGTCTCGAGCATCTGGCATCAGCCGGTCCCAGCGTGAAAGGAGGACATGCGATCGATCGGGTGGCTTCTGTGGCTTCCTTTTTTGTCAGCCGCGTGGATACGGCGGTGGATAAAGAATTGGAAAAAATCAACCACCCCGAACTGCTGGGCAAGATTGCGGTAGCCAACTCCAAGATCGCTTATGCCGAATATAAAAATATTATCCAGCAATCCCGCTGGCAGCAATTGTCCGCTCAAGGTGCCCAGGTGCAGCGCGTTCTATGGGCCAGCACCAGCACTAAAAATCCGGACTATCCGGACAACCTTTATGTGGACGAGCTCATCGGGCCGGATACGGTCAACACCTTGCCGCCCGCTACCCTGGAAAGCTTCATGGACCATGGCCAGGTGGCTGAGACACTTACTCAGGGACTGGATCAGGCAAAAGACCAGGTGGCCCGTCTGGCCGATCTGGGCATCGATCTGGATGCTGTCACCCAAAAACTCCAGGATGACGGCGTGGTCGCTTTTGCCAAGCCTTTTGCCAAACTGCTGGAAAGCATTGCCGAAAAATGCAAGCAGCTGAAAGCTGCATAGTTGGAATAATGGTATTTATCTACGGTAAAGCCAGTGAACTTTGATTTGATCAAAGGATTTAGGCTATGGCTATAAAAAAACAAGACGAACTAAAGCAAATGGCGGCTCATCGTGCGGTGGAATTGATCGAATCCGGCATGATTGTGGGTCTGGGCACGGGTAGCACGACATCCTTTGCCGTAATTAGAATTGCTGAGCGCATCAAATCCGGACACTTAAAGGACATTGTCGGCATACCGACCTCCATTCGCACCGAAAAGCTGGCTCAGGACCTGAATATCCCCTTAGCCACCCTGAATGAACAACCCGAGATCGATATTACCATTGATGGGGCCGATGAGGTCGACCCGGAGCTGAATTTGATCAAGGGCGGCGGTGGGGCGTTGTTGCGCGAAAAGGTAGTTGCCCAGGCCAGCCATACGAATATCATCGTCGTCGATGAAAGCAAGCTTTCCGAGTGCCTGGGTACCCATTGGGCCCTGCCGATAGAAGTGATTCCCTTTGCCGCCAAAACCGAAGCCAACTTTCTGCAATCACTGGGGGCATCGGTCAAGTTACGCAGCAATGAGAAAGGGCAGCCTTACACAACCGACCAAAACAACTTTATTCTCGATGCAAATTTCGGCGTGATGTCGGATGCTGTTGCCTTAGCAGCCGAACTCAACGAACGCGCCGGGATTATCGAACATGGATTATTTCTGGGTCTGGCCAGCGAGGTCATCGTCGCCGCTGAAGATGGCATTTGGAACCTGCAACGCAAAAACAGATGAAAACACGACGCCAATTTATCACATGGACGCTCAAACTGCTTGCCGGTCTGAGCCTCTTTGCCACCACGATCAGGGCCACTCTAAAAAAAGCCTGGGCCCAAACCAAACGGTTTATCGTTCCACGGGGCACAGACCTGGCAACATTGCGCAATAAAGATCCAGCCACACTGGACACAAGCCAACTGGAAGTTCTTCCTTTAGAAGCATTTGAGACCATGGGATTGAAAAACCATGCCGTTCACGTGCCGTCATGGCGCCTGATTATCGACGGTAATGTCGCCGTACCAAACCGGCTCCCCTACTCTGAAATCATCAAGCTTCCCTCGATTGAGCGCGACGTGTTGTTGATCTGCCCCGGCATATTTGTGAACCACGGTAGATGGAAGGGGTTTTCACTGATGACGGTGTTAAATCTGGCCCAGATGCGAGCCGATACGACCCATATTCGCGTCTACGGACCAGAGGGCACCCATGAAAAGGTTGAGCGCTTTCCGATTGAAGATATCCGATCAGATAAAGTCTTTCTGGCCTACCAAGTCAACGGAGAAAAATTACCGCAAAAACATGGGTTTCCCCTGCGTATCGTAGCCGAAGATTATTACGGCGATGATTGGGTCAAGTATGTGTATAAGATCGAAGCGATCAAAAAACTGGAGTGATGGAATGCTGGAGTAATGGGATTGAACTGTTACGTGTTTCGGGTTCCGGGTTGCGAGTTGAAAATCGGAAATGAAGCTGACAGTTCATAACGCGCAACACGCAACGCGTAACGCGTAACGATATGGCGAAACCATTACTCCAATACGCCAATAACAGACCAGAAGGAGCCTTTGATGGATAACACCGATTATCGCGGCAAATTTGAGACAAAAAAGGGTACGGTCTCCTTTTTTGACATTACCCAACTGGAAAAAAACGGTATCGCAGACATACAACACTTGCCTTATTCGATCAAAATCCTGGTGGAAAACCTGTTGCGTAAGCTGGATGGCCACGTCGTGCTGGAAGAAGATCTAACAAATATCGCGCGCTGGCAAAAACGCTATGATACGCCGGTTGAAATTCCGTATCACCCGGCACGGGTGTTGATGCAGGATTTTACGGGCGTTCCGGCAGTGGTCGATCTAGCGGCCATGCGTGATGCCGTCAAAGATTTGGGCGGTGATCCGCGAAAAATCAATCCGCTGGTTCCGATGGATTTGATTGTCGACCATTCGGTGCAGGTGGACTTTTATGGCAATGCCGACGCCCTCACCCAAAATGTCGCCAAAGAATACGAACGCAACGGCGAGCGCTATGCCTTGTTGAAATGGGCTCAGAAAAGCTTTGATAATTTCAACGTCGTTCCTCCCAATTCGGGCATCTGCCACCAGGTGAATCTGGAATATCTGGGGCGGGTGGTCATGACCGAAAAAGCCGGCGGTGCGACCCTTGCCTATCCGGATACCCTGGTGGGCACCGACTCCCACACACCGATGATCAATGCCATTGGGGTCATGGGCTGGGGAGTGGGTGGCATAGAGGCCGAAGCCGTTACTCTGGGGCAACCCTATTACATGTCTATTCCACAAGTCGTTGGTGTCAAACTCGCGGGAGAGTTATCAGCCGGCACGACGGCAACCGATCTGGTTTTGACCGTCACCCAGTTGCTGCGCCAGCACAACGTCGTGGAAAAATTTGTCGAATTTTTCGGCTCCGGCATGAAAAACCTGACCGTCACCGATCGGGCCACATTGGCCAACATGACCCCGGAATACGGCGCTACCTTGGGCTTTTTCCCCATTGATGAGAAAACCATCGATTATCTCAAGATGACCAACCGGGCCGACCAGGCCGAAATCGTTGAAACCTACGCCAAAAAACAGGGACTTTTCTACACAGATGCCACTGAGCCTGAATATTCCGAAGTTGTCGAACTCGATCTGGCCACAGTAATGCCCTGTGTTGCCGGTCCGGCCCGACCCCAGGACCGCATCAATCTGAGCGATTTAAAGCAGAGCTTTGCCACCCAGCTCGGCTGCACATATGAGCGCGACACCGATGTTGATCATATATCCAAGTACCACGATGAATCGGGCTCAAAGACCAGTCGTCCCGAAGACTGCATCCCCAAAAAGAAAACCTGTCAGGTAGAGGTCAACGGTGAATCCGTCAAGCTTTGCGATGGAGACATCGTCATCGCAGCCATTACCTCCTGTACCAACACCTCCAATCCATTTGTGATGCTGGGCGCCGGCCTAGTGGCCAAGAAGGCCGTTGAAAAAGGCCTGAGCGTGCCCGCTTATGTGAAGACCTCCTTGGCGCCGGGCTCAAAGGTGGTTATCGATTATCTAAAAGACGCCCAGTTGTTGTCTTATCTGGAACGCCTGGGTTTTTACCTGGCGGGCTTCGGCTGCACCACCTGTATCGGCAACAGCGGGCCGCTGCCGCCTGAGATTGATAAGGCCATCAAAGACAAAGATTTAACTGTTGCAGCCGTGCTTTCGGGCAACCGCAATTTTGAGGCCCGCATTCATCAGCAGGTACGGGGTAATTTTCTGGCATCCCCAATGCTGGTGGTGGCGTTTGCCATCGCCGGCAGCATTGATATTGATCTAACCACTGAACCGCTCGGTCAGGATACAGACGGTCAATCGGTATATTTGAAGGATATCTGGCCGACCGCTGCAGAAATCGAAAATCTCATCAACAAACATGTTAAACTGCAGTATTTCGAAGAAGAGTACGCCCGCATATTTGACGGGGATGAATTTTGGCGCAATCTTCCAGTGGCGGAAAGCACCACATTTGAGTGGCAGGAACAATCGACCTACATTCGCAAGCCGCCCTATTTTGAGGGATTTGCGCTGGATATCACCCAACCGGCGGATGTGCAAAATGCAGGCGTTTTGCTGATTTTAGGTGATTCACTAACCACCGACCATATTTCTCCAGCCGGCGCTATCCCGCCCGATTACCCGGCCGGCAAGTATTTGATCGATCAGAAGGTCGTGCCGGATGATTTTAACTCATACGGATCCCGCCGGGGCAACCACGAAGTCATGATGCGCGGTACCTTCGGTAACATTCGCATTAAAAACAAGCTGGTGGAGCCTAAAGAGGGCAGTTTTACGCTAAAATTCCCGGCACGCCAGGAGATGTTTGTCTATGAGGCCGCCATGCAATACATGGCCGAAAATAAGCCCCAGCTGGTGCTGGGTGGCAAAGAGTATGGTACCGGATCATCACGCGACTGGGCGGCAAAAGGGTCCCAGCTGCTGGGCATCAAGGCTGTGATTGCCGAATCCTATGAAAGGATTCACCGCAGTAACCTGGTGGGTATGGGCGTGCTGCCGCTGACCTTCAAAGATGGCGACAGCTGGCAAAGCCTGGGACTGGACGGCTCGGAGACCTACACCATCAATGGTATTGAAACCATCGCACCCCTTAAAACCCTTGTCGTGCAGGCGGTTAAGGCGGATGGCCACAAAATTGAGTTTGAGGTCACCGCCCGCTTGAATACCGATATCGATGTGGAATACTTTAAGCACGGTGGTATTTTGCCGTATGTTTTAAGGAAAATATTAGCTGAGTAAGCTCATAATGGCAAAAGCGCTGCGCTGGTCAATAAAATGCGTTAAAGCACTTTAGAATCGTCCTCGTAGTCGTACTCGTCCTCGACATGAACCCAACCACGAGTACGAGGACGATAATAACAGGGCAAAGAGAACGGGCTGTATAAATAATTAAGGCGGCCGCCGAAGGCTAATTAACAAAGAAAGAGAAAGGCTGAATTATGGGAACTGAAAATCTGATTACCATCAACAGTGACGGCACCCTCAATGTCCCGGATACGCCCCAGATTCCATTTATTGAGGGCGACGGCATCGGTCCGGAAATCTGGTATGCCACCCGCCAGGTTATCGATGCGGCGGTTCAAAAAGCGTATGACGGCCAGAAAAAAATAGCCTGGTTGGAGGTTTTAGCCGGTGAAAAAGCATTTGAGAAAACCGGAAACTGGTTGCCGGATGAAACCCTGGCCGACATTGAAAAACATGCGGTCGCCATCAAGGGCCCCATGACAACTCCGGTGGGCAAAGGCATTCGCAGCCTGAATGTAACCATCCGCCAGGTCCTCGATTTGTATGCCTGTGTGCGCCCGGTAAAATACATCAAGTCGGTTCCCAGCCCTGTGAAAGACCCGCAAAGCGTCAATATGGTTATCTTTCGGGAAAATACCGAAGACTTGTATGCTGGGATCGAGTATCAATCCGGCAGTGCGGATGCGGACAAAGTGCGACAATTTTTAAACAAGCAAATGGGTACCAGCTTACCCGCCGATGCGGGCATCGGCATCAAACCCATTAGTGCCACCAATACCAAGCGGCTGGTGGCCAGAGCCATTGCATATGCCCTGGACAACGGCTTTACCAGCGTAACCCTGATGCATAAAGGCAATATTATGAAATTTACCGAAGGTGCCTTCGCCCATTGGGGGTATGAGGTGGCTAACGAAAAATTTGAAGACCAAACGATCACCGAATCAGAATTGTGGGACGATTATCAGGGCAAGCAACCACACGGCAAAGTGGTGATCAAAGATCGCATTGCCGACATGCTCTTTCAACAGGTTCTGCTGCGACCGAATGAATTCGGCGTCATCGCCACGCCGAACTTAAACGGTGATTATCTATCCGATGCCCTCGCGGCTCAAGTAGGGGGATTAGGGATGGCACCGGGTGCCAATATCGGCGATCGATGTGCGGTCTTTGAGGCTACGCACGGAACCGCTCCCAAATACGCCGGTTTGGACAAAGTCAATCCCAGCTCTTTAATCCTTTCAGGTGCCATGATGCTGGTGCATCTGGGGTGGCGTGAGGCATCGCGCCTGGTTCGTGATGCCCTGCAAGACACGATTTCAGACAAAACCGTTACCTATGATTTGGCCCGACAAATCAGAGACGCAAAGCAGGTGAAATGCTCCGAGTTCGGTCAGGCGATTATTTCAAACATAGGTTAACGGCAGCCTCTTACAGCACGCTGCTTGTTTCTAGTTTCGGTTTACTAGCCTTAAATAGGTGTCAGGTGTCAGTGTTCAGGTGTCAGGGAACATAAGACTGAAATCTGAAAAAACGTAAACATACGATTGTTATGGCTTCTGAGTAGCAAAGGCTCAAAACTGGCCACCAAAGGCCTGACACCTGAACACTGACACCTGACACCATCTCTTGGCTGAAACCTGAAACTTAGTTTGTAAGGATCACTACCCATTGACGACATAGAGGAGTCGATTTCAGAATAAAGATGAGGAGACATAATTGATGGAAACCTATTACAAACCCGAGGATCTTCCCAAATTTGAAGATGTCGGCAAGGAGGCGCCGGAGCTGGCGCGTAAATTTTTTGATTACTACAACACCGTTTTTGCCGAAGGCGAGCTGAGCGAACGCGAAAAAGCGCTGATTGCCCTGGCCGTGGCACATGCCGTGCAGTGTCCCTACTGCATCGATGCTTACACCCAGGCCTGTCTCGAAAAAGGATCCAACCTAGCAGAGATGACTGAAGCCGTGCATGTGGTCACTGCCATCCGAGGCGGTGCATCTCTGGTTCACGGTGTTCAGATGCGCAATATAGCGGACAAATTATCAATGTGATAGAGACCTGATGCTTGAACAAGCAACCATATCCGAAAAAAAAGCGTCTTCGCGGCCCACCGCATCCGATGTCATGCCGTTTAAGTCCATGCTGGCCAAGCACAACCTCATGCTGGTTCGCCAAACGACAGCGACTTTGCAGATCAATGTGGGGCTGCTGTGCAACCAGATCTGTCGTCACTGCCATTTGAATGCCGGTCCGGGCCGTAAAGAAAACATGGATGCGCACACGCTTAAAGAAGTTGTCGCATACGCCCAGCGATGCCGATTTGACACCATAGATATCACCGGTGGTGCACCGGAACTCAATCCGTTGTTGCCGGATTTAATCCAAAACCTCGCACCTTTGACGCCGCGACTCATGCTGCGCTCAAATTTAACAGCGCTGAATGAGCAGATGAATCGATTGATGGGGGTGCTGATACCTCACCGGGTGGTCATTGTGGCATCATTTCCTTCGCTGAACCTGTCCCAGATGGATGCGCAGCGGGGAGAGGGCATTTTTGAAGAAAGCATTGCCGTGCTCAAAGCGCTTAATGATATGGGTTACGGGCATGCTGGATCCGGTCTGGAGCTAAACCTAGTCTCTAATCCCACTGGTGCTTTTATGCCGCCCAGCCAGGAGCAAATCGAAAAACGCTATCATCAAATCTTGGAACAAAAATGGGAACTGACGTTTAACCGCCTTTTTAATTTTGCCAATGTACCCTTGGGGCGTTTCAAGCAGTGGCTGCTTCAAACGGGCAATTATGACCCCTACCTGAAAAAGCTGGTTGCCTATTTTAATCCCTGCGCCATCGAAGGACTGATGTGCCGCAGCCAGGTTTCGGTTTCTTGGGATGGCCATCTGTATGATTGCGACTTTAACCTGGCGCGGGGTCTTTATATGTACGGCAAGAAAATACACGTCTCTGAGATGTCGGGAGCACCAGAGCCCGGCACGCCCATCGTCACTGCCGATCACTGTTACACATGTGCGGCCGGCTCGGGCTTTACCTGAGGCGGCGCCATTGACACCTGAGTTCAGGTAGGAGAAACCCCATGTCCGCAGCGCGGCCTGAACACTTGATTGTCTTCACCCGCTTTCCCGAACCCGGAAAAACCAAAACCCGTTTAATTCCGGCTCTGGGTACGCGGGGTGCCGCCCGCCTGCAGCGTCAAATGACCGAACACATTATGGCAACCGCGGCAACGCTAAACGGTCAAAACGGACTGAGTATTGAGGTGCGCTATGAGGGCGGTAATGCTGCGCTGATGCGGGACTGGTTGGGACCAAATGTGATGTACCGGCCGCAGGGCAGCGGGCACCTCGGCCGGCGCATGCAACATGCTTTTGAGGTAGCCTTTCAGGGCGATGCAGAAGCAGTCGTTATGGTCGGCAGTGACATACCGGGAATTTCAGCTGACATTATTCGGCAGGCCTTTAAAGCACTGCGTGAAAAAGATCTGGTACTGGGTCCGGCCAAAGATGGGGGCTATTACCTGATCGGTCTTAGCCGGACCTTGACATCGAAAACCTATGCCCATTTGTTTGACGGGATTAACTGGGGAACCCACAGCGTTCTGGCACAAACACTGCAGATTGCCAATGAATTGGGGCTCCATTTAACACAGCTGGAAACTTTAGCCGATGTGGATCGGCCCGCCGATTTGCCCGCCTGGCACCAGGTACAAGAAACCGCAACACTTCGAGGGCCACAGCAAAAAATATCCATCATCATTCCAGCCCTCAATGAAGCCGACACCATTGAGCACACCCTTTCCCATCTCCAAGGTATCGAAAATTTGGAAGTGATCGTCGTTGACGGCGGCAGCACGGATACCACTGCCGATCTGGCCGCATTGCAGGGCGCAAAAGTGACTCACTCCCCGCCGGGCAAAGCCATCCAGATGAACAGGGGGGCTGCAATGGCTACCGGTGATGCGCTGGTTTTCCTGCATGCCGACACCCTCATGCCCGCAGACTTCATTCACCACATCCATTCAGCTTTGAATCAAAACAAGGTTGTGGCGGGAGCCTTTCGTTTATCCATTGATTCGCGCGCAGCAGGTATTCGCTTCATTGAGCATATGGCTGATGTGCGCGCCCGGCTCTTCCAGCTGCCGTATGGCGATCAAGCCCTATTTATGAGAAAAGCCACTTTTGAGGCCATCGGCGGATTTCCAGACGTGCCGATCATGGAAGACTTTATATTGGTGCGCCGCTTGCGACGGATGGGCAAAATTGCTATGCTACCCGCTGCGGTCATTACCTCACCCCGCCGCTGGAAACATTTTGGTATCTTAAAAACGTGGCTAGTCAATCAGGTGATCATCATCGCCTTTTACTTAGGCATTTCACCTGAACGCTTGGCGCGCTGGTACCGTCGCGAAGCTGGTAAGAATGGACGAATCCGCCAAAACCGAATTTAAAAAATGATGGGGATTTGAGCGCTTGTGGAGTAGAAGACAATTTTTGAAATTAGCTGGGGCCGGTCTATTCGGCTCAACGGGTATGTTTTCTTTTTCCAGCTATTATAAACAAAAACATGATATCGTCGATATTCTTGAATATCCCAATCCAATTCTGCGCGGCGTTTCGCAACCCATTGATTCCTTCGATGACACCACTGTTACCCTCGCAAACTCGATGATCGCGATTTTGCAATACAATGCCCCCTTCACCTTCTTATTAAGAGGATCCCTTTACAGAGGATTGGCGGCACCCCAAATCGGCATTCAAAGGCGAATGATTGTTTGCGGCCTGGGTGGTGAGATTAAAATTCTCATTAATCCTGAAATTATTGCAAAAAGAGGCACTTATACCAATAGCGAATATTGTATGTCGCTGCCGCAATATGAACGTAAACACATTACCCGCTCCCAATATGTGCGAGTTAAGTATAAATCCCTTGAAAATACTGAGAAAATTATCAGTGCCCACAACAGCTATGCCGGTCTTTTGGAACACGAAATCGATCATCTCAATGGGGTGCTCTATATTGATTATGAAAGCTGAGCTGCAAATGCATAAACCACCCATGAACAAGATTTTAAATCTCACGCAAACCCGCCCCCCTTGACTTCATCAGATTAACTATTACTTTAGGCGTTCGTTTTTGTTTGCGTAGATACTAACTTGAGTCAATGTGGTGACCAATGTCTCGTGAAAAGGTAAAAGGCGCAGGCTAAACTCAGATAATAAAATATTTAAAAGATAAATACTGCTAATTTTGAAAAGGGAGCTAATTAAGTATTTTGCATAAGATGTTGAATTGGTTTTAAAGCGTCAGATTATGGCCGAGGACAAGGCGGGATTCGGTTCGAAAGTGGAGCGTACACGTTAGTACCCGAGCATTTCGAACCGAATCGTAACGCAGTAATTCGGCCATAAGATGGCATTTTAAAATCAATTCATAGAATTTGAAAATGGAATGCAAATCTGTTATATTGATATCATTGTTGAGAATCTTTGAGCGGTAATGGGGCCAAATAGCGCTGAGCGATCTACACCTTCCAATAAGATTGCCCGCCAATCATAACCCTTCTCCGTTTTAACAATATATTGAAATCTATACGAAACCATTCGCTCCCATCTCAGTCGGATTCTCCTGAGAAAAAAGATGCCGTATACAGTTGATCGTATCGACAGCAGACCAGCGAGAAGATAAGGGGAAAAATGATTGATCATCATCGTATCCAATTTGAAAGACCTGATTTAGCCAAATTAAAAGCAAAACATACCGTCGTGGATCCGCATTTTCATAGCCACTACTCGGACGGCTACAATTCAGTTGAGACCATTGCCCAAAAAGTACGCGAACTGGGTATCGGCATTGCCATAACCGATCACAACGAAATCCGCGGTGCCGTTGAAATTGCTCAGTACCGCGACATATTGAGCATCCCGGGCATCGAAATGACTTCGGCGGAGGGAACCCATATACTCATTTATTTTTATCAGCTGGATCATCTTGAAACTTTCTACAACGACCACGTGATGCCCAATATGGGCCATGACGTTATGAGTTCCACCTCTTTACCGATGGAAAAAATCATCAGGCGGGCCCGTAAATTTAAAACCGTCATCATCTTCCCCCACCCCTACTGCGGGGTGTATACCGGTATTCAAAATTCGTATTTCTCGGAAGAGCGACGCGCACGTATTTTTTCCATGGTTGATGGCGTTGAGGTGATTAATTCCGAGAACATGAAAATATCCAATCTGCGCAGCGCTGTGCTGGGTTTCAATCTGAACAAAAGCATCACCGGCGGCAGTGACGGCCATCGTGTGGCCCAGATGGGAAGAGTCGTTACTTACGCGCGCTGCCGGCCCAACCGCAAGGCATTCCTGGACGCCATCAAAAAGAAAAAAACAAAGGTGGTGGGAAAGGAAATCGACCTGATTCGCAAGGTAACGTCAAATGGCGTAAAACTAAGAAACAACATAAAAAATTACCCGGACCTGGTCGAGAAAAATATCAAGTACGGTTATACGGTTATCAATTCCAAATCAAAAGAAATCAAAGAAAATGTAAAACGCAGTTGGAATGATAAGAAAA
>JAAUXY010150757.1_pt1 | contig 36457 bp, 31 predicted proteins | sample 7278121 | NCBI WGS metagenome assembly JAAUXY01 (sample SAMN14350117, study PRJNA611818) | marine sediment metagenome | isolation source: surface marine sediment (1.8m) | place: French Polynesia: Moorea | collected 2018-08
AATACACCTTCGGCGAGTACCGGCGAGTCAATGTCGGACCGGTTGTAGCGACCCGGGTTTCCGGCTGGGAAGACAACCGCTACGTGATCGAGACGCTCGACGAGGAGGGCCACAAGCTCGTCGAACGCTATTTCCTCGAGGGGGCGGCGTTGATGCGGCAGATATCGATCTACACGAAAGGCGAATTGACGCTATCGCTGGTGCAGAAGTTCGATCGTTCTGAGCGATAGCTTGGGCGACGCTATCGCTATTGCAGGTCCCGAAAGGAACCAGGCGACGATCAATCGGGTAGCCCGGCGGGAAGAAAAGGCTACTCGAAAGATCGCCGCCTGATGTTCTGTGTTAATCGTCCAGTTCAAACCGGAACAGGTTCTGCACGGCCGGCGTGCGCACCGGCAGGCCATCCACGACCTGTGGACGGTAGCGAAGCCGCTCCGCCGCGCGGATCGATGCTCGCTCAAAGATCCGGTGACTCGACTGGACGACAAAGATGTTCTCCACCGTGCCGTCCTCGGCAACATCGAACTGGACCAGCACCCAGCCTTCCAGGCCGCGTTCGGCTGCGACCGATGGGTAGACGGGCTGGACGCGCAGCATGGCTACGAGCGGCCCGTCGCTTTGCGCCAGCGAAACCGGACCCGGGCCGACCGGGCCAGGCGGCGGTGGCTGGGTCGGGACCTTGATCACGGGGCCGTCGTCCGCGGGGTTGGCCGGTCGCGGCGGACTGACGATCGGCTCCTTGAGCTGGTCGAAGCGGTCGGGAGGCTGATCCTTTATCAACTCGCTGTCTTCGCGAACCTTGACGATGCTGACGACCGCGCGGTCGCGCGCGTCGACATTGGCGTTCGTGTTCATTTCGATCAGCATTTGCATTATGTAAAAGAGTCCCAGGGTCACGACAGTGCCGGTGGTAACGGCCGATGCGTAGCGGGCGAACATGCTTGGTCTCCTTGCCGGTTCCCCGCCTGCTCGGATACCTCTAACTTCGAGGTATAGTCTACATACCTTGAACTACAAAGTAAGCTTGTAATACCTTTTTGTTCGAGGTATGTTCGGGAAGCTATGGCGCAAACCAATCCTCCGTTCATGAGTGGTGTCCCCGAACTCCTGTTGCTGCGTCTGCTGGACCAGCGGGAGATGTACGGCTACGAGCTCGTGCGCTCGATCCGTGCGGCGACGGGCGAGGCCATCTCGCTGGGTGAGGGCGTCATTTACCCGGCCCTGCACGCGCTCGAGAAGAACGGTTCGCTGAAGTCCCGGCGCAAGGCTGTGGGCGGCCGGACCCGCGTCTACTATTCCCTGACCACCAAGGGCCGGCAGCGGCTCGACCGACTCGCCAACGAGTGGCGACGCATCCAGGGTGGAATCACGACGGCACTGGAGAGCCCGGCTCATGGCAGTGCCTGACTTCCCGCGCCTCGGCAAGGACCTGCTGCGAGCGGGAATTGCGCCGGCGCACGCCCATCGCGCCGTCGCCGAACTCGAGGACCACTTCGCGGACCTCGTCGAGGCCTCGATGGCCGATGGCCGCTCCCGCGTCGACGCCGAGCAGGCGGCGATGCGTCGCCTCGGCGACCTGTCCGACGTTTTGCGGGCTATGAAACAGCAGCCCGAGCTGCGCAGCTGGGCGTCGAAATGGCCCCGCGTGGCGCTCGTGGTCTATCCACTGGCCTGCGTGGCCGCACTGCCGGCAGCGCCCGTTATCGCGGGTGTGCAGCACGCCTCGCTCCTCGGCCGCTGGCTGGCGTGCCTTGCGATCAGCGGCATCATTACCGCGTTCATGATGCTGGTATTGCAGCTGTCGATCACGCTCGGCTGAGCGCGATTTAGCCCGCTTCCGGGCGGTATTCCCTGAGCTCTGCCCGCATCTGCAATTTCCCTTTGCGATGCCGCTCGATGACGACCGGCAAATAACCGAGTTCCCGCGCGAACCAGAACGTCGTGGATCGCGACGAGCCTTCGCCCTGGTGGCGTATGCCGATCACCTCGAAGCGACCTGCCGGCACCTTGACGACGTCGTCGCCGACCGAGGTTACGTTGAGCACTTTGAGTTCGTCCGGCTCGAACATGATGTACGTGTCTCTTACACCGCCGTTCTGGAGGTCACGGCCGATGACGTACTGCAGCGTAACGAAGTCGTGAACGACGCCGTCGAGCGGGATTTCGACGGCCTTGCCATTCAGCGTCCCGGTGACGGTATCCGTCGCCCAGTCGAAGTCGAGGTCCGCCTGGATCTTCTTCTTGCTGATCGAGTCCGCCGTTACATGATGAATCGGCAACAGGCCGCGCTCGGTCTCCGTGAAAGCCGAGACCGTGCGTATCTCACCGCTGGTAAACACAGCCGCCAGGCCCTTCGGTTCGACATGATAGGTTGCCTCGTAGCCTTCGTCGGTTACGGCGAGGCGCGTGTTGAGCCTGCCGCTCAGCACGCTGATCTTGACCTTGTACTCGGCCGAGTGTGGCGTCAGAGCGGCGTCCGCCAAGGCAGCCGGGGCGCCAAGCCAGACGGCCGCGCCCAGCAGCAGGGCGAAGCGTGTCGATGCAGCAATCAATGAGCTCTCCAGATCCGTTTGCAGCCGATAGCTTCGCATACTGACATGACTGGCGGCTGAACGTTCGCCCTGGCGGCTTACGGCGCCGTTTTTCTTGGCCTGCCAGCCGTTTGCGGTATCCGCGAGCCGCCGGTCAATGTAGAATCCGGCGGCATTTTTCGAGCGCACAGATGACCGAATTGCCCACTGATTTTCGCCGGCCGCCGGGTCCCGATGCCCCGGTGCCGCTCGGGATCGACCCCGAGACGCTCGCCCGGCTCGTGGTGCTGCGCGACGAGTACGGCAGCATCGTCAGTCTCGAGAAGCCGAGCGGCCGACTCGCGTACTTCATCAACGATCCGTTCGAGGTCCGGCGCCTGCTGGTGCGCCGGCACGCGAAGTACGTGAAGGGGCCGGGCTTCGAGCGCGTCAAGATGCTGCTGGGCAACGGGCTCATCGTCTCCGACGGCGATATCTGGCGGCGGTCGCGAACCATGATCCAGCCGGCCTTCAAAGTGCAGAACGTGCATCGCCTGATGACGGTCATGGTCGAATGCAGCGATCGCCGCGCGGCCGCCTGGGCAAAAGCAGCGGCGGAGGGCGCGACGATCAACATCACCGAGGAAACGAGTGCGTTCGCGCTCGAGCTGATCCTCGTCAGCATCTTCGGCGACGACTACGAGAACCGCCTGCTGGCCGCGGGCAGCAATCCGTTCGAATTCCTGGCGAAAGACTCGACGCGGGACCTGAGCGTCGTCATGAAGGTTCGCGAACTCCGCAAGCTGCTGCTCGAGATCATCGAGGAGCGCCGCCAGCGCGCGGACGAGCGCTTCGACTTCCTGTCGATGTATATGCAGGCCACGGACAAGAACGGCGTCGGCTTCACCGACAATGAGCTGCTCGACGAGCTGATCACGCTCGTGGTGGCGGGCTTCGAGACCTCGGCGAACACGCTCAACTGGGTCTGGTATGTCCTGGCGGGCAATCCAGAGGTCGAGGCCAAGGTCATCGCCGAAGCGGAACGGTTCCTGCCCGACGTATCCGCGGTCAATTCCGAGAACACGACCGCGATGGCGTACACGCAGACCGTGCTAGAGGAAACGCTGCGACTGTACCCGCCGGTCTGGTTGTTCACGCGGCGCGCACGCGAGGACGACGAGCTCGAGGAATACGACGTGCCGCCGGGCACGGACATATACCTGTCGCCCTACATCCTGCATCGCACGGCCGAGATCTGGCCGGACCCGGAACGCTTCGATCCGGAGCGCTTTCGTCTGGTCGAAGGGCGGCCGAAGAAGGACCGGCCCTATTTCCCGTTCTCGCTCGGGCCGCGGCGTTGCCTCGGGGAATACTTCTCGTTCCTCGAAATGAAGGTGCACCTCGGTCTGTTGCTGCCGCGCTTTAGCATGCAGCGCGTCAGCGAAGAGGATCCGGGCCTCGAACTGGCAATCAACCTGCGATCCAAGCAGGATATCCTCCTGCGGCCGTCCGAGCGCCACTAGCCGGGCGCCGATGCCGGCCTTTCTTACCAGGACTGCAATGACCCTATACGACACGATGACCGACCTGCTGGTCGATGCACGCGGCAAGGACCGGCACATCCGTTTCATTGACGGTGAGAAGGACGAGAGCGAACTCGGTTTCGGGGATCTCTGGGAGCGGGCGTCCGCGCTGCTCGGGGCACTGCAGGCACGGGGCATGCAGAAGGGCGACGAGCTGGTCATCTTCTCGAAGTCGAACGAGAGTTTCGTCATCGCCTACTGGGCTGCAATCCTCGGCGGCATCGTGCCGGTTCCGGTCGCCGTCGGCATCAGCGACGAACACCGCTACAAACTGTTCCGTATCCTCAAGCAGCTCGACCGGGCAACGCTGTTCACCGAGTTGGGCCTGCTGGAACGGCTGCTGGAGTTCGCGACCGAGCATGGCCTCGATGACGTCAAGGCAATCCTCGAGCAACGGACCGCTTTGATCAGCGACGTGAAGCCTGCCGACGCAGGCGAGCTGGTCCCGGTCACGCCCGACGACGTCGCGTTCATCCAGTATTCGTCGGGCTCGACCAGCGACCCCAAGGGCGTCGTGCTGAGTCACCGCAATCTGTGTCACAACATTCGCGCCATCGTCGACGGGATGCAGTGGATGCAGGAGGACCAGAGTCTCTCGTGGATGCCGCTGACCCACGACATGGGGCTGATCGGCTATCACCTGAGCGTCATGGCGGCCGGCATGAACCACGCCGTGATGGACACCAACGTATTCGTTCGCCGGCCGTTACTGTGGATGATCAAGGCGAACGAGCTGCGGGCAACCCAGCTGTGCTCGCCGAACTTCGGCTACAAGCACTTCCTGAAGCTGTTCGAGCGCAAGGGCCTGCCGGACGGCACCGACCTGTCCTGCGTGAAGCTGATCCTGAACGGCGCCGAGCCGATCTCCTGGGACCTGTGCGAGGAGTTTCTTGCCGCGCTGGCTCCGCTCGGCCTGCGCCACAACGCGATGTTCCCGGTGTACGGACTTGCCGAGGCTACCGTCGGCGTTTCGGTCGGTGTTCCGGGGGTCGAACCGTCGCGCATCGTCGTCGACCGGCACGCGCTGCGTATTGGCGACACGGTCGAGCCGCTTGATGCGGACAACGCCGACGCCGTCAGCTTCGTGCGCGTGGGTAACGCAATACGCGACGTCGAGATCCGTATCACCGATGACAGCGATGCCGTGCTGGAGGATGGTCACGTCGGCCACATCCAGCTGCGCGGGGCGAGCGTCACCGAGCGCATCTATGGCGACGAGGAGGCGACCTCGGGGTTGTTCACGGCCGACGGCTGGCTACGCACGGGAGACGTCGGTGTCTTCTCCGACGGCCAGCTCGTGATCACCGGCCGCGAGAAGGACATCATCATCGTCAATGGCCAGAACTACTACCCACACGACATCGAGGAGATCATCGCCGAGGTGGACGGCCTCGATCTCGGCAAGGTGGTGGTCGCCGGAGCAACGCCGACGAAAAGCGGCACCGAGGAACTGCTGGTATTCATCCTGTATCGCCAGGATCTCGATTCCTTCCAGGCACTCGCCGACTCGGTCCGTGAGGCCGTGGGCGAGCACATCGGCCTCGAGGTTGACCATGTCATCCCCGTGAGCCGCATCCCGAAAACGACCAGCGGCAAGGTGCAGCGCGCGCACCTGCTCAGGGACTACCTCGAAGGCGAGTTCGCCGAGCTGCTCGGCCAGCTGGCGCCGGCAGAACCCGACGCCGCCGAGCTCGATGATGACCCGCTGGTTGCCGAGCTGGAGACGATTTGCCGCGAATTCTCCAAAGAACGCCACATCGGCGCCGACGACAACCTGTTCGAGGTCGGGGTCAGCTCGCTGACGCTGACCGAGATCGTTCTTGCGATCGACGAACGCTACCCCGGCAAACTCGATATCAGCGACCTTTTCGATTACCCGACGCTGCGCCAAGTCGCAGCGTTCCTGCGAACGAAAGGCTGAGCCATGACCTATGCCCGAATCATCGGTACCGGCAGCTATCTGCCGGCCAAAGTCGTTACCAACGACGACCTGGCTGAGTCGATGGAAACGTCCGACGAGTGGATTCGCGAGCGGACCGGCATTCACCGTCGGCACGTGGCCTCCGATGACGAGACCACGGCGACGATCGGCCTGTACGCGGCGCAGAACGCGATTGAAGCCGCCGGTATCGAGGTCGACGAGATCGACCTGATCCTCGTCGCGACGACGACGCCCGACAAGGTATTTCCGGCAACAGCCACGATCATCCAGCGGCGGCTCGGCATTGCGGGCTGCGGCGCCTTCGACCTGCAGGCGGCTTGCAGCGGTTTCGTCTATGGTCTCGACGTGGCGGATCGCTACATTCGCTCCGGCGGTGCGCGAACGGCGGTGGTCATCGGCGCCGAGACGCTGTCCCGGATCACGAACTGGGAAGACCGGACGACAGCCGTGCTGTTCGGCGACGGCGCCGGTGCCGTGGTTCTGCAGGCGTCCGAGGAGCCGGGCATCGTGGCTGCGCACATACACGCCGACGGCAAGCAGGAGGAGCTGCTGCACGTCCCACAGGGCATCTCGCAGGGCTACGACCAGACCAGGGCCGGTGAGGCCTACATCCAGATGAACGGCAATGCCGTGTTCCGGAAGGCAGTCGCCACGCTGGACTCGATTGCACGCGAGACGCTGGCCGGTCACGGCGTCGAGAAAGAACAGCTCGACTGGTTCGTGCCGCACCAGGCCAACCTGCGCATCATCACCGCGGCGGCGAAGAAGCTCGGCATGCCGATGGAACGCGTCGTCGTGACGGTCGATGAGCATGCGAATACTTCGTCTGCCTCGATACCGCTTGCGCTCGACATTGCCGTTCGCGACGGCCGGATCCAGCGGGGCGAGCTGCTGTTGCTCGAGGCATTCGGCGCCGGCTTCACGTGGGGCTCGGCATTGCTGTATTACTGATTACATTAAGAAAGTTTTATAATTTATTGTTTTAAAATGAAAAACGTCCTTGTTTCCCTGTCGCTTGCCGCTGCCCTCGCCGGGCCGGCGAGCGCCGTCGAGCCCGATGAGATCCGCGCGGCCGTGGACGGCCACACGCTCGAAGCCATTGCCCTGTACCGGGAATTCCTCGCGCTCCCCAACGATGCGAACTACCCCGACGACATCGACGCGCTCGTCACGTGGCTGGAGACCGCGTTCAGCGAGCGCGGCTTCGACGTCGAACGCGTCATCACGGCCGGTAATCCGGCGCTGTTCGCGGGTCGTCACGTCGACGATGCTCTGCCGACCGTGCTCGTCTACCTGCAGGCCGATGGCCAGCCGGTGGATCCGGCCGCCTGGGAGCAGGCGCACCCGTTCCTGCCCGTGCTAAAGGAACGGCGCGAGGACGGTCGCTGGCACGAAATCCCCTGGGAGCGGCTCGAGCAGGCCGTAAACCCGGAATGGCGCGTTTTTGCCCGCTCGGCCGCGGACTCCAAGGGGCCGATGACGCAGTTCATGGCTGCCATCGAGCTCCTGGATGCGTCCGGTTTCGTACCGTCCTACAACCTGAAGGTGCTCATCGACACCGAGGAAGAGAAAGGCTCACCGAACCTCGCCGATGCCATTCGCGCCAGCCGCGACCTGTTCGCGGCCGACATGCTGCTGATCTTCGACGGTCCGCCGCATTCCTCGAACGGGCCGACGGTGACCTTCGGCGCCCGCGGTATCGCCCGCGCGACGCTGACGATGCACGGCCCGAAGGTCGCGCAGCACAGCGGCCACTACGGCAATTTCGTGCCGAACCCGGCGCTGCGGCTTGCCCAGGTGCTCGGTTCGATGAAGTCGCCCGACGGTGTCGTGCTGATTCCGGGTTTCTACGACGGCATCGAGATCGGCGAGGAAACGCGCGCCATCCTCGAGAAGGTGCCGGACGACGAGGCGGCGATTCTCAGCGGCATGGGCCTCAAGGAGCCGGACGCGGTCGCGCCCAGCCTGCAGGAGGCCATCCAGTACCCGTCGCTCAACATCCGCGGGCTCTCGGCGGCCTGGGTCGGCGCCGATGCGCGGACGATCATTCCGCCCACGGCCACGGCCGAAATCGACATTCGACTGGTCAAGGAGAGCGACCCGGAGCGGTTGATCGGGCTCGTGCGCGAGCACGTGGAGGCGCAGGGCTACTACGTGATCGACCGTGAGCCGACGGACGAGGAGCGCGCGGCTCACGCCCGCATCGCCACCTTCACCTCGGGCGTAAGCTACGGTGCATTTCGCTCCGACTTCGACGCACCGCCGGGACTTATGGCGCGCGCCGGCCTGACCGCACTTTACGGCGAGGAGCCGATCCTGATTCGCTCCATGGGCGGCTCGATCCCGATCGCGCCGATCATCGAGGCGCTCGACATCCCGGCCGCGACCGTGCCGACCGTGAACATCGATAACAACCAGCACAGTCCCAACGAAAACCTCCGGCTCGGCAACTTCCTCGAAGGCATTGCAATGCTGATGGCCGTGCTCGGACAGGCGCCACCCACCGGTGAGGCTGAAACAAGCCCCGATCAGACATAAGGTCCCGAATCGGCCTGAAAACGGCCCGTCGAATGTGAACTGGTTCACACTTTGGCGGTGGTCGCGTACCTATACTGTTGATTTATAAGGCTGTCGCAAAACGGCGACAGTTTCCTTAAGGACCCGACGAATGGACGACGACGACCTCCTGGACATCCCGCTTTCGCAGTCGAACGTATCGCTCAGGCTGGCGGACATCCAGCGCCGCTGCAGCGAGCTCATCCACGACCCCGACGATCTGGGCGGTCTGGAGCTCGCCGACGAGCCGAAGCCGGTCGTCGACAACTCGAATCCCTACGATCGCGGCTAGCGCGATTCGCTGTCGTCCGTAGTGGATGGCTGAGCGGATTCGTTTGCGGCCACGGCGTCCAGGTGCATCACGTGCATCAGTTTCAGGCGCCATACCCAGATTGACACAATCATCAGGCCGGCTACGGGCAGCGCGCCGATCGGCTCCAGCAGCACGATGAAATCGTAGATGCCGTGCAGCACGGCGGCGGTTGCAAAGCCTTTTATCGCGCAATTCGTAATCGAGCGACCCTCGACGTGCGCCATGCCGATCCAGTGGCCCCAGATCGATGCGAACAGGATGTGGAGGACGGGCCCGGCAAACCCCCTGCCGAGCGCCTCGACGGGCGTCAGGAACTGCAGGTAGTAGACGTTTTCGGCGGCAGCATAGCCCAATGCGATGAATGACGCGTAGATCATGCCGTCCAGCGGTTCGTCGAACTCGCGGAAGCGGAGCACGATCAGCAGGAACGGGAGCAGCTTCGACAGTTCCTCGACCGGGCCGATGACCAGCACCGCGTAGGCGAGCAGGCCGAGCACGCTCTCATTCGCCAGCGCCACCGCGTCGAAACGCAGTCCGACCGCGTCGAGCGACAGGTACATGCCGCGCGAGAGCCAGGAGGCGCCGATGCCCAGCAGGAAGGTCACCAGCAGCAACAGCGGTGGCTCCGGAAGGTGCCGGTCCTTGTGATAGTGGTAGATCGCCCAGAAGACGACCGGCACGAACACGGGCAGTAGCATCAGTCCCTCGAACACGCTGCGATTGTGTGGCATCCACGCGGGATTGTCTCGCGCACGGCGCACAGTTCGGCGCATGCCCAGCTAAACCTATAAAAGAGACAGAAAGACCAGATACGGTATTTTTGGCCACTTATTGTCAAGATCATCCGCTTTTCGCCGATTCCGATAGGGTGTGGCCTGGTATCCCGGCCACGGTTTATCGGGCGGCGGATATGGATATCGGGTTCAATGCGAGGCGCTCCGGCCGGCTGGCTTGCAGACAGAGGCGGGGAGCCCGAACGTGCTGCTAGGCCTGCTGCGAGACCTGTCGATCACGCGCAAACTGATCCTCCTGATGGTCGTCACCTCGACGATCTCGGTGCTCGTTGCGTCGTCGCTGTTCGCCGCCAGCGAGGCGCGCGCGCATCGGGATCACGTTGCTGCGCATGTGGCCACGGTGGCGGGGATGACCGGGCGCAACAGCGTGACGGCCCTAAAGAGCGGGGACGCCGCCATGGCACAGGCCGTGCTCAGATCGCTTGCCGCCGATCCGACGGTAACTCACGCTGTCCTCTACCTGCCCGACCAGCGGGTGTTATCGACCTACAGCCTGCTCGAGCGGAGGGATGCAGTGACGGAGGCCGAGCAGGAGCTTCTCGACGCCGTCAGCGCGTCGGGCCTGCCCGCGAACCGGTTCTTCGGCGACGAGTACCTGAGTACGGTGGCGCCGGTCCTCGCTGACGGAGAACTCCTTGGATACCTAGGTCTGCGGGCATCGCTCACGGAGTTGAACGAAACGCTGCTCCGAATCGGCTGGCTGGCGACAGGCACCGTGCTGGTCGCGATCCTGATCGCCGTTGCCATCGGCTACGGTCTGCAATCCTTCATCTCGAGGCCAATCCGCGGCCTCAGCCGCCTGATGAAGCGCGTATCGACAGAAGAGAACTATGGGCTGCGTGCCAAGCCCCGGAGCCGCGACGAGATCGGTGAGCTCATGACCGGTTTCAACGAGATGCTCGACCAGGTCAGTTCGCGCGACATCAAGCTGGAGGCGGCCAACAGTCGGCTCACCAAGGCGGTGCGTGCGACGATCGAGGCCAAGGACGCGGCGGTATCGGCTAATCGCGCCAAGAGCGAGTTCCTCGCCCGTATGAGTCACGAAATCCGCACGCCGATGAACGGCGTGCTCGGCATGACCGAACTGCTGCTCGCGTCCGAGCTTGGCCGGTCGGAGCGGAAGTTCGCGGAGACGATCCGGCAGTCGGGCGAAACGCTGCTCGCCGTGATCAACGACATTCTCGATTTCTCGAAGATCGAAGCTGGCAAGCTGGTGCTTGACGAGTCGGTCATCGATCTCACAGACGTCGTCGAAGGCATCGTCGAGCTGCTGTACAACACGGCACACGCCCAGGGCGTCGAACTGATCGGTGCCATCCATCCCGGCATCAACACGACGGTGCGAGGCGACGCCGTCCGCCTGCGGCAGATACTCATGAATCTGATCGGCAACGCCATCAAGTTCACGAGCGACGGTGAGATCGTCCTGCGGCTAAGCGAGGGCAGGGATGCCTCGGGACGCGAAGCGTACCGCTTCGAGGTCAGCGACACGGGCATCGGCATCGAGCCTGATCAGCTCGAGCGAATATTCGACAGTTTCGCGCAGGCGGATGTCTCGACAACTCGTGAATACGGCGGAACGGGACTCGGCCTCGCCATTACGCGACAGCTCGTGGAGCTCATGGGAGGCGAGATCGGCGTGGAAAGCGCGCCGGGGTCCGGCTCGACGTTCTGGTTCACGCTGCCGTTAGAGGTCGTCGGCGAGCAGTCCGTCAGCCGCGAACCGATTATTGCGTTCACGGGTGCACGCGCGCTGGTCGTCGATGACAACCCGACCAACTGCTCGATCGTGCAGCAGCAGCTTCGAGCGTGGGATTTCGAGGTCAGCTGCGCAGGCGATGCGGCTGAGGCGGTCGCCGAACTCGAGGCTGCCGCGGCAAAAGGCAGTCATTTTGACGTGGTGTTGCTCGACTACTTCATGCCAGGCCGTGACGGGCTCGCACTGGCCGGTGACATTCGTGCGCGCGCTGAATTTCGCGACCCACGCATCCTGATGCTGAGTTCGGCCGGTGCCGAGTTCGATCCGGGCGAGATGCAAGGCGCCGGGATCGACCTGTACCTGCCAAAGCCTGTCCGCCGCGGCACGCTCTATGACTCCGTCGCCAGCCTGCTCAAGGAAGGCGGTGACGACGACACCGTTACCCAGAACCTGTTGCGGCCGGTAATCGAGCGGCAGAGCTTCGACTCGCGCGTCCTTCTCGTCGAGGACAATCCCATCAACATGCAGGTGGCGCGGCACATGCTCGAGGCACTCGGCTGCGAGGTCATCCAGGCTAACGACGGCAGGCAGGCTTTAAGCGTCCTGAAGAACGAACCCCCCGACATCGTGTTCATGGACTGCCAGATGCCGGTGATGGATGGCTATACCGCCTCGCGCCAGCAGAGGCTGCGCGAACGCGATACGGACACGCACGTGCCGATTATTGCCCTGACGGCGAACGCGCAGGAGGAAGACCGCGAGCGTTGTCTGAAGGCGGGGATGGACGACTTCATTTCCAAACCCTTTAGCAGCCACACACTTCACGAAATGCTCGCGGCGTGGGCCGAACAGGCGCCGCGCCGCGTCAAACCAGAGCCGAAAGAGACCGATATGAATATCCAGACTGTCAGTCAGCCACCCGCCATCGAGGAAAAGGCACTCAAGGAGATTGCGAGCCTCGACCCCGATAACGGCAACACGCTCGTCGTGAGCATCATCAACACGTACCTGGCAAGTTCCGCCCCGCTCATGGACGAACTTGCTGAAGCTGCGGACGCGCTGGATGCCGACACGCTCGGTCGTGTCGCCCATTCGATGAAATCATCGAGTGCCAATGTCGGTGCCATGCAGCTGTCGAAACTGCTGGCCGACATCGAGAGTACGGCGCGCGGCGGTGACGTCGAGAGCATCGATGAAACGGTGCGCGCCGCGCTATCCGAGCAACAACGCGTGGTTGCCGAACTCGAGACCAGGAAGCGCGAACTGGCCGCCTGATCGCAGATCTGCGACGGCTCGACATCGCCGGTCGATGACCCCAAACTAGCGGCTCTTTTCAAGGGTCGTCCGGCCGGCCGATGAGCAACCCCGCGCTTTATACGATTACGGTCCTGATCTGGGGGTCGACCTGGTTCGCGCTCGAATTCCAGCTCGGCGATATCGAACCCGCCGTGTCGATCGCCTACCGTTACCTGCTTGCCGCCGCGCTGATGTTCGCGTGGGCGCGGCTGCGCGGCCTCAATATGCGCTTCGGTCCCGCCGAGCACGGCTGGTTCCTGCTGCTCGGGCTGACGCTGTTCTGCCTCAACTACATGCTCGCGTACCACGCGCAGGTGTACATCACGTCGGCGCTGTCGGCGATCGCGTTCTCGAGCATGCTATGGATGAACATCCTGCTGTCCCGCGTCTTCTTCGGTGTCCGTGCAGCCCCGCGGGTGCTGTTCGGGGCAGCACTCGGAATCGTGGGCATCGTCGTGCTGTTCGCACCCCAGATCGGTGAGGTGTCACTCGATGACGAGATCATGATTGGCTCCTCGCTGGCTATTCTCGGCGCCGTGGTTGCCTCGATCGGCAACATGGCCTCGCAGCGCGCGCAGAAGCTCGAGTTGCCTGTCATCCAGTCGAACGCCTGGGGCATGTTGTACGGGGCCGCCCTGACGAGCCTGTACGCGACGGTGCGCGGCTTCGAGTTCGGCTTCGATACGTCGCCGGGCTATGTGATTTCACTCGGCTACCTGAGCATATTCGGTTCGGTCGTCGCGTTCTGGGCCTACCTGACGCTGCTCGGCCGGATCGGTGCCCACAAAGCGGGCTACGCGGTTGTGATGTTTCCGGTGGTCGCACTGATTCTGTCCATGACATTTGAAGGGCTAGCCATGGACTGGCCGATCATAGTCGGCGTCGTCCTGGTCATCGCCGGCAACCTGTTCGTGCTGAAGGGGACGCGGCAAAGTGGACATATTCAGGCGGCGGAAGAGCCTGAGCGATGACCCTGCCGCAAAATGCCGGCCGCATTCCCGCCGTTCGCCGACTATTTCGAGCGCATTAGCGACAAAACCTGCGCACCGCCGCTCCGGCGCGACTAAAATACCGGAACCTTCGCGACCGCCTCCGGGTCCGAATCATTCACTGAAGCCGTTGGGAATAGCATGAATAACCTCAAGCCATCGATTTCGATGGCCATCGCCATGCTGGCGATGGCCGCCTGCCAGCCCGCTGACGAGACGGGGACCACCGCAGTCGCGCTGCCGGATTCGATCACGCACATCGAGTCGGTCGTGCGCGGCGCCGAAGACGAGCTGGCGATTCCGTACGAGAAGTTCGAACTGGAAAACGGCCTGACGATCCTCCTCCACGAGGACAATTCAGACCCGCTCGTGCACGTCGACGTCACCTATCACGTCGGCTCGGCGCGCGAAGACGTCGGCAAGTCCGGGTTCGCGCACTTCTTCGAGCACATGATGTTCCAGGGCTCCGAGAACGTCGGTGACGAGGAGCACTTCCGCATCGTGTCCGAGTCGGGCGGTACGCTGAACGGCACGACGAACACGGATCGCACTAACTATTTCCAGACGGTCCCGTCGAACCAGCTCGAGAAGATGCTCTGGCTCGAGGCCGATCGCATGGGCTTCTTCCTGGACGCCGTCACCCAGGAAAAATTCGAGGTGCAGCGTGCGACCGTCAAGAATGAGCGCGCCCAGCGGATGGACAACCAGCCGTACGGACAACTCATCGAGCGCGTCAACGAGGCACTGTATCCCGAAGGGCACCCGTACTCCTGGCAAACGATCGGCTACGTCGAAGACCTCGACCGCGTGAACGTCAATGACCTGAAGGAATTCTTCCTGCGCTGGTACGGGCCGAACAATGCCGTGCTGACGATCGGCGGACGTTTCGACAAGGCACAGGCGCTTGAGTGGGTCGACAAGTACTTCGGTTCCATTCCGCGCGGTCCCGAGGTTGCGATGCCCGAGAAGCCCGTCGTAACCCTCGACAAGGATCGCTATCTCTCGATGGAGGACAACGTCGCGTTGCCGCTTCTGTATACGGCCATCCCGACGGTCTACCTGCATCACCCGGACGAGGCTCCGCTCGACGTGCTGATGTTCATCCTCGGCCAGGGCGAGACGTCGCTTCTGTACAAGAACATGGTCAAGCCCGGTTTCGCCGTGCAGGCAGGTGCTAATCACGGCTGCGGTGAACTGTCGTGCACCTTCTCGGTGCTTGCGCTGCCGAATCCTGCATCCGGCAAGTCGATGGCAGACCTCGAGGCGATCATTGCGGAGTCGCTCGCGGAGTTCGAGGAGCGTGGCGTTCTCGACGATGACCTCGAGCGGGTGAAGACTGTGCTGTACGCCGGCGGCGTATACGGTCTCGAAAGTGTCGCGGGCAAGGTCGGCCAGCTGGCGCTGTACGAAACGCTGACCGGCGATGCCCGCTATGCGACCGAGCACATCAAACGCTACGAAGCGGTCACCAAGGAAGACGTCATGCGCGTCTACGATGAGTACGTGAAGGGCCAGCCGCGGGTGGTCATGAGCGTCGTTCCCCGCGGTCAGTCGGGCATGGTCCCGCGCGAAGATGATTTCCCGCGACCGACACGGACCTTGCCTGAATACACGAGCGTCAATGAAGAAGACCTCGAGTTCCGGCGCGGCGTCGACGATTTCGACCGTAGCGTCGAACCGCCGGCCGGTGGCAATCCAACCGTCACGCTTCCGGAGATCTGGCGAGCAAGCCTGGAGAACGGCATCCCCGTTATTGGCGCGCTCAATGCGGAGACGCCGACAACGGCATTGCGGATACGAATTGAAGCCGGCCAGCGTCATGAGCCGCTGGACAAGCTCGGGCTCGCTTCTCTGACCGCTGCGATGCTCAATGAGCAGACCACCGAGTCGACCAACGAAGAGCTCTCGAACGCGCTGCAGAAGCTCGGCGCCAACGTACGATTCGGCGCCGGCAATGGCGAAACCCTGGTAACGATTCGCAGCCTGAGCGGGACGCTCGACCAGACCCTGGCAATCGCCGCGGAACAGCTGTTCAAGCCGAAGTTCGACCCGCAGGACTTCGCGCGCGTCAAAGCACAGACGATCGAGAGTATTCGGCAGAGCAAGACGCAGCCCGGCGTGACGGCCGACACGGTCTACCAGCTGCTGTTGTACGGCAAGGACAACAGCTTCTCGCATCTCAACGTCGGCACCGAGGAAAGCGTGGCGGCGATCACGCTCGACGATGTCCGCGAGTTCTATGCGACGCATTACTCGCCGAAGATCGCGAGCATCGTCGGCGTCAGTGACCTTCCGCAGCAGGAGCTCATCCGAGAGCTCGGTGTCTTCGCCGAATGGGACGGTGACGCTGTCGCGAAGCCCGCGCTCGAGGCATTTCCCGAGCTCGGCGGCACGCGGATCTACCTGGTCGACAATCCCGGCGCTGCACAATCCGAGATTCGAATCGGTATGCGTTCCCTAACCTTCGATGCGACCGGCGAATACTACCGGGCCAACCTCGCGAACTTCGTGCTCGGCGGGGCGTTCAACAGCCGAATCAACCTCAACCTGCGTGAGGACAAGGGCTATACCTACGGCGCGCGTTCTTCGTTCTCCGGCAACAAGGAGTACGGTTCCTTCACGGCGCGCGCCGGCGTCCGCAGCGACGCGACCGGCGACAGCATCGTTCAGTTCGAGGACGAGATCCGCAAGTACGCGGACGCTGGCATCTCGGAAACCGAGCTGACCTTCACGCGGCGCGCACTTGGCCAGCGAGATGCGCGCCAGTACGAGACGCCCGGGCAAAAGGTCGGCTTCATCGCGCAGCTCCTCGAATACGATCTCGACGAGAGTTTCGTCGACGAGCAGGCCGAAATTCTCGCCGGAATCGGCAAGGAGGAGATCGACCGGGTGGCTCGCGAACTGCTGACGATGGACGACATGATCATTGTTGTCGTCGGCGACAAGGCTACGGTGATGCCGCAGCTCGAATCGCTGGGCTACGAGATCGTGGAGGTCGACGCCGCGGGCGAACCGCTCGCGGCCGCTGGCTAATCGATAAGGCCACGGCTATCGTTAAGCCGTGGCCGTTTTCACTCTTCACGATCGGGAAAGCGCCCGCGAGCCATCGTCGACACTGGCGATCAACGAGGAAGTCGCACGACGCCGCGCTATCGGCAGGCCCGTAATTGATCTTCGCTGGCATCCGTAACCCGGAGCAACGACAATTGAGTTTCGCGGATGACGAGGCTTGAGTTGTGCGAACCGAATGGGCGTAAGGGCGGTTGAGCTGCCGGCGGGTGCGTTGCTCGAACGCTACCGCGTGGATCCGTTGCCGGGGTGCGAGCCGGCCTACGTGGACAGCTACGCCGTTTCCGTGGCGGGCGATCGGTCTCTGCAGGAGTTCGTGTCAGCGTTTTATACGACGCCGTTGTTCCGGATGGAACGTCTGATCCTGTCGGGTCTTTTCTCGCTGCCATCCACCGACGCCGATGCACGCGCGGTTGCAGAGGGCACGGTGGATGCGTTCGCAGCCTGGACCGTGGAGGAGCGCAGCGAGCGCCAGCTCCTTATGTGCGACGTCCGCGAGCGCACGCGTTCGTGGTTCAAGGTGAAACCCGGCGACGAAAGCACGGACTTGTACTTCGGTTCCGCCGTCGTTCCCGTCCCGAACCGGAAGACTGCGCGGGTGGAGCTCGGCGGCGGATACAGCGCGCTGCTCGGCTTTCACAAGGTGTACTCGCGAGCGCTGCTGGCCGCGGCACGTCGGCGCATGCTCCGGGGCAAAGCATGATCGGCTGGTCCCAATGAACGATCTCCTCGAGGCCGATGCCGCCGAGACGGCCTGCCAGGCGAAGATTGTCGAGGCATTCCGCCGTGGCGAAGGAATCGCGGATGCGTCGGCTGAGGTTCGCATGCTTGAGACTCACATCTCCTGGGTCTTCCTGGTGGGCGAGTTTGCCTACAAGCTCAAGAAGGCCATTCGCCTGAATTTCCTCGACTTCACGGGACTCGACCGTCGCCGGCATTTTTGCGATGAGGAACTCAGGCTCAATCGCAGCTGGGCACCCGAGCTGTACCTCGAGGTGGTGCCCGTGACGGGAACCTGCGAGCGACCGGTCATGGGCGGTGATGGAGACGCGATCGAATACGCGCTGAAGATGCGCCAGTTCCCGCAGTCGGCGCGGCTCGACAAGCAGCTCGAACTCGGCGAGCTGGATGCTGGCGATATGCGGCAGCTCGCGGAAGGAATAGCGGACCGGCACGCGGCTGCACGCGTCATCGACTTCGAAGGCAGGGAGCACGCGCTCGGGCTCGTTACCCAGCCCGTGCTCGACAACTATCCACACGTCGAAGCGATCGCCGACAACGTCGAGCTTGCCCGCGTTCGCGAATGGACCGAGAAGCGGCTCGAGGCCCTCGAGACGACGCTAATCGGTCGACATCGCAAGGGCTTCATTCGCGAGTGCCACGGCGACCTGCACCTCGCCAACCTCGTGAGACTCGAATCGGGAATCGTCGCGTTCGACTGCGTCGAGTTTGCGAGCGAGCTGCGTGACATCGATGTGCTCAGCGATATCTCGTTTCTCGCCATGGACCTCGCGGCGCGAGGCCGCCCGGACCTGGCCTACGTATTCACGAACCGGTATCTCGAGCGCACCGGCGACTATGCCGGCATGGTTCTCTTCGACCTGTATGTCGTCTATCACTGCATGATCCGGGCAAAGGTCGCGGCAATTCGCGCACGCGAGCGCGGCGACGCGGCGTCGAGGTCGCAGGACGTTGACGAGGTCATGCATTACCTCAGGCTGGCGATCCGCTGGATCGATCGCCCGAAGCCGATACTCGTTGCAATGCAGGGCCTGTCAGGTTCGGGAAAGACCTGGTTGTCGTCACGACTGCTGCATGCACTGCCGGCGACGAGAATACGGACCGACGTGGAGCGCAAGCGGCTGATCGGCGCGGAGGAGGGCGCCTGGACCGGCAGCAAGGCCGGCGAGGGCCTGTACGCGGCCGAGGCGCGCGCGGCTGTATACGATGACGTTCTCAACAAGGCGCGGCGCCTGCTCGCCGCGCGGCAAACAGTGATCGTCGACGCGGCACTGCTGGACCGCGCGATGCGAGAGCGCGTACGCGAGGTTGCTGCCGATGCCGGGTCCCCGTTCGTCATCGTCGAGGCATTTGCACCGCAAGAGGTACTGGTCGAGCGCATACGCGGACGCGTCGCAAGCGGCGATTTCGTGTCAGAAGCGGACCTCGCGGTACTCGACTACCAGACCGCGCATTCGGAAGCCCTGCAGGAGGACGAGCGCGCGCGTACCGTTCGCGTCGATACGTCCGGCGACACGGACCTCGGCGGCATCGTCGCGGCGATCCGGGAGAATGCGGCCGGTCAGGCGAATCAGTGAACGGTCGGCACTGCGCGGGCAAAGTGGCAGCGCGTTCCGTCGTCAAGCAGGATGGAGTCGTACTCGTCGATCGATCCCGAGAGCGATGAGACGAAGGAGAGAGCCGTTGCTTCGGCGAGTCCGGGACAAGGTTCCGCGAACTCCACCCGGAATCCCTGGCCAGATGGGTGGAACAGGAGCAGCACCTCGTTGCTCTCCGGACGCCACGACTCGAAGCTGCCTTCGGGCACTCGCTTCAGGGCGGCGCGGGCGGCGTCTTCGAGCGTCGTTTCTCCGAGCGCGGCGCGTCGCAGTTCTCCCGCGCGTTCCTCGCTGACCACGGTGACGAGCAGCTGCCAGTCGATCTCCCGTCCGACAACGCGCAGTTCGTAGCTGCCGGCCCGTTCGAACAGGCGCTTGCCGCTGCCGGTGTCGCGCAGTTCGACGACCTTGCCCAGCAGCTCGCCCGTCTCACCGTCATGCAGGCGGAGCTCGAAGATAGTCAGGCCGGTGGTTCGCGCCGTCGCCGTCCAGTCGAGCAGCCACGGACCGTCCGTCGCGAAGACGGCCGATCGGCCGCTGCCTACGCCATCGAAGCGCCAGTCTTCGGCGCAGGCGAGCGTGGACGCGGCCAGCAGGCCCGCCAAGGTAGCCGCCCGAAAACGCCGCGGCCGACGGCTCACGGCACTACTTGGACGCTTTGACGCGTACCTTCTTCCTGGTCGTTTTCTTCTTGGTCTTTTTCTTCTTCGACGCGGTCTTCGTCACCGCATCGGCCTTCATGGCCTTGACCGTCAGGATGCCGTTCTTGAAGTCAGCGGTGACGCTCTTCACGTCGATCTCGCCCGGCATCTCGATGCGCCGATACACGTCCTCGCTGCGGAACTCCGACCAGCGTATCGTCGCCCTGCCTTTGGTTTCGGGCTCGGACTTCTTGACCGTGGTCGCGGCCTTGGCGATGACCTCGTTCGGCGTCGCCGTTACCGTGATGTCCTTGGCCTCGAATCCGGCCAAAGCGACTTTGCTGATGTAGTACTTGCCTTCCTCGAGCAGCTCGGCCGTCGGCCAGCAGATCTCGCGTTCGGCCTTGTACCAGTGCTCGAGGTCACGACCCTCGCCAAAACCGTGTTCGGCAAACAGTTCGTGGGCCCGTTCGCGAATGCGCTCTACCACCTGTTCGAACTCGGCGAACACGGGTAGGGCACGTTCCTTGGAACTGGGGACTTTTTCGATGTTGGGTTTTGCCATCGGACTCTCCTGTGGGGGCACAAATGAAGATGTGCCGAGCAGCCGAAGGACGCCCGGCCCAAGCGATGGACAGGTTACGTCACTCGTATTGCAGGCTTATTGTGCGCCCGGCTTCAAGGCGCGCAAATACGTAATTATCCGGTTTCCCCGATGTCCTCGTGCCAGAGTTCGGGGTGTTCGTGGATGAAGGTCGTCATCAGATCGACGCAGTCCGGATCGTCGAGTATTTCGAGCTGCACACCCCGGCTGCGGACGTAATCTTCGGGTCCCTGGAACGTGCGGTTCTCGCCAACGACGACGGTGGGGATGCCATAGAGCAGGATGGCGCCGCTGCACATGTCGCAGGGCGACAGAGTCGAGTAGATCACGGCCCGGGAGTAGTCGGCTGCTGTCAGCCGGCCGGCGTTCTCGAGGCAGGCCATTTCGGCGTGCAGCACCGCGCTGCCGTCCTGAACGCGACGATTGTGGCCGCGGCCCACGATCCTGCCGTCGAGTACCAGCACGGAGCCGATCGGTATGCCGCCCTCGGCAAGGCCCTGGCGGGCCTCGGCAAGCGCTTCCTTCATGAACTCGGTGTGGTCGGTCACGTGGCGGAGTGTAGCGCATGCGGACCCGGGCGTGACTACGGTCGGTCCGGCGCGCGGAATGTGCGGGAATACCGTCACTTGAAGGATTCGATTGCTTTAAGATACGGCCTTTCGAGCACGCTTGGACGGCTGCGCCGCTCCACGTGCCGGGCACGAAGGGTCTCGATGAACGGAAACTGGCGGCTTTCGCGCACACTGCTGGGGCGGGTGCTGATTATGACGAGTGCTCTGCTGGTCATGGCAGGCACATCGCCGTATGCGGCCGCACAGTCGACGGCGCTGCCGGAGCTGGACCGGACGAGCATCGAGGTCAGCGACCTGGAGCGGGCGCTTACGCTGTACCGGGACGCGCTCGGTTTCGTCGTTGATTCCACCATCGAGCACCCGGAGACATCCGCGGTTCGGCAGCTCGTCGGCAACGATGCCCGGGGCAGCGTCCGCGAGACGCTCCTCTCGAGCCGTGCGGGCATAGCGACGCTCGGGCTGGTAGAGGCGGTTGGCCGTTCCGCGGCAGACCCCGCGGGCGCTACCCTTCGCCTCGAGATACCAGGCTTCGACGAGGTTATCGGAAGGGCAAAGGCGCTCGGTCTTACCGTTCTGCCTGAGCGCTCCAGCGTCAACGTACACTCACAGCCGACTCGCGAGCAGGTCATCGTCGACTGGGACGGCAACAGGATCGTCGTTTACGCACTCGACTTCGAGGAGGTTGTCGTCGGTGATTGCGTCGAGGTCGGTACATTGCAGCGCTGGAAGGTGTTCGACGACCGGCAGATCTTTGTCGAGGGTTCCGAGCCAGGAACGCTGTTGCTGCTCACTATGCGGGCACGGTGTCGCGGCGCGCTGTATTCACGGCTCTTCGAGATTCCCAACGAGACGGGCAGGATCTGCAGGGACGACGGCCGTATCGCGTATCGCGACGCGGGCCTCAGGCGCACCTGCAGTGTCGAGACCTTCGAAATCGTGCCGGACCTGGAGGAGGCGACGCGGCGGGCCAACGAACGACGCGGCGCGGCACAGTATCAGTGAAGGACATGGATATGCAGAAACGAACATTTGTTGCGGCACTTTTGGCCGTTCTAGTGGCCGGGCTGCCGGCGGCGTTTGCCGGCGACACGGTCATACGTCTGTCGGAGCCGGTCGAGACCAGCGACTCATCGGAGACCTTCGGCGCACCTCTGGACGAAAACCTGGCCAGGGTTTCGCTTGACGAACTGGTCGAGAATGCCGACGAGTTTGTCGGTAAGTCCTTTGTCACGAGCGTTCGGGTTTCCCAGGTGTGCCAGAAGAAGGGTTGCTTCTTCATCGCCAAAGACGGCGCGACCACGCTGCGCGTCTCTTTCAAGGACTACGGCTTCTTTGTCCCGACCGACTCTGCCGGGAAGCAGGTGATGCTCACCGGCGAACTCGTCGAGAAGACGCTGTCCGAGGAGCAGGTCGAGCACTTCGCCGAGGACCTCGGCGAGAGCCGCGAAACGGTCGCCCGCCTGCCCGTCTACGAGATTGTTGCAACCTCGGTACGCGTGCCGCGCAGCCCGGACGCAGACGGTTAGACCATTCTGCCGGTCTTCCTGGCCGGCACGCAGGATTCGCGACCTGCCGGGATTTTCTTCCTTCGGCTTCATCTGGCGCTCCGGTCCGGGCGCCGAATAGCCTGCGACTGGAGTCGCACCTCGAATCGGCGACTCGGCTGACACGGTGTTCTATACTCTCCCGCTTTGTGCCGGGGGAGAGACCGCGTGAGCCAGAACACGGAAGTCGCCGACGACGGGCAGCCGCCCGCGCCGGAGCAGTCGACCCGCATCACGCGGTTCCTGCGCGTCGTCGAAGCGCTCGGCAATGCGCTGCCACACCCGGTCACGCTGTTCGCGATGTTTGCCCTGTTCGTGGTGCTGCTGAGCGGCTTCCTCGGCTGGCTGGACGTCGCGGTACCGGATCCGCGACCCGAGGGCGCGCGGGGCAGGTCGCCGACCGGCATGATCGAGGTCGTAAGCCTGCTCAACGCCGACGGCTTTCGGCGCATCGTCCTGAATCTCGTCCAGAACTTCACCAACTTCGTGCCGCTCGGCACGGTGCTCGTGGCAATGCTCGGTGTCGGCGTCGCCGAACGTTCCGGACTTCTCACTGCACTGATCCGCAGCATGGTGCTCAAGGCCAACCCGCGCACCGTGACGGTCACGATCGTTTTCGCCGGCGTCCTTTCGAACACGGCCTCGGAGATGGGCTACGTGGTGCTGGTCCCGCTTGCGGCGGTCGTGTTCTTCTCGCTCGGGCGCCATCCTCTGGCCGGGCTCGCGGCTGCATTCGCCGGCGTCTCCGGCGGCTACAGCGCGAACCTGCTGCTCGGCACAGTGGATCCGCTGCTGGCCGGTATCACCCAGGAGGCGGCACGCCTCATCGACCCGGACTACACGGTAGACGCGAGCGCCAACTGGTACTTCATGTTCGCGAGCACGTTCGTGGTCACGTTGATCGCGAGTCTTGTCACCATAAAGATCGTGGAACCCGCGCTCGGTCCTTACGACGCACATGCGGCAGGCCTCGACGATGCCGACGAGCATCGGCTCGATCCGCTGACGGCGGAGGAGAAGCGCGGTCTCAAGCTCGCCGGGCTCGCTGCATTGGCGATGCTGATCGGCATCGCGCTGCTGGTCGTTCCGGAAGGTGCCGTGCTGCGCAACCCGGAGACGGGCGGTATACGCAACTCGCCGTTCCTGCGCGGCATCGTCGCGCTGATCTTCGTGTTCTTCCTGGTGCCCGGCGTCGTCTACGGCCGCGTTACGGGCGCGATTCGCTCTGATCGCGACGTCATCGATGCGATGGCCGATGCCATGCGCACGCTCGGCCTGTACATCGTGCTTGTGTTCTTTGCCGCACAGTTCGTGGCGTTCTTCGGCTGGACGAACCTGGGCGCGGTAACGGCTGTAACGGGTGCCAACTTCCTCGAGAGTATCGGCCTGACGGGGCCGGCGCTGTTCTTCTTTTTCATCCTGGTATGCGCGTTCATCAACCTGATGCTCGGCTCGGCATCGGCGCAGTGGGCCGTGACGGCGCCGATCTTCGTACCGATGCTGATGCTGCTCGGCTACAGTCCCGAGGTGATCCAGTCTGCCTACCGGATCGGTGACTCGAGCACGAACATCATCACGCCGATGATGAGCTATTTCGGCCTGATCATGGCCTTTGCCGCCCGCTATGTGCCGAAAGCGGGTGTCGGCACGCTGATAGCGATGATGCTGCCGTACTCGGTCTCGTTCCTGCTGCTCTGGTCGACGTTCTTCTTCGTCTGGGTGTTCGTGATCGGTATGCCGGTAGGTCCGGCGTCGCCGACCTATTACAGCCCCTGAACGACGTGCTTGAAGAACTTCAGCGTTTCGTCGCGGAATTTCTGGTCCGGGTCGTTGGCCAAAGCGCGCCGTGCCTTGCGAGTGAGCTTGCGCTGATTCCGTAGCGCTCGGCGTACGTTGACGCACGGGTGCGTGCACAGCTTGTCCTGCACCGCTGGCCGGCTCAGCATGTCCTGGTGCCAGCGGATCGGCCCGTCGGCGCGCGGGTTAGTGATCTTGTCGGCAACCAGAAGGAACAGTTCCTCGCTGTCCGTTTTTGCGGCCAAAGCCCCGAGCATCTCCTGGTCATCGATGCTCCGCGCGATCTCGAGTCTCCTGTCAGTGGGGAAGTGCGGGTTCCTGGCGACCTGCAGAGCGACCTCCTTGACGTCGTCGAACAGTCGTTCCTGTAGTTCGCGCTGGTTGGTCAGGTGCGCTGCGTGGGCGCGCAGCTCCGCGTCCTCGGAGCCGGCGATGAACGACAGGAAATCCTCGTCGTATTCCACGTTTCCGGGTGTTCGTGTGCGCCAGACCATATTGCGGATCGCGGCGGCCTTTCTAACCTCGGGGGATTCGTCGGCAGCGAGTTTGCGGACGATGTCCTTGTCCTGGAGCTTTGACGCGACGGCGATACGAACCTGCTCGTCGGCGTCGGTCGCCAGCCGGGCCAGCGCCTCCTGTGGCGTGCGATAGTTTTTCGCAACCATGCGTTTAACGCTGGTAGCGCGGTCTCCGGCGAGCTCGGCGAGGATCTTCTCGTCCGAAGTTTTCTTTGCGAGCCTTGCACGCTCCGTCGCGGAACCCTGGTTGACCGTGCTGCCTTCCGTGCGAGCTGTCTTCGTACGACTGCGCGCCGCGTTGCGCACGGTCGTTTCCTTGTCGCCGTGTAACTGGCCAAGCAAGTCTTTCGGGCAGGCCTTGTTCTTTGCCACGAACTCGCGAACGCCATGCTTGTCGTCGCGGATCAGCAGTTCGCAGATGAAACGGTTGACGTCCCAGCGCTCCGCAACTCGCTTGCGGGTCACTGTGTCCTTGCTGGTGACGAAGGGCAGGACGTAGACGAGCAGGGTGGTCTGGCTGCTCAGTGCCTGGACCTGTCGTTTGGGATCGTCCGCCTGGATGTAATAGTTCGCAACGTGCCCGGGCGCTCGCCGTTCGCTGAGCCACATGTTGACCTTCCAGTCGCGGTACTCCTGCGGGTGTACGTGGGTCTTGCCCTCCAGCAGCGCCAGCGATGCCGCCGCATTGTGGCGATAGTCATCGAACAGGTGGAAGGCATAGTGCTTGATCAGCCGCGCCGGGCATTTGTCCGATCGCGCGGCAATACGGTGCGTCGCCAGCATCATGCTCTTCATGCCCTGCGTCATACCGACGAAGTCATTCTTGAGCGCTTCAGCGATGAAGTTGCGCCATTTACGCTCGCTCTTCTTCTTGACGGGCTCGGCCTGGCTCGCGAACACCTCCCAGACCGACGGGTGCTGTGTGAGATTGGCGAGCGTCCTGGCGACGACGTCCTTTTCCGTCTTTGTAAGCTCGAGCTGCATTTCCTCTGTCAGCGACGGATTGCTTGCGAGCCCGATTAGTACGTCCTCGGTTTCGCTCTTCATCAGCTTCGTCAGTGCGTCAACCGGCGTATTCGGGTTGAATGCGGCGCCGGCCTTGACCCAATCGAGCTCGTCGGCAGCGATCTTCTCGAGGACGTCCGCGGGTGTGCGGCGGTTGTACCCGACCAGGAAGCGAATACAGCCGTCCTCGTGGTCGGCAAACTTGCGGAGTTCGTTCTCGTCGTCGCTCGCGGCCACGTGAGCGGCAAGATCGCGCAGATTCATCTTGCCTGTGTCTACGGTCTCCACGTTCGCAGCATCCTTCAAGCGCGCCGCGTGGATGGCCTCGTCGGGACAGGCGGGGTTGTTGCGGGCCGCTTCAGCAACCGTTTTTTCATCGTCCATAGCCAGCTTGGCAATCAGCTTTACTGGCGCGTGCGGGTTGCCCGCGAGGGCGGCGCGCACGGTCTTCGCGCGGTCCTTCGCAAGCTGCTCGAACAGATCGTCCGGGAGCGTCTTGCGCATGGCAAACGTCTTTCTCAGCGCAGCATTTTTTGAATCGACGTGTTCACGGATGACGTACTCGGGAATCGCCTCCGTTGCCATCACGTCACGCTGGTAGGCGCTCTTGCCGTTCTTCATGACCCACAGCAAACGCTCGATCTGCGGGCGGGAGCGGCTAACGTCAGTCGACCACTCGCTGCACATGACCCGGGGCGGCCGGTTCGCGATGGTGTCGAAGTTGCGATCTTCCTCGCGGTACTTTTCGACATTCGGGTTTTCGGCCGCGACTTCGGGAATGAACCGAAGATAATTTGCCAGCGTTCGCGAGTCGAGGTTCGGGTGTCGCGCGACAGCGTGCGCGATTTCGATCTCGCCGTGATGATCGTAAAGGAGCTGGCTGAGCTCCTTGTTCGACGTTTCCGGGTCGCGTGATTTCGCCAGGGCTTCTTCGTAGTCGGGTCTGCGTTCGAACATGGCGTGCCTCGTCAATAGGTAAATCGGGTAACTTCGCCGAAGGGGTAGTAGTCGCTGCCTTCGTCGGTGACGACCCAGAGCACGGGTATCGTCGGAGTGCGTTCCGGGAAATCGCCGTAGCCGTCCGTGAAGTAGACACAGACCGTCGGTTCCCAGGAGTGGAGCTTGTCTTCGATCGCATCGAAGAACACGGAGAAACTGGTGCCGCCGCCGCCTTCTGCGTCAGGGATGCGGGATCTGGACGACAGCGGGTAGGGACCGTAGACGTCCGCATCGACAAAGTAGATCTTCGCCTCTATGTGGTCGTAGCAGCGGATGATCGACGCGACTTCCGCGCGGAACTGCGCCAGCTCTTCGTCGCTGATTGAGCCGCTCGTGTCGACGGCAATGTGCAGGTTGAGTGACTCGCCTTCGAGATTGTCCAGGTACAGGCCGCCGTGTATGAAGCGGCGGTCGTAGCCGCTGAAGTCGCAGGGCGTCTTCGTGACGAATCGCCAGAGCATGACGCGCCAGTCGAGCTGCGGGTTCACGACCTGTTCGATCTCGCGCTTGAGGCCTTCAGGTGTGTCGCCCTGGCTTTTCTGCGCCATTCGCTCGACCGTCTGGGCACGGGTCATTGCCCGTTTCCAGTAGCCTTCGAGCGCCGAGCGCTGCGAGCGATCCTGCGGCTGCTCGTCGCTGTCGACGAGGTCGGGCGTTGTCGGGTAGATAGCCTGTAACGCTGCGACTACGTCGCCTTTTTGGCCGTTTCCGGATGACTGTCCGTTTTGGTCGCAGCTCTCGCTGCTGTCTTCGTCGACGGCCTCCAGTTCGACAGCGGGTATGCCGCTGTCCACCGGTTGTTCGCCGTCGTCGCCGTCATCGGACGACTGCAGTTCCATCGTGGCCACCATGACCTTGGTCGCGCTCTTCAGGAGCTTGGTGTAGACCTGCTCGGCACTCTGGTCAGCGTAGCGCGGCTCGATAGCGGTCCCCGGCGGTGGTTCGAAGCTCGTGTCGGCGACGATCTCGTTAACGACGATGTCGCAGGCGATGTTCCAGACCTCCTTGATGCGTGATCCGCAGCGAACCGTGTGCAGAAGGGCGCTGTGCATCGTTACGTGCAGCAGCAGCCCGAGTTGCTGGTCGCTGTTAAGGGATTCGAAGTAGCGCGGGTTGACGCGCGCGCGCCGACCGTCGGTGTCGAACAGCGCGACGGCGTCGGTGAACTGGTAGTCCATGTACAGCGACAGCGTCGCGAGGAACGGGTGATCCCGACGCAGCTTTACCAGGTACGCGCTGACCAGGCGGTCCATGGCTCAGGCGGCGAGCAGGCCCGTGAAGTCCATCAGGAACTCGCGCATCTTCGGATCGCTGGTCAATTCCTGGTGGACGGCGGTCAGCTGGTCCTTTTTGCGCAGCAGCGGGAACAGGTCCGTAGCGAACAGCTGCACCCACTCCGCCGGCGCTTTGTCGACGAGCCAGTTAAAGGCAGTAATCGCGTGCTTCGGCTCCTTGCAGCGGGCGACGAGGCCCATGACCGTTGCGTAACGCAGCGACGGTTCCTTCGGGAAGCCGATCTTAAAGTTGCCGCCGATGACTTTGTCGAGATCCGGCGTCTGCGCGATGATCTCCAGATAGGAGTAGAACTCGGCGGCGGGTCCGAGACCGACCGCAGCACCGATGTCGAGATTCGCGTCGAAGAGCTTGTCGGCCATTTCCCAGCTACGCGGAGATGGCCACGCGTTCTCGCCGTCGAGAACCTTGTGCAGCAGGTCCTGCCGGAAGGCGAGAAACGCAATGATGTGTTCGCTGAAACCGTTCGAGAACGCGTAGTGACGGAAGTCCTCGAGGGATGCCTCGATCTCGAGATGAATGAAGCGGTTGGCGAGTGGCGATGGCATGTCGAAAACCGCTGCGCGGTCCTCCTTGCGGTTGCCGGCGGACCAGACGAACCAGCCGTCGGGAACCTCGTAACTGCCGACGCGGCGGTCGAGGATGAGCTGCTGCGACACGCCCTGCATTGCGGGCGGCGCCATGTTGATCTCATCGAGAAACAGCACGCCTTTGCCCTTGCGAGGCAGGAACTCGGGCGGTAACCACGCCGACTCGTCTTCCCGCGGTACCGGCAGACCGCGAAGGTCGGTCGGGGCGAGCTGGCTCAGGCGCAGGTCGACGAAGTCCAGGTCGTTGGACTCAGCGATGGTCCTGACAATGCTCGATTTGCCGATGCCCGGGGCACCCCAGATCATCGTGCTCAGCTTGAGCTCCTTGTCTACAAGCTGACGAAGGTATTGCTCGAGTTCCTTTGGTGTCATCGGTCGCACCCGCGATCGTTTCGAACGTCCCTGTCACTATCCAACGGCGAGGGATTGACCGCTGCGGGCTGGGTCACAAACCCGCGACGAACGGGACACGCCCGGTGCGGGACTGTGATCCAGTTCACTGTGCGGCGGTGAGCGCTTGCCGACACTCGGGGGATCGCTGGTCACGGAGCGCACTGATGACACAGGTCTGGTGTGGGGATGAATTGTTTTTCGGCGGATTGATCGCCGTGACGGGCGACAGTATCGCGACGGCTTCGCCACGCGATCGCGACATGCCTGCCTTTCGGAATCGCCTGTTGTCTGGCGAATCACCGTCGGCGGTGCTCGGCGACGGCGCGCGGATAATCCCGCTGGATGCCGTGAAGCGAATATCGACCGATCGTCACGACGAAGACATTGATGTCGTCTACGCAAAGGGTCGCAAGAACGAGACTGCAACGCTAAGGCTCGCGGATCCGGCGCGACGCGACGAGGTCTACGCGGCACTGAAACGGTACTTCGCCGACAAATTCAACGAGTTCGAGGAAAGCTACAGCACGCCGCGCGCGGTATTCGCGCCGCTGATGACGGTTACGGTGCTGGGCTTCCTGACCTGGCTGTTCGCCGAGGCTGCACGTGAGTTCCAGGCGGGTCGCGCCGACCCCAACAGCCAAACCGAGACGCAGAAGTGGATTGTCGCCTGGGCGCTTAAGCTGTTCGGTCCGGTCGGCGTCTATATCGTTGGCGGGATCCTCATCGCGCTGACCCTGATGACGCTCGTCATGCGGGTAAAGCAGCCGCCAACGATGCTCATCCTGCAGGAAGGCGTATTCAAGCCCGGTACGCGCATGGGCCTAGCGTTCAAATACCTGCTGCTGCTCGCGATGTGGGGATTCGTCGCGCGCGTATTCTGGATCAACCTCTAGTCGATCGAAGCCGCTTGTAGGCACTCAGGTGCCGGAACGCGCTGTTGCGATCGCTTGCTTCCAGCAGCATCGCAAGATTGTAGTGTGCTTCGGCCAGATCAGGATCGGCTGCCACCGCCGCCTTGTACGCGTCGATCGCGTCTGCGGGTTGTTTCGAGTCCTCGAGCAGAACGCCGAGGTTGTACCAGGCAAGCGCATGCTCGGGGACAGCCTGCAGCGCTTGCCGATAGTGTTTCTCTGCCAGTTTCGTCTTGCCGTCGAGCGCGTCCAGGCGGCCGAGATTGACGTGCGCGTCCGCATGCGACGGCGCCGCTTCGAGCGAGCGCTCGTAGGCTGCGCGCGCCTGCTCGATCATGTTCGATGACTCGAGGTCGCAGCCGACGTCGTACCATTCGTCCGCAGTCACCTCGTCGACGCGTGCTGACTTCAGATCGATGACTTTCGGCGCGAGCCTTTCCGCTACGCCGCCGACCGAGAAGTCGAGCATGCCCTGGCCGCTCTCGACGTTGAACGCCTTGCCGTGGTCTTCCACCACGACTTCGCGGCCCTCCGAGCGTACGCGCACCGCGGTCGACTGGAGTTCTTCCTGTTCAACGTCGGCCAGCGCACGCAGCGCGCGCCGTACGACGCTCAGTTTCACGCCGCCGCGAAGCAGCCGCTGGGCCGTACGCGCCATGACGAGGTCCTGGAAGCCGAATCGATAGCGGCCGCGCAGCCGGCGGCCGATCAGTTTGTCGCGCGCAATCGTGCGTACCTGCGCGGCCGTAAGGCCGGACAGTTCGGCGACTTCAGAGGTGTCGTAGGACTTCACGCGGAGTAGGGTAACTCCAATGCGTGATTATTTCTTCGCGGCGGCCTTTTTCTTGCTCGCGGCTTTCTTCTTTTTCTTCGGCGCCGCCTTGGCTGGCTTGCGCTCTTCGTCCTCGTCGATGCTGGCTTTGAGCGCCGCCATGAGGTCGACCACCTTGGTCTCGCCGGAGTCGGTCGGTGTGAGCGTAATCTCCTCGCCCTGGACCTTCTGCTCGATCATGTTCTTGAGTCGGTCATAGACCTCGTCGCGATAATCGGCGGGATTGAATCCCTCGGAGGCGGCCTGTGAAATGAGCTGACGGGCCAGCGAAAGCTCGTCGGGCTTGACCTCGGCCTCGTCGATCGGCACCTGGTCGATGTCGCGGATCTCGTCCGCGTAGCGCAGCTGCTCCATCGCGAGGCCGTCTTCGAACGGGCGCACCAGCACGAGGTACTGCTTGCCGCGCGCCGCGTACGTGCCGAGCGCGACGCGATTGGTGTCCTTCATGGCCTCGAGCAGCAGGTGGTAGGCGCGAGCGCCGCCCTTGTCGGTGCCGAGGTAGTAGACACGGTCCAGGTAGATGCGCGGCACCTGGTCGGTCTCGAGGAACTCCTTGATGTCGATCATGTGCGTGGCTTGCGCCTCGATCGCCTTGAGTTCCTCGGGTTCGAAGAGTACGTATTGGCCTTTCGCGAATTCGTAGCCCTTGACGATGTCTTCGCGTGCAACCGGATCGCCGGACACCGAAGAGACGAGCTGTTGCTTGACCCTGGCGCCGTCGGCCTTGTTAATCTGGTTGAAGCGGATGGCCCGGCCCGATTCGTAGGCCGTAAACAATTTGACCGGAATGGAAACCAGTCCGAACGAAATCGTTGCCGATGCGAGTGCGCGTGCCGCCATAATGCGCCAACTATAACGCGGAAGCATCATTGAACATATGCCGATTGGCTCACATTCTTTGTATCGCGCCCGGCGAAAAGCCGGAGAAACACCGGAACCGATGGGCACCGGTCCCAGCGAGCGCGGGCACCGCTTCGTCATCCAGCACCACAAGGCTCGCGCCGAGCACTATGACCTGCGTCTCGAACATGACGGCGTACTGAGGTCCTGGGCCGTTCCCAAGGGTCCATCGCCCGACCCGGCCGTCAAGCGCCTCGCGATACAAACCGAGCCACACCCGCTCGAGTACACGGCGTTCGAAGGCGTCATTCCGGCCGGCAACTATGGTGCCGGTTCGATGATCGTCTGGGACCAGGGCAACTACACGCCGCTGAACGACTTTGGCGACGGTCTCGTGAAGGGCAAGCTGCTGTTCGAGCTTCATGGTCACAAGCTGCAAGGAAAGTGGACTCTCGTTCGCACGCGTGAGAACTGGCTGCTCATCAAGGAGCACGATGCACATACGCGCACGGGCGACGACGCGGTTCTGCCCGCGGATTCCATTCTGTCGGGTCTCACACCGGATGAACTCGGCACCGAGACGGCACTGCAGCGAAATTTCGTTGCGCGTTTGAAGCGGGCGAACGCGCGGCCATCCGAGCAGGACACGCGATCGCCGAAACCCATGCTCGCAACGGCGGCGAAGCCGTTCACGCACGGCGACTGGCTGTTCGAGCTCAAGTACGACGGTTACCGTGCGTTCGCTGTCAGGGATGAACAGGGGGTTCGGCTACTGTCGCGCAGCGGCCGTGACATCAGCGAGACCTTTCCGGATCTGTTGCATCCACTTGAGCACCTGCCGTACACGTCCTTTGCCATCGACGGAGAGATCGTCTGTCACGACAGCGCCGGTTTGCCAAACTTCAACCGGCTGCAACGCCGTGCGGGCCTGACACGCCGGCCCGACGTGATGCGCGCGACGCTCGCATCACCCGCAACGCTGTATGCCTTCGACCTGCTTTATGCAGAGGGCTTCGATACGCGCTTTCTGCCGCTCTCCAAACGCAAGTCGCTGCTCGAATCGATACTGCCGAGCGTCGGCCCGGTCCGATACAGCGAGCACATCGTCGGCGAGGGGGAAGCGATGTACGCGAGCGTCGAGAAGATGGGGCTCGAGGGCGTCATGGGCAAGCGGGCGGCATCCACCTACCAGGCGGGTCGCTCGGACGACTGGCGCAAGATGGCCACGACGACGGAGGACGACTTCGTCATTGTCGGCTGGACGGACCCGAAGAGCAGCTCGGGTCAGTTCGCGGCGCTTGTGCTTGCGACCCACGTAGGCGGCGTGCTCACCTACGTCGGCCGCGTCGGGACAGGCTGGTCGACCAGCCATGCCGACGAGATATTTGCAGAGGTTAGCGAACTCGACCCGGGCGAGGCGGTGGAAGGCGCGCCGGCGGATCTCAAGGCGCACTGGGTCGTGCCGCGCCTCGTCACAACCGTTCGCTACAAGCAGCGCACCGAGACCGGCCACCTGCGGTCGCCGGTCTACCTGCACATGCGCGACGACAAGGCGCCCGATGAATGCGGTGATGTGCCGCCACCGCCGAGCATGCGGGCACAGAAAGCCGTGCTGACGAATCCCGACAAGCTGCTGTGGCCGGACGACGGCATTCCCAAGAAGGCGCTCGTCGAGTATTACCGCCGGATTGCTCCTCACATCCTGCCGTACCTGAAAGACCGGCCGGTCGTCCTCGTGCGATACCCCGACGGGATCGACAAGAAATCGTTCTTCCAGAAGAACGCGCCGATCGGGCTGCCCGAGTGGATTCGGACCGAATACGTGTATCACGAATCGCGCGGCAGCGAGATCCGCTACCTGCTTATCGACTCCGAAGAAGCGCTCGCCTACGTCGCGAACCTGGCTGCCGTCGAACTGCACGTCTGGGCAAGCACGGCGCCGGATCTCGATCGCCCGACGTGGACGATCATGGACCTCGATCCGAAAGAGGCGAGCTTCGACGACGTCGTGTCTGTCGCCCGGCGTATTCACTCCATCTGCAGGGAGATCGGTATGCCGGCCTACCTGAAGACGAGCGGGTCGACCGGCCTGCACATTCTCATGCCCACGGGCGGCCGCTTTGACTTCGATCAGTCGCGGGCACTGGCTACGCTCATCGGCAACGTCGTGCACTCGCAGATGGGCGATATCACGACGCTAAGCCGATCGCTGGCCGAGCGGCAGTCGAAGGTTTATATCGATGTCGGCCAGAATCGTGCCGGACAGACGATTGCCGCGCCCTTCAGCGTCCGCGCGCGACCCGGTGCGACCGTGTCGATGCCGCTTAGGTGGAACGAACTTTCGCCGAAAATGAACAATCAGCGGTTTACACTGTCGAACGCACTCAATCGAGCACGCCGCTGGAAAGAAGATCCGCTCCTGGCCGTGCTCGACGAAGTACCGAATCATGCCGCGGCCGTATCGGCGCTCGAAAAGCTGATTGACGAAGCGGCAGAATGAAGACTCGAGGAATACGCGAATGAAGGGAATTGCACCGGCGGTCCTGTTTTTGGCCGCGATGTTCGGGCTCGAAGCCAACGCGCAGCACGACGCGCATTCCGGGCCGATGATGAACTACCACCGTATCGACGCGCAGCTTGCGACAGGCGGTCACTTCGTTGGCGACGGTATCGCCGATGTCCGCGCGGAGGGAGTGGAGGTCGTCATCGACCTGCGCGACAAGCCGCCGGAAGGCCACGGCGAGAAGATGGAGGCCCTCGGTTTCAAGTACATCAACATCCCCGTCGTCTGGCGCTCACCGGAACGTGAGGACTTCGAGGAGTTTCGCAAGGCGATGACTGAGAACGCCGATGCGAAGGTCATCGTGCAGTGCCAGGCCAACTATCGGGCATCCGCCTTCACTTTCATGTACCGGGTCCTGGATGACGATGTGCCCGAGGCAGAGGCGCGCAAGGATATGAACGTCGTCTGGGAACCCGAAGGCAAGTGGAAGGACTACGTCGACGGCATCCTCGACGAGTAGGCCGTGTCCCGCGACGACTTCCCGAAAGTCGAATTCAAGACTCGCCCTGAACTCCGGCGGTGGCTCGAAACAAACCACGCCGATGCCGGGACTTTCTGGCTCGTCACCTGGAAGAAGCACACGGCGCATTGCCTGCCGTACGGTGACATCGTCGAAGAACTGCTTTGCTTCGGCTGGGTGGACGGTGGCACCCGGCGTGTCGATGATGACCGCACGATGCTGCTGGTCGCGCCGCGCAAGGCAGGCTCAACGTGGTCGGGGCCAAACAAGAAGCGGGTAGCGGTGCTGATCAACAACCGCCTGATGACGCCGGCGGGCCAGGCCAGGATCGACAGCGCGAAGGCGGACGGCTCATGGACTTTCCTCGACGACGTCGAGAAGCTGATCGTCCCCGCTGACCTCGCGGATGCGCTGGCCCGTAACAAGCGGGCGGAGAGACACTTCACCGCTTTCAATAACGCGGCGAAGAAGATCATCCTGTTGTGGATTAAGACCGCGAAGCGTGACGCGACGCGGCAGAAGCGTATCCGCGAGACCGTGCGGCTCGCGGCGTTGAACGTGAAGGCGGCACACCCGGAATCGCAGGGAAAGTAATCACTCCACCTTGACGGCCAGCGTGTCGTGGTGACCGCTGATGAGCGAGCGTAGAAAGAACGACAGGTCCGCGAGACCGGCGAAACCAGCCGCTTTTGCGGCGGCCTCTTTTTCTTCGACGCTCGCCGGCGCCGGTGCAGCGAACGCCTCGAAGCTCGGGTGAAAGCCGATCGTGAACACGTCGACATCGGACCCGGCGGCGCGGCGGAAGATCGTGTTCGGTCGCTGCCCGGTCGCTTCCAGGTAGCCGTTCTCCCTGCGCCGCTGGTCGAGCAGCTCGCCGGTTTTTCCGGCAACAGCCTCGAACATCTCTATGTGGTAGAAGGCATTGTCCGCGTAGGCTCTCGATAGCGACTTCCACGCCGGGCCGTACGCGAAGTGATCTTCTTCAAAGGCGATCAACGAGCCGTATGCCGCGAGCAGATCCGCATGGCGCTGCGCGGCTGATCCGCGTTTCCCGGCAGCCTCATCGGCGTGATACGCGACCCAGCTGCCCATCGGTGCGATCAGCATGAGATCCCACTGGTCGCCCTGCGAATGGCGCATCAGCAGCGGCGGCGGCATCGCTGCATCGGCGTAGTACCCCGAGCCTTCTACGTCAGCGAACCAGTCGAGGAGGGCGGCAAGCTGGGCCGGTGCCGCGCGCAGGGTCGTCACACGGTACAACTCGTCACCTTCCAGCTCCTCGGCGATGCCGGTGACCGGCAGCAGGCAAAGCACGACAACAGCGAGTGATTTCATACGAGTTCCTTGGGGTGGCGCTCCAGGTCGCGGAAGCCTTCGAAGATCCAGTGTCGCATGGCGAGAACCATCGTCGTACCGTGGCGCTCCGCGGCGGGCATCTTGCGCTCGTCCCACGTGGCCTCGTCGAACAGCTCGCCGATGGCCTTGAGCTTCTCCCGTACCTGCGCGTACGCCTTCCTCGAGAGCATGCCGTTCTTGGCGATGCGGATGGCACCGTCAGCACTGAAGTCGTGGCGGAAGAAATCGGTCTGTACGCGGCTCGTGAAGTACTGCTCCATGGCGCCGTTCTTGCGCCAAGTGAAGTTGTTGGCGATCAGCAGCCGGACCCGGTCGCCGGGCTGTAATTCGATGACTTTCATCCGGTCCAGTCGCCGCAGGTAGCGGATGCCTTCCTGCGGCGTGATTTTGTAGCGCTCGATGATCTCATCGAAGGTCCAGTAGTTGATCAGGCAGTAGGTGATCAGCAG